>Ga0315268_10002971_pt1 | contig 18837 bp, 18 predicted proteins | sample C1_top_MG_FD_204535 | JGI IMG/M metagenome (GOLD analysis project Ga0315268, IMG submission 204535) | Sediment microbial communities from Yellowstone Lake, YNP, Wyoming, USA - C1_top | ecosystem: Environmental > Aquatic > Freshwater > Lake > Sediment | place: USA: Wyoming | collected 2017-08-01
CATACTGTCCGAATTTGTGTTCACCGTGGGCAACATCATCGTAGAAGTCCTTCTGGTGCTCTACTTGCTAAGGAACAGAGAAACAAAGTCTGAAAACACATGATGCGCTCGTACGCATCGCACGCGCTAAGAAGGTTCGATCGATACAGCATGCATCGCAAGTGGAGACTGGCTTGGGCCCTACGTTTCCTGTCCCTTCGGTCCAAGAATCTCCTAGGAGCAGATATTCAGATTTAAAAATAGTCAGCATCATATTATTGGCCATGGCAAGGACTAGGAACCTGGAAATCGGCGATGCTTTCGGCCGAGAAATATGGGGTTATTACAAGGGCGAGTGCTGCGTCTTTGAGGTTGTTGAAGGAGATGATGGGCGCATCGACGCTATAAGCCCTGAATTATATTTTTCGGTATGTGAAAAATGGCCTCATGTTGAACAGAGGGCTATGGAGTTTGTGAAGGGCAGAGTCTTAGATGTGGGCTGTGGCGCAGGTAGGCACGCACTGTATTTGCAGAAGAAGGGTTTTGACGTTCTGGGCATTGACGTGTCTCCCCTCACAGTCAAGGTCTGCAAGCTAAGGGGACTAAGAAGAGCCAGAGTCACGTCGATTGAGGATATCGATTTCAAAAAGGATTCTTTTGACACAATTATCATGATGGGAAACAACTTCGGACTATTCGGTAGTTTCAAAAAGGCACAGAGACTACTCAGGAGATTTCACAAGATCACTTCTGAAAATGCTCTGATTATCGCAGATACCCGTGACCCCTACAAGACAGACAACCCTGAACACCTAGAATATCACAAACTTAATAGACAAAGAAACAGAATGGGCGGGCAAGTGAGAATCAGAATAAGATTCGGAAAAATGGCCACCAAATGGTTCGATTACCTTATGGTCTCAAAGGAGGAAATGAAAGAAATACTCAAAGGAACAGGATGGAACGTTAGAGAATTCATAGACACTGAAGGGCCAGGATATTTGGCCGTTATGACAAAATGGCATCAACGACAATAGCCATCAGTGTGGTGAGATCTGTGATCCTAAGAGGAATTGAAGAACAAGATGACGAAGCCTGCAAAAGACTCTTCGATGAAGCCTACTCCGAATACGTAGAACACATGAAGCGGGAAAGGCCAGAACAGTATCTGAAGGAACGTTTTGTGCGTGAAAATTTCACAGTGGACCTGGAGTCCTACAAGCACAGAAAACTAGCCTTCATGCGATTTGACAAGCTACAAAGATGACCATTATGGCAAACGGAAAATACGTGATAGGAGTTGATCTGGGAGGAACATGGATAAGAGTCGTTCTCTCAGACATAAACGGCAATTTCATAGAAAAAATCGCCGAGAAAGTGGACACAAGCAGGTCTGAAGCAATAAGCAAGCAAATAGTGAGGCTCACCCGCCTTCTGTGTAAAAAGAACCACGTCGACGTTAAAGTCTTGAGAGGCGTAGGAATAGCGTCAGCGGGTCCCCTTATTCAGAAAGAAGGAGTTCTCGTCAACCCGACAAACTTGCCGTTCAAACGCGTCTCGCTTACAAAGCCGATAGTAGAAGAACTGGCGATACCTGCGTTCTTGATTAATGATTGCGTCGGAGCAGCACTAGCGGAAAACTGGTTCGGAGCTGCCAAGGGGTTTGACAACCACGCCTACATAACCATAAGCACAGGAATAGGAGGCGGGGCAATCGTCAACGGTACGCTGCTTCTGGGCAAGGAAGGAAACGGACACGAAGTCGGCCACTTGACTATTGACTATAAGGGACGATTAACGTGCGGTTGCGGAAAACGCGGACACTGGGAAGCCTACTGCTCGGGAAGAAACATACCGAATTTCATTAGAATGAGATTCAAAGAAGTCGGCAAAAAAGCGGTGAAACAGAGCTCACTTTTTTTGAGAGTTAGGGGTAACTTATCTGAGCTGAATGCTGCGGACTTTTTTGCCGCGGCTAAACAGGGAGACCCCCTCTCGCTTAAACTAGCCAATGAAATCGGAATTCTCAACGCTATAGGCTTTGCAAACGTGATAAACGCTTATGACCCATCACTCATCACGGTCGGGGGCACCGTAGCCTTGAAGAACAAGAAAATGATTCTGACGCCCATCAGGAAATACGTCAAGGACTACGCCGTGAACACGGTTCCGAAAATAGCAATAACACCGCTGGGCGAAGATGCCGGCATCTACGGCGCCGTGGCAGCCGCTCTAAGATACATACCCTGAAAGCCTCAGACAAACCGCTACAACCAAACGGGCCCTCCAGCCTGACTTTAAACGCTGATCGCACTCGCCTGTCGAACCACCGATTGAAACGCGCTGAAAAAACGTAGGGGGGGTATCAATTATACAAGTCGAAACCCGTTATAATTGACATACCTCGATGGCCCCCCACAGTCATCAGAACAAGCGCGTGCAGAGTAAGTGAAGAAACAAAAGGGATGAGGAATTTCCAGCTCAGTATTCGACTGAATTGGTGAAAAGCAAGACCGATGCGCTTGTTGGAGACTTTTACCGGGTTTTTTGATCGAATTCTTTGGCTAGTTCTTCAAGCAGGGTTTTCTGTTGTCGTGTTAGTCTCTCTGGCACTGCTACGTCGACGCGTATCAGCATGTCGCCTCTGCCGTATCCTCTCAACCTAGGCATGCCCTTACCCTTCAATTTGATAATCTCTCCGGGCTGCGTTCCGGAACGGATTTTCAAGTTGGCTTTCCCATCGAGTGTGGGAACAGAGACTTCGGTGCCGAGCGCTGCCTGAGGAAAGCCTATTGCCAGTATGTAGAGAAGGTCATCTCCGCGTCTCTTGAAATACGGGTGCGGAGCTACGTGAATTGAAACGTACAGGTCACCAGGTACGCCTCCGCCTGCGGGTGCTTCTCCCTCCCCCTCCAACCGAAGTTGAAATCCCTCGTCAATGCCCGGAGGCACCTTCACTGTGATGGTGCGATCTCTCTCTGTTAACCCCGTGCCTCTGCATCTTGGACAAGGAGTGTCTATGATTCTGCCTCTTCCTCTGCATGCGGGACACTGTACGACTTGGACGAAGGTTCCGAAGGCGCTCCTGTTCACGTTCTGGACTCTTCCTTGGCCTCCGCATCTCGGGCATGTTCTTACCGAGGTGTTGGGAGCCGCGCCGGTGCCGCCGCAGAGGTCACATTTTTCAGTCCTGGAGATTCTCATTTCTTTTTGTGCGCCCCGCGCCGCGTCGTCGAGCGTGATTTCAAGATCGTAGACGAGGTCTCTGCCTGTGTTTACGCTCTCTTGAAGGTCGCGCCCGCCGAAGAAGAAGTTTCTGAACAAGTCTCCCAGGTTAGAGCCGAAGCCTAGGTCTCGGAATACTGATTCGAAGTCTGCTCCTCTGAATATGTCCTCTCTCGTGTAGCGCTGATCGAATCCCGCGTGACCTAGTTGATCGTATTGGGCTCGTTTGTCATCGTCAGAAAGCACGGCATAGGCTTCGGATATTTCCTTGAATTTTTCTTCAGCGTCCGGCGACTTATTCCGGTCTGGATGGTACTGCATGGCCAGCTTCCTATATGCGTCTTTGATCTCATCTTTAGACCCCGTTCTGGAAACGCCTAGAACCTCATAGTAGTCTCTTTTGCTGGACATTCCGTTACCATCAGACCCGTAACGCACTTAGCAGATCAGAACAGAGTCTTTCTCATTTTACCTTGTAGTCTTCTGAGTCAACGACTTTTTCGCTTTCGGGCGGTTGACCTTCTTCGCTGGGTTCGCTGGGTTGGCTGGGTTGGGCCTTTTGTTTTGCCTGTTCAGCTGCAGCTTGTTGATAGACTGCCGTGCCGACTTCTTGAAGTGTCTTGGTCAGTTCTTCAGATTTTGTTTTCATTTTATCCAAATCAGTGCCGGCCAGAGCATCCTTCAAGTCTGTAACTGCCGTGTCTATCTTGTTCTTCTGGTCCTGAGTGAGTTTTTCTCCCAGATCTTTCTTTGTTTTCTCTGCAGTGTAGATGAGACTGTCAGCATTGTTTCTCGTTTCAGCTTCTTCACGTTTCCTCTTGTCTTGATCAGCGTACTGCTCCCCTTCTTTGATGAGTCTCTCCTTCTCTTCTTTCGACAGTTTTGTCGAAGCGGTTATCGTGATCTTGGCTTCTTTGCTTGTGCCCAGATCCTTTGCGGTCACGTTTAGTATGCCGCTCGCGTCTATGTCGAACGTCACTTCTATCTGCGGTACGCCTCTTGGCGCTGGAGGCAGGCCTTCCAGATTGAACATTCCGAGCGACACGTTGTCTGAGGCCATCGCCCGCTCTCCTTGAAGCACGTGGATTGTGACGCCGGTCTGGAAGTCGGCGGCAGTTGTGAAAATCTGGCTTCTTCTTGTCGGAATTGTCGTGTTCTTTTCCAGAATTCTCGTGAACACGTGTCCAAGGGTTTCCACGCCGAGTGACAGTGGTGTAACGTCGAGCAGAAGTAGGTCTTTGACCTCGCCTGTCAAGACGGCAGCCTGTATTGCTGCGCCGATCGCAACGCACTCCATTGGGTCTACGCCTCTTTCTGCGGGTTTTCCCGTTATCTGTTCGACGAATCTTTGGACGAGGGGCATTCTGGTCATTCCGCCGATGAGGATTATTTTGTCGATGTCTTTCGGAGTGAGTTTTGCGTCTTCGAGAGCCTTTACGATCGTGCGTTCGGTTTTCTGGACTATTGGCTGAGCCAGTGCCTCAAGTTTTGCTCTGGTCAGTGTGAAGTGAAGGTGCTTCGGCCCTGTTGTGTCGTTGAATATGAACGGGAGATCGATATCGGTGCTCATCAGTGTCGATAGTTCTATCTTTGCTTTTTCAGCGGCTTCTTTCAGTCTCGACATTGCTGTTTTGTCGTTGCGGAGGTCGGTGTTGGTCTGTCTTTTGAACTCTTCCAGAAGGTAGTCCATGACTGCTTTGTCTAGGTCTGTTCCGCCGATTTGTGTGTCGCCGCTGGTTGACAGTACTTGGAAGACTCCTTTGCCGAAGTCCATTATGGTTACGTCGTGGGTGCCGCCGCCGAAACTGAAGACGAGGATTTTCATCTCTTTTTCAAGTTTGTCTACTCCGTATGCGAGGCATGCGGCAGTGGGCTCGTTGATTATGCGTGCGACTTCGAAGCCGGCTATTTCTCCCGCGTCCTTCGTGGCCTGTCGTTGGTTGTCGTTGAAGTGGGCTGGAACCGTTATCACGGCTTTCCTTATCGTGGTGGCCAAGAAGGTTTCAGCGTCCTTCTTTATCTTCTGCAGAATGAAGGCAGAGATCTGCTGAGGAGTGTACTCTTTCCCCGCGATGGTGACCTTGTAGTCGGTTCCCATTTTTCTTTTTATTTCGTATATCGTGCCTTCAGGGTTGGCGGTTGCTTGTCTTTTCGCGGATTCTCCGACTAATAGTTGCCCGTCTTTGGTGAAGGCAACGACTGAGGGGAACATTTTCCCGGCCATTGTGGGTCCTTCGGCGCTGGGGATTACCGTGGCTCGTCCGCCTTCGTAGATGGCGGCTGCGGAGTTTGTTGTTCCCAGATCGATTCCTAATATTTTTTCTCCGGCTTTCACGTTACTCATTTGAATTCATCTCCGTTTGTGATTTTGAAGGTTTTATCACAACCTTTACTATACTCGGTCTAATCACCTTTTCCCTCAGGGTATAACCCTTCCTTATCTCGTCAACGATGGTGCATTCCTTGACGCCTTCTTTTTCTGTCTTGGCGACGGCGTGGTGTTTCGAAGGGTCGAAGGGTTTGCCCACGCAGTCTATTGGAGACACTCCCTCGTTTTCCAAGACTTTTTTCAGCTTCTTAAGGGTCATTTCAACGCCTTGGATGACGGCTTCGGCGGAGTTCGCGGAGCGACCGGATTTCACGGCCAATTCCAATTCGTCCACGACGTCCAGCAGTTCGATGATGAGGCGTTCGTTGCCGTATTTTTGAGTTTCCTCGATTTGGCGGTCGTATCTTTTCTTCAGGTTTTCGATGTCTGCTTGCGCGTACTTCAGCCGTGCAAGATACTCTTCTGAACGCTTCCTCTCCTCTTCCAAAGCGTGCTCAAGCGTTTCCGCCTGTTCGCCTTCTTCCTGCGGCTCCTTTTGCTCTTCGCTCATCGAAGTATCTCCACACAAGACGCTACGGACTTTTAGCGTGTGCAAACAGAAATATATACCTGACTCTTGAGAAATACAATGATTCTTCGAGCTATGAATGGACTTTGCAAATGCAGAACAACGGCGCGCGTCTGGCTTGATGACCGTGGTGGGCCATCGAGGTATGTTAAATATAACGGGTTTCGACTTGTTATAATTGATACCCCCCTACGTTTTTCCGAGCTTGCCCCGGTAGACGTGTGGTTTCAAGACGCCTGGTATGCAAGATCCTGAGAAAAACGTGTGAAGCCACATGGAAAATTCAGCGTTTCACATAGTGAATCTGAGGGAAAAAGCGGGTTCGAGCCATGTTTACTGAGCGGGCCTGCAACATACAGTATGTCAATTTTGTGGGGTCCGAGAGGTCACAAAATTGATAGCCCCTATCCCCTAGGCTCTTTTCAGGGCGTTTCAATCGGTGGTCCGACCTACGTGTGCGCGCGCCAAGGAACACTCTGGTTTCTTGGTCTGCTACTCTCTATTCTAATACCCATTGTCTTTGAAAGAAGAAAAACTAGGAAAAGAGATACACCATGCACAGGCTTGACCCTATGTAGGTTAGGTTCATGAAAACATAGCCCTCATCCACATCCTAGAATCACCATATGAAGAAGGGAAGATGTTCAGTTCGGTCCTTTTCTTGATGCAAAGCACTAGGAGAATTATTTTCGAGGTTCTGTCTACATTTACTTGAATTGTCTGCGGTTCCAAGAATAGCGAGCCTAGCTCAATGGAAATAAGCGGAGATATCTCCCGAACTCCTACTCTGTTAAGGGAGACTTCCAAATAGTATCTTAGGCATTCAGAGATTTAAAGACTAGTAGAAGTATCTTCTACTATTCGGTTTTTTCTTGGGAAACCTTAGCTTATTTGTTTTTCATTTTCTCCTCTTCGATTCGAAAATCTATAAAAGCTTTAATGAAATGCAATGTCTTAGAAAGATGCACATATGCTATCGTTTCTAAGGTAGGGTTCCACCATTCGTCAGAGTCAATACCATATTCCGATGATGCTTGGGTATTTGCGGGTAACAACTGTGTAAGTGGTATTCGAAGCAAAAGCTCTTTTCCATGAGCGAACAGGTTTCTTGTTTCAACGTATGTTGCCTTCACAAACGCACTTCTAAAGCGTTTGTCCAGTTTTTTCATCTCCTCTGGCGTACATTCTTTTGCTTTTTTCTCTCTGATTATTTTAACGTTTTCTCGTTCAATCTTGTCCAATAGTGAATTAAATAGAAGACCCCAATCTGCAAATTTTAAGAACAAAAATCCAATGTTAGGTGAGCATTTCTTCAATTTTCCCTTTTCATTCGGCAGCTTAATTCTCGTCATTGTATCTCCTGCTTGGGGCGGATTTTGCCTTATAAATTGCCAAAAGAGCGTTCTTTCAATTAAAGCTGAAGAGACAACAATACAGGAAATTGGCAAACTCTTTTGGAAGCATTCAACAGCCTCATTTAGATATTGAGCATGCAAATTTGGTAATGATATTGAATTCAATGGCTTTATTTCAGCTTTCAAACAATCAATCTTAGAGCATCTTTCAAGAAATTTCGACATATGCCAATATATCGACCAAAAAGCTATAACTTTTCCGCAAAATTCAAAACTGGCTCATAGATCTCGATGAAAGAGAGTTCTATTAAGCTCCCTTTTCAACCTCAGCCTTAGGTTTTGCTCCCATAGACATTGATTCGTTTGGTGCTACTGTCCAAGCTATTCCATATGTTCCTTTTTCATTCTTTATTATTTTTCCTCTCTTATCATTTCCAAGCCTTACTACAGTATCATTATATTGTCGAAGCTGTTCAAGGATTTTCATAGCTGACTCGCCTTCCTTGCGTTGTTTCCTGAAGAAATACCAATTGGTGAACCAACCCAAAATGAAGCTTACCACGATGCTCAAGAGCCATAGGAATATCTCAAGGTAGTCCATTACTTTCTCCTTAATAATCTAAGTGAGCTTTTGTTATTAGTGCCTTTTCACACAATATACTTCTCCACTTCATAACTCGTTCTTTCGTTTCAGCCATAACTTTCAAGCAAGTCAGAAAGCTGGCTTAAAAAGAGTGATAGAAGACTGTTCTGGTATTTCAAGAAATAAATACTCATCTCATTACAGTGAATAACACCTAGGAGGAAATGCAATGGTAATCATTAAAGCAGCAAATGATATACTTACGGATTTTGCTTTCATTCTTAGAACGGGGGTAGCATTACTACAAGAAGATATGAGGAAGGCAAAGGAGTTTGACCCAGACAACCCAGACTGTATTGAGAAGGATGTCTATTTTGACAGAGCAAATTATGTTTGTATGTCCTCTCTCTGGCAACTTCGATTACATAACTTATGCGAGGGTTATTATGCACAGTTACTCGGAGAAATCAAGAAGCATGAAAACAGTAACCACACACTCTTCAATAAAGGAATGGTCTATGCTAACCTTGGTGTTTCACAAATCGCTCAAGGGAAGATTGATGAAGGATTTGCAAACATTCTGAAGGCTCAAATGGAAGATGAACCATGCCATAAAACAAATCCTTCGCAATCAATCTTCAAAAACCCACTTTACACACAATTTGAAGATGGTAAGGAAGGACAAGAAGGAATAAAGGACTACATTCTAAAACATTCACGATTATATCAAACGGAAGAGTCTAAAACTGTAGATAAAATATTTCTAGGTAACCTCATATCCTCTCTCGATACAGACAGTCACATCCTTTTCATTTCATCAGTTGAGAAAATTCGGAGAAACCTAATAATACTTGCTGACAAAGATAATCAGTTCACGAGACTTCAAATTTTCTTATGTCTTCAAGGCTTATGCCTAGCAATTGAAAATTCGCTAAAGATGAAAAATAAGTCTACAGGGACTCTACGGGAACTACTTGATGTTCTCTTTTCAAGAGCATCGGGCAGAGACCGACTTTGGAAACCCATCTTTGACACTAAGTATGAGTTTACTTCCTCAGACAACGCTTCACAATTGCAGAAGAATCTGGAGGAAATCTTCAAAGTCAGTGATAACAAGGCAAGAAGATTACTAATCTGTTGTGCTATACGAAACTTTTCAGCACATAACCTTGATGTTGGAAATGACTACGTTTTTGAAAGAATAAAAGACGACACGATTTTTGACAATATCATTTCGTCAATATTCTTTCTCTGTGACCAAAAATGCGTCTGATTCCTCTTGATTCAATCAACTATACCAATTCAGTCCTTGTCTTCGCTCTAGCCTTCTTGAATTTTATAACCTCAATGCTCTCGCCTGCATACATTATGAACTTTGAACAAGCGGAGACACAGCCTTTGGATTCTAATTCGTCAGAAATGCAGTATCTCTTTTTCATAGACTTCAAAGACAGCATAAGCATAGCCTCTTTTACTCTTCATTCTAAAGTTTCAGAGTTTGGGCATACAATAGAAAGAATGGAAGCCCGATTTCTTTCCGCGAGGAAAGATCGCTGTGACACCCGTTCTAACAGGGCCTTCTCCTACGATCAATTTGCCATTTCCAGAGACAAGTGTCGCATGACCCACTTCTAATCCTCGAACATCCGTAATCGCATTCAGTGTTCCTGGTGATCCGTCAAAGGGAACGCCCAAGTCGCGTGCTCTTGGTTTTTTTCCTGAACTATTGTGCAAGGTCAATTAGGATCACTTTGTTACTATCACTAATTGTTGTTTATATGTAGCGCGCGAGTAGGGTTTGAATTACGATCTAAGCGTCGTCAATCACAGTGTTCTCGTGTCAGCATCAAGACTGAATGAAAGTCAACTAGAGCGCGCGCTCTTGTCTTTTCAGAGTATAATTGGCGACGGTCTCGTTAAATGCTCCAAGATTGAAGGATTAGCTACTGAAAAAGTGGCTTAGCGAAGCAGAGTATATCGCGAACCGGTAAACTGAGTTGTACACAGCTTAAAATCATATATGATAGACATGGCCTAAGGCAACTGTGGGTGATTTGTAATGACGGTTAAAGACATCAAAACATTCGAGCGTCGCTTTTTTGAGGAGCAAAACAAGGGGAAAGCCGCAGCCATGGCAATAATGGACGAGTCTTTCGCCACTAGCATCGTTTATCACAACGGCACTGGTGAGGATGTCCGCGGTCTAAAGGACTACAAACAATATACCAATGATGCCTACAACGCGTTTCCAGACCTTCATTTCACCATTGATGACTTGGTCGTCGAAGGAGACAAAGCAGTGGTCCGCTTCACAATGACTGGTACACACAAGGGCTTAATCAGGGGTATATCTCCAACAAATAAGAAGGTGACCATATGGGGGATCGGCATCGACCGCATAGTCGGCGGAAAGGTCGTGGAATCATGGGAAAGGGTTGACACCCTCAGCTTGATGCGGCAACTCGGCGTCATACCCACGCCGGAGAACGGAAAATAACCTTCACTTATCGATCAAGGGTTGAATACAAGTTCATACTGCCGTTTCAGCTTTCCCATCTTTTTCGCCCCATAAGTAGTGCGCTGGCTTGTCCCGAAATTGGTGTAAAATGGTAATAATTCTTATTTTCTGCTTTGGGGGCCGTTTCGAGGTGCATTTGCTCTTAGCTTTCACGAGCATGCCTTAGAGTCCCAATCGGGCTAGGTGCAGCCTCAAAGTATCATGGGAAAGCCCTGCTTCCGGCAGATCCTGCCGGAGCTCCCATGATTTACCATCCCTCAAAATGCCATGATTTACCTGTCAGACGAGCTCAAATTGAACCCAAAAAAGGCAAAAGAAGGACTAAGACCATTCTTAACCATTTAAGGGACAAGCCAGCGCGCTGAACTAGTGAAAAACATTAATATCTCGAATGGAAGTGGATGCCGTAGATGAAGGAACTTCCGTCGCTTGATGCGCACGCTCATTTAGACTACACGCGAACCGTGGATGAGCTTGCGGATTCGGGATCAGTTCTCGCCATGACCCTGTCTCTCGAAGAGGCTGCTCTTGCCTTTGGTAGGCATGACCCTCAGATTGTATGGGGTGTGGGATGCCATCCCCGCAGGCCTAGGGCTCAGGAGTCGTTTGATGCGCAGCGGTTTAGAGATTTGGCAGAGCGAACAGCCGTAGTCGGTGAAATCGGATTAGACGTTGGTTCACATTATTCGCACGCGCCACTCGAATCTCAACTCCAAACGTTCAGGGAAGCATTAGAAGTCATCTCTTGCCTACCTCGAATCGTCAGCATCCACAGCTACCGAGCAACTGGACTAGTAGTTAGGGAATTACGGCAGAAGCCCATTGTCGTGCCGATTCTTCATTGGTGGACAGGAACTGTAGAGGAAACGAAGGAAGCTGTGGCGTTAGGATGTTACTTCTCCGTGCATTCAGCTGTCGCCAGACACTCAAAGTTTCGCACTACGGTTCCTCCTGAGCGCATTCTCATAGAAAGCGATCATGGCTACGCCGATCCACCAGCCGCAATTCCATGTCGAATCGAATGGGTGGAACACTTGGTTGCCCAGCAGCTTGATCTCAGCAGAAGAGCTGTGCGACGCCTTGCTTGGCAGAACTTCGCGACGATTGTCCAGAAAACAAACACGCATAAATTGCTGCCAGAGCAACTTGTGACGAAAATGACTGAAGCTTGTCATGAAACTGACCGCACTTAGACGCGCGTTGGAGTTCTGATCTCTCCTAGCCAGTCGCTGAGCACGGGCTCGCCAGATTAAGCTCAAGAGTCTTGAGGTTCAAGTTCTAAGTCAGGAAAACTCGATGATGCCTGGTGCACTAGGCTTAGCGCGCGTGAAGAGTTTGAAGATTGCGAAAGGATCGTCTCTGGACATCGTTTCTGAACCCCTGGTTTATCCTCTATGGCTGTGCAGACACTCAAGGACCGAATTTAGGGACAGGCATGCGTGCTACATTAACAGGAACTTAGACTCAGATAATAAACTCTGAAACGAGATCGTTTCTGGTAGAAAAAACTGGGGAAGAGGCTTATTGTATTTTTGCTACGCCTCTTAGCCATAGCAGCATAGGATTTTCACTCGTGCGAAGTAGCCCTCCGCCTCTGAGAGCGTAGAGTTTTCCACCCCACCAGAAGTAGGCGACTTGTATTCCTAGGGCTATTTCGTTACCGTCAGGGTCAATGCCTTTGCAGCGGAGTATTGTGATATGGCCTTTTGTTCCGATCAAGCCCTTTCCGCTTTCAATGGTGTAAACGATGCCATTGACATCGATTGAACCGCTGGCATTGGTGATCATGATTGTTCTTTGTCCTTGTCCTCCAAGCTTAAGCGTCAGGCTCAGCGTGACATTGTACTGGTTGATGGTGTTACTGTCAGCTCTTTGGAATGCCTCGCCCTTGGCCTTGAGTTCAATCGTTTTCTGGTCTGTCACTGGGTCAGCGGTGGCAAACACTGGATACGCGACCATTGACACTGCGAATACCGCCACCATGGCTACGACGGCAAATGCCGCTATTGTCCTTTTTCGTGATGTTAATCTCAACACGTTTTCATCCTCAACAAACCGTTAAGTTGTGGTGTTTAAAAGGAGTGACGCATGATTCGTATGGATGATTCGTACATGTTCAGAGGGCTATTCCGAATGCTTCAGCGAATTTTTCCACTTTGGTGAACTCCAGTATGAACGTTCTGCCTTTGTCAGTCAGCTTGAAAGAAACTTCGTTTCCTTCCTTTTCTTCTTGAACAAGTCCCAGCTCGATGAGTTGGTTCAAGTGCTTCATCAGCCTGTCGTACGAGAGGTTGGCGCCATAAAGAATCCGCGTGGGCCCGGATTTTCCGCCGTGCTTCAATAGTGAGTCCAAGATGTCGGCGTAGATGCGGGCTTTTGAACGGTACTCTTTGTGCTCCCTACGCATTTGTTTTGCTCACCTTAGCCAGCATCGTCAGTAGACAGATGAAGCCGGCTAACTGAGTTGTCTGCCCCAGAACCAGGAACACGAGGGACAAGTCCTCTATTATTATTAGCAAGAAGAACAGGTGGCTGAGAAGCATGAGTCCAAAACCCAAAAACACCAGGGCAGCTCCGGTTCCCCGCTTCAGCAACCAGTTGGTGAAAGTGTAGACGGTGATGAACCCTAACAGCGTGATCGCCACCAGTTCAAGCTGAGGAATGAAGAACAGCTTAGCCACAAGAGGAGCGGCAGCTGCTGCGACAACACCCGTCTCCGCCGTGCGTGCACTCGTGTGCGCGGCTTGCAGAGCATAAGTTGCGGTGAAGAGTCCATAGGCGACCAACTGTGTTCCCATGTAGATCAGTGCGGTCAAGTTAACGAGCCTTGTTAAACGAGGGTGGCCCAGCGTAGACGTGACGCGCAGTATCATGCCGACGTAGGTTGCGGTCACAAACCTGAGGAATATGCCAATGCCCAAGACTAGAAAGCCCAGATAGAGCAGCAAGAGACCTTTTGACCCGGTGGTCTTGAAGGCTCTTAATGCAAAGTATCCAACGATGAAGCTTATGACGGAGCTTACGAGTTCCATGAAGAATATCAGTAGGCTCGCATCCAAACTGGTTTTCACCCTTAAATCTGCTGCATGTTTGCCGGCTTCTTTTAGGTTATGTATGAATCGTCTATCTTAATTTTGTTCCTTGCAAATTATGGAAAACTTTAATTCGACCAACTTTTCGTTCAGTTAGAATACGGTGGTGAAACAGTCTGGCCGGACTAGCTCAGTTGAAGGCTGCAATGGGAACGAGCATATTCATAGTGGCCTTCATTTTCGCCACGTTTCTGGCCGCTGTACTCTTCATTATTCAAGCGTTTGTGATCGAGCTCAGCCTGTTCTACGACGTGCTTCTCATAGTAGTGCCCCCCTTGGTCTTCATCCTGTTCCAAGTTCTCATCGGACCGGCAATCGTGAAGCTCTCAACACGGCTGCAATATCTGAAGCCCGGTGAAAACCCATGGCTCGAATCCACTGTGAAGGAGCTGGCGGACAAAAGCCGGATACCCATGCCGAAGCTGGCTATCGTTCCGGACAAGACCCCCAATGCCTTCGTTTTTGGCAGAACAGCCAAGTCCGCGACCTTAGCAGTTCATGAGGGCCTGCTGAGGAACCTGAACGAAGATGAAGTCAAAGGAGTAATCGGCCACGAACTGGGACACATCAAACACAAAGACTATGCCGTGATGACAGTGCTTTCAGCACTGCCGCTATTGGCTTATCTAGTTGCACGCGGCACATGGAGTGCAGCAGTGCTATCAGGAGGAACCCGCAGGGAAAGAGATGAAGGCAACATGCAAGCAGCACTGTTCATCATCGGAATTCTATCATACGTGGTCTACATTGTGTCATTCTTGGGCGTGATGAGGCTTAGCAGGCTACGGGAACATTACTCTGATGCTTACTCGGCCTACGTGACGGGTTCGCCCAGGAGTCTCGAAAGCGCGTTGACAAAAATCACTTATGGCCTTTCGCTTTCGCCTAAAGCGCCCTCTGGCGTTAGAGCTTTCTACATAGGTGATCCTGCACAGGCTAAAGAGGAGATTCAGGAGATATTGGACAAGAAAGAAGAGTACGATTTAGATCATGATGGAGTCTTGGATGAGAGGGAACTAGAATTGGCTATGGAGAAAGAAGCCAAATCCACTTGGAAAACGATTAACACTTGGTTCTCAACGCATCCGCCGACCTTCAAACGAATAATGCTATTGCGCGAGATAGAGGAAGAAATGCAGAGCGGAAAATACACAAGCGACCGTGTCTACGCACACGTTTAACAGAGGATTTTGCTTTCGATAACGTCTGAACTGACGTTTAGGCTGTCAACAGCTTCTTCTTGGCTACTATCTTCTCTATGTCCTTCTTGGCGCCCATCTTCTGGAATATTCCCAGCGCTTGGTTCAAGAGGTTATTGGCCCTCTCTCTGTCGCCTTCTTGATCTCTTTCCAAATATGCTCGAGCATATTCATACAGCACCAACTTGGCGAACCAGTACATGTTCCATCGTCGTGCATCCAGAGCCTCGAACTCTTGAAGCGTTTTCTCGAACAGCTCGACAGATTCTTTCCATTTCTTCTGTGAACGAAGCAGCATTGCCCTCAACGCATCTGCAGTGGCATAGAGGTCCTTGTCCTCTACTTCGAGTGCAGACTTTTGCAGACTATCGATTAGATTGGCGGCTTTCTCAGCCTCTCCAAGCTCAATGCACGCCCAGATAGCATACTGGGACCATAATTCCAGGGATTTGGACCCGTGTTTTTCAAGGACTTCATGTGCTCTTTCAAAGCAATCTCTTGCCTCCGACCATTCATCTTTGTCGACATGCAGCAACCCCAGACATGCGGAAGCCATAAAGATTGACTGAAAATCGTCCAGCTTCTGAGAAATGCTTAAGGCTTCCACATAGTACTGCTCGGCAATGTCCCACTCTCCTAGTATCTGGTGACAGATTCCAAGCCCATCTAATGACCAACATAGTACAACCATGTTTCCTGCTTTCCTATTCAATAAAACCGATTCTTCAGCCAAAGTGATTCCCTTGCGCATGTCTCCCATGCCGATATAGCGATGCGCTAGTTGCGCGCCGATGAGGGATATCCAATCAATGGTTCCTACCCTTTTCGCCAGTTCGAATCCTTTCTCAAGATATTCCAAGCGCTTTTCGTTCTCTCCTGAAGATGCGAAAAGTCCGAGGTCATCATATGCCCATACCGCGGTCTCTACATAATTATCATCAAGTGCAATTTTCAACGCTCTTTCAAAGCATTCATGAGCCTTTTTTCTGTCTCCAAGCCAATTCGAGATTTCTCCCAACCACATATATGAGCCAGCGATGACTTCGTGAGCACCCAGTTTCTTGGCAAGTTCAAGCGATTTCTCACCTAAAGAAAGGGCTCCAGCCAATTCTCCACTAGCTCCCATAGCAACCATACCTGCCATATCTTGGTAGAGGCGCGCCAACTCAATGCTCTCGGGCTCGTTTTCCAGAATTTTCAAGGCCTCCTCGTGATTTTCCTTGGCTTTTGGCCTATTGCCGAGGTTGTTCCAAAAAACATTCGCCATCTTGCGATGTAGGGTCGCAACTGCTTCTTTCTCATGAAGTTGTTTCCACAGCCGCATCGCATCATTCCAATACTCTACGCTTGTGCCGTATTCCCCAATCAGTCTTTTGAGGTCACCGAGCTTTTCAAAAACACATGCTTTTTTCTGGAGTTCGCTGGGCTTGTCTTGAAGCAGGCTGAGGGCAGATTGGAAGTAAGATACTGCCTCTCCGTTGGCATAGATCTCCGCGGCCTTCTCGCCACCCTTCAAGAAATAGTCTAATGCTTTGTCCTTGTCTCCTCCTTCAAGAAAGTGATAGGCAAGCTCTCCTAGATGTTCATCGATGTTTTTGGCGTAGACTTTCTCCAATGCGCATCCGACAGTGTTGTGGAGTTTCTTGTGCCTCAAGAGGCTGACTTCCTCATGTACAACGTCTCTGACTATCACGTCAGCAAAAGAGTACACGTCTTCCCCGCGAACCAGTCTCTCCTTAATCAGCCCGGTCTTTAGCATTTTCTCCAGCAGTTCGAGCAGTTTGTCTTCCTCAACACCTGTAGTGCCCTGCAGAGCCTCAAAAGTGAAATCGTTCCCAACAAAAGAAGCCATCGTCATCACGTTTTGACACTCGTCGTCTAGGCGGGATACTCTTGCCTTTATGACGCTTTTGACGGTTTTTGGGAACTCAATTTTCGAGACTTCTTTGATCTTCCATCTGTTATCTTCGCGATAGATTATTCCTTCTTCTTTCAGGGATTTTATAACTTCTTCCGCGAAGAAGGGGTTGCCTCTTGTCTTTTCATAGACCAGTTCAGCAAATTCTTTTGGAACGTCGTCCTGTTCTAGAATTTGTTTGATCATCTCTGAAATGTCGTTCAAGGACATGCGCTTCAATTGAATAGGTTGGAGCAGGCGCTCTCTGTTCAATTCAGTCAAGACTGGAGTCAGCGGATGTCTGTCATCGATGTCAGTGTCACGGTAATCGCCCAGCAGGAGCAGGCGCTCTCTGTGGACGCCTCGGGCTAAATAATGCAACAGCAAGAGTGAAGACTGGTCAGTCCACTGCAAATCGTCAAGGACAACGAGCAACGGGGCCTCTTTGGAAACGTTGGTGATGAATTGTGAGACTGCTTCAAACAGTCTGTCACGCTCATGTTCTGGACTTATGGGAAGAGACTGGGGAATTGTCCCTAGCTTTTGCTTGACTTCGGGAACCAGTTTGCAGACCTCGCCCGGATAATAGCCAATCACTTTGTACAATTGTTCCGGCGTGCAAACCTGCAGGTAATCCTTGATCACTTCATTCCACAGAACATAAGGCGGCACGCCGTCCATTCTGAACAATGCGGGACATCGTCCGTACAAGACCTGCATGCCGCGCAGACGCGCATATGCACCTAGTTCTCTTGCTAGTCGTGTTTTTCCGATCCCGGCCTCTCCATAAAGAAAAACAAGTCCACCTTCGTTGCGAACTGCCCTGTCAACTGCCTCTTTGAGAAGAGTCATCTCTTCGACTCTGTCGATGAGCTGAACCTCTTTGATGGCAGAAGGACGGGGGGTTGGAACAACCATGCTCGTCTTTCGAGATGGTACTAGAGTCTCCCGTAAGAATTCTTCACCAATCTCTCTCAATACCTCAAGCAAGGCTGTTGCACTCTGATACCTCTTGCCAGGCTCTTTTTCAAGAAGCTTCATTATGCAGTCGGCTAAGGCTTGAGGAATCTTCGGGTTCAGCCTGCCAGGCAAGACAGGATAGTCATGAATATGACTGAAGATAACCTTCACAGGATCTTCACCGAGAAAAGGAGGTTTTCCAGTCACCGTCTCGTAGAGCACTGCACCAAAGGAGTACAGGTCAGATCTGGCGTCAACGGTTTTCCCCAACGCGTTTTCCGGAGCCACGTAGGCAACCGTGCCCACGATTATGCCTTCTTGCGTGATGCCGGGTTGACCAAGCATTTTGGCCAAGCCGAAGTCCATCAGTTTTGCAACACCCTCTTCAGTGATCATGATGTTTTCGGGTTTGACGTCCCGATGCAGAACACCCTGAGAATGCGCGTATTGCAGAGCGTTGCAGACATCTATGCTGATTCTCAACGCCGTTTGGATGTCACATTTGCCTTCCGGATATGTTTTCGTAAGCTCGCGCAAACTCATTCCATCAACATACTCTAGGACGAAAAACTGTCTTTCATCTTCCTTGCCAATGTCGTAGATCGAAACGATGTTCGGATGATTGAGCTTCGCCACGGACTGCGCTTCGCGGATGAAACGGGAATATGCTTCTTCGCCTGAGCCCGAGCCTTTGAGCATTTTGATCGCGACAACACGGTTCAACGCAGTGTCTCTAGCCTTGTACACAACGCCTTTTCCGCCTTCACCGAGCTTCTTCAGAAGGGCATATCTACCGTTTTGTATGTGTTCAAGCGAAGACAACAGTATTCACCAGAGATAATCCTTGATTATATTCTACTGTTCCCCGGTTTTAAAAGATTACCTCAATCAAAATTCTGTCATGGCGAGTGCATACATTGGCTTCTTGGTTCCGACATCATCAGCCCGTTCGGCAGATGATTTATACTTGATTTCCCAATTATCTACCACTTTCAACCCGAGGCAGAAGAGTGAGTTTGAAAAATGAAGGTCAAGCTTCTCCGTCATACGGCAGACGCAGAACTTCTCTGTGGAACCGCGGCATCAACATCAACGAAGAGCGGAAGCCCATCGGAAATAATGAAAAAAATGG
>Ga0315268_10002973_pt1 | contig 18834 bp, 23 predicted proteins | sample C1_top_MG_FD_204535 | JGI IMG/M metagenome (GOLD analysis project Ga0315268, IMG submission 204535) | Sediment microbial communities from Yellowstone Lake, YNP, Wyoming, USA - C1_top | ecosystem: Environmental > Aquatic > Freshwater > Lake > Sediment | place: USA: Wyoming | collected 2017-08-01
CATAGGAGAAGCTAGTCCTGAAAACGTGAGAATAGTGAGAGAAGCGTGCGCCATCGTGGAGGAGGAAATTGAAAAAGCCGTGGCAAAAAATGAAATGAGTAGACCTTGGCAATATTTTGCCGTTTTGCTACCTTGCAAGACCGTTGGCGTTCATGGTGACGTGAGGGTTTATGGGAACATTGTGGCAGTTCGCGCCGTTGAGAGTCTGGATGGAATGAGTGCTGCCTATTCAAAAATTCCTCACACTGTTTTGGAAAAGATTTCTGTGAGAATTACGAACACGTTGAAGGACGACGTTGCGAGAGTAGTTTTTGACGTGACAAACAAGCCCCCTGGGACGATTGAGTATGAGTAGACCCGCAAAGGTTTACGTTGTCGATAATGGCGGTCAATGGACTCACCGAATCTGGCGGGTTCTTCGAGAAATTGGCTACGATTCAAAAATCATTCTCAACACCACTCCCGTGAACGAGATAGATGCAAATGCCTTGATTTTGAGCGGCGGCGCGCCCCGGATCGCTTGGGAATCCCCGAAGCTTGGCAATTGCACGGATTATCTCAAGGAGTTTCATGGTCCAATTCTCGGCATTTGCGTTGGTCTTCAGTTAATGGCGGTTCATTGTGGGGGAAAGGCCGGACCTTCCGAGGTCCCAGAATTCGGACTGGCTAGGCTAAGAGTCATTGAAGAAGATGATCTATTCAAAGGATTGCCGAAGGAATTTCTGGTCTGGGAGTCACATAATGATGAAGTGAAGGAAGCCCCAGGTTTCACGGTGCTTGCTGTATCGGACAATTGCAGTGTTCAGGCCGTGAAGCACTTGGAAAAGCCCTACTATGGCGTTCAGTTTCATCCCGAAGTGAACAACACTGAGCATGGTGAAGAAATTCTCAGAAATTTTGTCAACACAGTGAAGTTCAATTAGGCTTGTGCCATTCTCCACGGCTTCTCGGCGCGGGGATTCGAAGAGTGTGCTTTGTGTTCATTCAAGTCTCTTGATTATGTGGTAACCGAATTTTGTTTTCACTATGCCTGAGGTTTGACCTTTTTGGAGGTTAAAGGCGCATGTTTCGAATTCTTTCACCATCTTTCCCTTGGTGAAGGTTCCCAAGTCTCCGCCGCGCTTTCCTGAAGGGCACAGTGAGTGTTCTTTGGCTATGTTTGCGAATTTTTCGCCTTTGTTAAGCCGTTCCAGTATGGCTTTAGCTTCTTGCTCGGTTTTCACGAGAATGTGGGTGCAATGAACTTTGTCTGGCATAGCCTAGTGATATTTCTTTTTCGTTTATAACGTTTCCTTCCATCGGTTACAGACATATTACGGTTTAGGAGCAGGTCTTTTTAGGTTTGAACAGTCAGAGAATATTATGAAGGGGCCAATTCAGAAAGCCAAGGGGAGAGGTCAACGATGGTTAGGAGGATTTTCTGCGATAAGTGTGGTCGTGAACTGAAGACCTCTGAGGCAATCCAAGTGTTGGAATTCGACCTGTGCGCTGATTGTCGTAAACAACTCGTGAATGCCCGATGATGTTTCTGATTAGGATTCTGTCTCTTCAACTTCTTGTTCGTCTGCTTTCTTAGGTTCTTCAAATTCAGGCACGTGAAGCTGCGGATGATGATGCAAGATGCGAGTGAACATCTTCATGCGGTAGAACTGATCTGCTAACGCGTCCAGCCGTTCCGGAGAAGAGAAACTGAAAACTCTAGTCTTGACTTTGCCAGCTGCAAACAGAACCATGGCTGCCGTACCAGCGAACAATAGTGACGTGAAAAGGAGAACAAGAGGAGGAAAGAATCTCAGGCTGAAACTGACCATGAATATTGCTGCTGCAACCTGAACTAACGCCTGTGCAAGCGTGTTCACAATGTATGGAAGTGTTACAGAGGAAGCGAAGAACACTATTGCTAACGCAAGGTGGTAAACGCTCAGTTTTGGCAGAGTCTTTCTTATCAGATGCAAGGCTTCAACGTCGCCTTTTCCAAAGTCAACTCCTTTTCTGATTGCTTTCACAAAGATCCTCGCGCTCTTGTAGAGTTCTAATGTTTCATCGATTAACAGGAAACCAATGCAGACTATCAACGTCAAGAAGCCTAATAGAAATCCTGTTTCGAAGATCTTGGCTATTGCGTACCCTATGACAATGAATGATCCGTAAACCGCGAAAAGGATCAACAGCTCAATGTGACCCTCAACCGTTCTTCTGCGTTCAGGATAGGGATCAAAAACATTGAAGGTCTTCTTGAAGACCTTGGCCTCCACATTCTCCGGGTAGCTACTCAGAGCTTTTGACTTGCGACGCAGAGTGAACGAAAAAGCCAGTGAAACGCAGCCCATGACTATGAGAACTACTGAGGCTGTCAGAACTGATGGGTCAAATTCGAGAATATTGAACATAGGTCCACCTGCATCTCTGGGATTATGAAATGGTAGTTAAACTTAAATCCTTGCCGATGGGCGATTTCAGTCCTCTGCGCCTTCTGCTGAGTTGAAATTGTCGCGAAACTCTTTTATGGTGTGTTTGACATGCCTTCTGATGTCCTAACCGACGTTGGGGAGTGCCGTGTTTGGTCAAGAGCATAGATCACATCGGGATTGGCGTCAAGAACTTGGATGAGGCAGTTAGACTTTACCGTGACGTGTTGGGTTTCAAACTTGAGGCAATCCACGTTGTGAAGAAGCGGAAAGTCAAGATTGCCTTCCTTTCGGCTGGCGGAGAGACGCGCATCGAATTGGTTGAGCCTCTTGACAATGAGAGTTTTATGGCGAAATTCATTGCTGAACATGGTGAAGGCATACATCACGTTGCTGTGAAAGTCGGCAACCTCGACGCTGCTTTGAAGGAGCTGGAAGGGAAGGGATTGACATTTGTGGACACTCTGCCGAGGATGGGCGTTGGCGGCGTCAGAATTGCCTTCGTTCAGTCGCAGGGCAACGGCAACGTTCTTTTCGAACTTCGTGAAACCGTTTGACGGCTGACAGTCATGCCTGCAAGACTGAACGTGAACAGGATTCAAGAAGACTTGCATACCAAGCGCTTTGGAAAAAAGATATTCTTCGTTGAGGAAGTTGAGTCGACCAACGAGTGGGCAACGGAACTAGCCCAGTACGGTACGGAGGAAGGGACAGTTGCATTGGCTGAGACTCAGACTCAGGGGCGAGGAAGGCTTGACCGAAAGTGGGTTTCACCCAAAGGTGGGCTATGGTTCTCAATAGTTCTCAGGCCTAAACTGACTGTGGCGGAAGCGGCTAAACTTGTGTTCGTAGCAGGGTTGGCCGTGGCCGAGGTTCTGGACGAAAAGTATGGTTTGAAAGTGGAGACTAAATGGCCGAATGATGTGTTGATTGGCGGGCGAAAAGTCTGTGGGATACTCTTGGAGATGAGATCGGTTGACGAAGACGTCAATTTTGTGGTGGTCGGGATTGGAGTCAACGTGAACTTTCGCGTGGAGCGATCGTTCTCGGCGGAATTGAGAGAAAGTGCGACTTCAATCGAAAATGAACTTGGCCGCAAGGTGAAGTTAGATGGATTCTTCAAGTCGCTTCTGGAGAGACTAGAAAGCCTCTATGACTCATACCTAGAATTCGGATTTGCTCCAATTCTCAGCCGGTGGAAAAGGCATGCAGGTTTCCTTGGTCACAAGGTCGTAGTCGCAACTAGAGAAGAGGAGTTGAGCGGGTTAGCATTGGATATTGACGATGAAGGCGCTTTAGTTCTCAAATCTGAAACTGGAGTGGTGAAGCGTGTCTTCGTTGGCGACGTTCTTCTACAAATGAGTCCGATGTGACCGGCGCATCGATTGCTGATGTTGCCCTTTCTCTTCGTCTGTTCAGCAATGAATCGGCTTTTCCGTCAATTGTGAATCAGAGGCTTCTAGAGTGGCGAGTCTCGTGTAAAAATGAAAGAATTAGGAAAGGCCAGAGCGGGGAGAACCCTCCATGCGGATCACCTAAGGCTTTATAAAGGGTATTTAAACACTTCAGTAGTACGAGTGGTGTTTGATGCCGAAGACTAAAGCCATTATACACATTGAAAACGTCGTCGCTTCTGCCACCTTGAACCAGAAGGTTGACTTGAACGCTGTCGTGAAGGGCTATCCAGGAGTTGAGTATCGTCCAGAACAGTTTCCTGGATTGGTGTTTAGGCTTAAGAGACCGAAGACGGCCACGCTGATCTTCAACTCTGGAAAAATGGTGTGCACTGGTGCAAAGTCTGAGAAGGAAGCGCGCAGAGCGGTAATGAAAGTGGTCAAGGAATTGAAGAAGGGCGGAATAATCATCATCAGCAAGCCGGAGCTGAAGATTCAAAACATCGTTGCCTCGGCAAGTCTGGGCGGGATGATAGACTTGGAGAAGGCTGCGTACACGCTTGGGAAAACGATGTATGAGCCGGAGCAGTTTCCAGGGTTGATCTACAGGATGGATGAGCCTAAGGTTGTTATACTGTTGTTTGCCAGCGGGAAACTTGTCTGCACAGGGGCGAAGAAAGAGCAAGATGTCTACGATGCAGTGTACAAGCTTCACAAGATACTTGAGGAACAAGACCTAATATTCTACGAGTAAGCCGCGCTCAGTTTTTGAGCTTTAGTTTCTCTCATCCTTTTTTGATCTGTTTCAAAATGGTTTTTAGCTGTTCTTCGTCTATCGTTCCCAATTCATGCAGTGTCTTGGCTGTTTCACTGATGTTAAGTAAGGCGTGAAGTCTTATTCCATTCTTGGCAAGTGTCTCTTTTCCGCCTTCCTGCCGATCTAACAGCACTACGGCGTCGGTTACCACTCCGCCTTCGGTCGTAATGGTTTTGGCTGCCTTCTGTAATGACAGTCCGGTTGTGATCAGATCATCAATCAGCAGAATTCGGTTTCCCGGGGCTATGATTCCTTCTATTTTTCTTTCTCTTCCGTGGTGGCGCATACCTTTTCGGATGTATAAGAACGGTTTCTTCAGACTGTATGCTATTAGTGAGGCGAATGGTATGCCTGCGACTGGGATTCCTGCCACTCTGTCGATGTTGTCCAGGCCTACTTCGTTTTTTATGAAGCCCACGTAGGATTCGAGGATTTTCTGAAACGCGTCTGGGAAGCTTGGGACGATTCTAAGGTCTATGTAGTATGGGCTCATTTTTCCGCTTGTAAGTTTGAAGGCTCCGAATTTCAGTGCGCCGATTCTGTTCAGGATTTTGCAGATTTCTATTTTCATGATTTCATTGTTTTTCTTTTCCTGGGTCAATGTTTCACTTCCTTTTGGAAACTTGGTAGATTTTTCCTACTTCAGGGATTAGGCTGGTGATCTTCGGCAGTTCTTTCTTCAAAAGTTCAGCGAAGCGTTTCTGGTCTGCCTGTGAACCTGTGTGATAGGGCACGGCTACCTTGGGCTTCGTTAGTCTTGCGATGTCTACGCCCGTTTCAGGAGAGGTTCCAGGAGCAATTCCGACTGTGCAGAATACGACGTCTGGCTTTTCTTTTTCTCCTATTGTTACCATTTCTGGAAAGGGTAGACTGTCGGCGGTGTGGAAGACTTTGACGCCGTCTTCACTTGTGATTATGAACGAGATTGGTGTGGCGGCTGGTGGGTGATTGGATTTTTCAGCTTTCACTGAAACTTCGCCGAATTTGATTTCTGAGCCGGGTTTGGCTTCAACCAGTTTCTCTGCTGGGATCGTGTTTCGGAGTCTTTTTGCAGATGTTGGGTCGGCTATGACGGTGCATTGTGTCTGCTTATGAAGTTCTGAAACTAGCGCCTGATCTAAATGGTCATAATGTTCATGAGTGATTAGCACTGCATCAACATTTTTGAAGTCTCGAGGTTTAACGTCCACAGGATCAATGACAAGCATCTTTGATGGGGTTTTGATGGTTACTCCGGCGTACCTGTTAAACCATACAAAATAGATTTCGCTTTTTGAGGGAGTTTTTCCAATTGACATGTGCTGTTCCTCACGGTTGACTATTAGTGTGTTTGTGTTTTAAAGAACTTATGCTAATCCCAAGCCAGCCGCAATTATTAATTATGCAGTGCCGCCCTATACTATGAAACGGTCTGAGGTGCACAAGCCTTGGAAGACTATGAAGCGAAAGTAGGAGAAATTGGATTAGAGAAAGTCCTTGGCATGGCCGTTAAACGCGGCGCATCTTATGCTGATGTGCATTTTCAAAGCTACGATAATGAGATGATAGCTGTCGAGAACAGAGTCTTAGAAAGCTATTCTTCCCGGAAACTCTGCGGGGTGGGCATAAGAACATCTGTGAAGGGAGCCATGGGTTACGCGTCTACGAGCGACCTAAGCCAAGCCAGTCTGGAGAGGACTCTGGGAAATGCCATTAAAGCTGCTAAAGCCATCAAAGGCAAGAAAGAAACCTTTCCAGAAATTAAGATCAACAGGGCAAAAGTCAAATCGCCGGGGAAGATCAATCCAGTTGACATTTCGCCTGAAGAAAAAGTGTCAATTGCCCTCGATGCAAACAAGGCCGCTTGGATAAGTGACAAGATCAAGAGCGCTCAAACAAGGCTTGGCTTGTCCAAGGATTTCAGGTGGTTCATGTCCTCTGAAGGGGCAAAGATCACCGTTGAGACGACGCTGGTTGGGCTTATGCATACAAGCATCGCTGAGGCTGGTGGAGTCATGGAATGGGTTCCACATTCTGAATCCAAGTGTGCCGGATTCGAGTTCATAAAATCCGAAGATTGGAACACCTTCACTGTCGGCCTGTCCAAGCTTGCGGTTGAGGCAGTCAATTCCAAGACGCCTCCAGCTGGCACGTATTCGGTTGTTGTTGACCCTGATGTGATTGGAGTGCTTCTTCACGAAGCCTTCGGACATGCGTCTGAAGGTGATTTGGTGTCCACTGGCGAATCTGTGCTCAGTAGCAAGGTTGGCACAAAGTTGGCGGACGAACGTGTGACTATCGTTGATGAGGGGATTGTTGAGGGTGGGTACTATTGTCCGTATGATGATGAAGGAACCAGAAAGGAAAGGACGGTCATAGTTGCGAATGGTGTTTTGAAGAGTTTCATTCATGACCGTGAATCGGCCTTGCAGCTTGATGCCAAGCCGACAGGCAATGGGCGTGCTCAGGATTTTGAGAATTTGCCGATTGTTAGACAGACGAATTATTCGATGCAGGCTGGCGACTGCAAGTTGGAAGAGTTGATTGAAGACATTGATTCTGGCGTTTACATCCGTGGAAAGGGGTTGACTGGAGGGGAAGTTGAAGTTGGTATGGGAACTTTCACTTTCAATGTTGGTCCATCCAAGCTGATACGAAGGGGCAAGTTGGCTGAAACGGTCAGAGGCGTGGTCATCGGCGGTTCAGTTCTTGAGACACTGAAGACTATTGACGCTGTCGGGGAAGATTCTGCGGTCAAAACGAATGTTTTTGGCGGTTGCGGCAAGATGGGGCAGAGAGCTACTGTAGGTTTCGGAGGTCCGCATGTCCGAGTCCGTAAGATGACGGTGGGAGGACGGTGAGAATATGGAATTGGCAGAACTAGCAGTGAAGAAAGCGTTGAAGCTGAAGGCCACTGAAGCAGAAGCCTATGTTCAGAGAACGAAGAGTGTCATGGTTGAATTTGACCAAAAAATTGCAAGCTTCAAAACCGTTGAATCTGTAGGCATCGGTTTGCGCGTTGCGTTGGGAAAGAAGATTGCGATGTACTCGACTTCAATTTTGAATGCGAAAGAAGTTGATGAGGCTGTGGCCAAGGCGGTCAAGATAGCCACGGCGGCGCCTGAAGATCCGGACTGGAAACACTTGAACAAGAAGTTTGGAAAGGCTCCTGCCGAGGGCTATTATGACAGCAAATTAGAGAGTTTGGACTATCAGGAGATTGTGGGAAGGCTGACATCATCTGTCAAGCTGATAGGAGAATATGACAAGAGGGTCAAGCCGACTCGTGGAGTGCTGTACATTGCGATTTCAAACGTGGCGATTGCGAACTGTTATGAAGAGAGCGTTGAGAGAAAGGAAACGAATGTCACGGTTTGGATGCGAACCAAGATTGCGGTAGCTGGGCTGGAGAGCACTGGCAATGAGCATCAGGAGGCTAGGTTCTGGAAAGAGATGGCATTCGAGGATCTGGCGGTCAAGGCTGCTGAGAAAGCCGTGAAATTCTTGAAAGCCAAACCTATTCCAAGCGGCAAGACATCTTTGATCATGAGAAACCAGATTTTCGCCAACATACTCGGAGGACTTCTGGGTCCGCCGATCAATGCTGACTGGGTTCAGAAAGGCCGATCTCCGTTGGCGAACAAGCTCAGCACGCAGATAGCTTCTGAGAGCGTCACAGTTGTGGATGACGGCTTGATGAAAGGAGGCTGGGGCACAAAACCGTTTGATGATGATGGCTGTCCAGCTCAGAGAACGCCTGTTGTGGAGAAGGGCGTCTTGAAAAACTATCTTTATGACACGTACACTGCTCTGAAAGCGAATACGAAATCCACAGGCAACGCTCTGAGACAAGCGTATTGGTTGAAGCCGAGCCCTGCCCCAACCAACTTGGTTCTGAAACCTGGCGACATGAAGGCTGAGGAAATGATCAGGGAGACGAAGCGCGGAATCTATGTGGACACGACGATTGGCGAATGGCTTTCTAACCCCGTCAGTGGAAATCTTAACGCTACGATAAGTCATGGCTACCTTGTGAAAGACGGCGAATTGAAAGAGCCTATCAAAGGAGTGGTGATCTCGGGCAACTTCTATGAGCTTCTCCGGAAAGGTATGGAGTGTGTGGGTAAGGATTTGAGGAACAGTGCGGAGAACTATTCGCCGACGGTCAAGCTTGCTGAAGTAACTGTTGCAGGCGAGTAAACCTTCTGCCGCGCAGCCTTCGCCTTTTTGAGCACACGCAGAGTCTTACGGGTTCCTTTGATAAGGCTTAATAGTCAATGTCTGCGTTTTTCAGTATTCAAGTGATGTTGCATGGTTGATGCTTGGTTGCCTTATGGAAAATCAGAAGTGTGCGTGAGAATTCCAACACGAAACTTTCTGGGTTCAATTGAGCCTAGAGAGAAGCCCGCAGCGGCTGATGCTTCGACTGAGATTCAAAGGGCTTTGCAGGCGCCTCTTGGTTCAAAAAGGCTCAGCGAAATTGTCAAGTCTGAAAGCCAAGTGGCGATTGTTGTGGATGATGCGACTAGGCCGGCGCCGAGCGGTTTGATGGTGCCGCCGCTGCTTGATGAGCTGAATGCGGCTGGGATCAAGGATGAGAATATCACGGTTATTTTTGCATGCGGGACTCATAGGGCTGTCAAGCGTGAAGAGGCTGTGGCTTTGCTGGGCGATGCGGTTTTGGCTCGGGTGAAAGCCGTGAGTCACGATTGCAAAGCGCAAAACGTGGTTCAAGTGGGCACGACGCAGAAGCATGGGACGAAGGTGTATTTGAATCGCGTTTTTGCTGAGGCGGACGTGAGAATCCTCACGGGTGACGTGTGTTTTCATTACTATGCTGGTTATGGCGGGGGGCGGAAGAGTGTTTTGCCTGGGATTGCGGGCGAGGAGACTATTATGCATAATCATGCTATGCTTTTGGATGCTAATGCGAAGTGCGGGGTTTTGAATGAGAATCCGGTCAATGAGGACATGGCTGAAGCGGTGAAGATGGCGCGTGTGGACTTTGCGTTGAACGTGGTTCTCAACGGCAGGCATGAGATTGTGAAGGCGTTTGCTGGTGATGTTGAGCAGGTTTTCGCTGAAGGTGTTAAGCTTGTGGATGAAATGTACCGCGTGCAGGTGGATCGCCGAGCAGACATCGTCGTCGTCAGCCCCGGCGGAAATCCGGGGGACGTCAATCTGTTTCAGGCCTATAAAGGCGTGGACAATGCTTTGGAGGTTGTCAAGCGGGGCGGCGTGATAATCCTAGTGGCTGAGGTGCCAGAGGGCCATGGGAACCAGGCTTTTTATGATTGGATGGTCAAATTCGGCGACTTGAAATCGGTTGAGCGGGAGATCAAACGCAACTTTGACGTGGGCGGGTCTAAAGCGTACTACTTTTTGAAGGCGTTGCAGAAGGCTCAGATCATTTTGGTTTCATCAATGCCTGACTATTATGCAGCGAACATTTTCAAGTTGAAGACTGCTCGGGCTGTTAATGATGCTTTGAATGAAGCCTTTAACATTGTTGGAAAAAATGGTAAGGTTTGGACTTTGCCTTACGGTAACTTCACGCTGCCAGAGGTCAAGGCAATGGAAGGAGCGGAATCTGCAGGTTGAAATTGCTGAAACCGCCGAGGCTAGTTGATGGCGACACGATCGGCGTAATTGCCCCTTCTCACCCAGTTCCGCCTTTTCAAAAGATGTATGACCAAGGAATTGAACATCTTAGAGACTTTGGCTTTAACGTAAAAGAAGGCAAAACAGTGAAGCTTCAGCACATGGACTACATGGCGGGCACGGACCTTCAGAGAGCCGAAGACATTAATGCCATGTTTGCGGATGAAGAAGTGAAAGCGATCATCTGTGCTTTAGGCGGCTCTGTGGCGGTTCGCACCCTCAGGCATCTGGATTATGACGCGATAAAGAGCAACCCCAAAATCTTCTCTGGCATGAGCAATATTACAACTTTCCATGTGGCTTTTCTGGCCAGAACTGGCTTGATGGGGCTTCATCAGACCGACGTGGTTTTTGGGTTTGCAGCTGACATGAAAAGTGCAGAAGCAAAGTATGAAACAGACCTCTTCTTCAGGATTACCAGGAACGCTGAGCCGATGGGGCTGCTGCCGGCATTTACGAAGTGGGAAGTGTGGCGAGAAGGCAAGGCTGAAGGCAGATTGTTTGGCGGAAGCATAAACAGCGCAGAGACGTTGCTTGGAACGCCTTATTACCCGAAGCTGGATGAGGATATCATCTTCTTTTGGGAGTCGATAGGACAGCCTTTAGACGAACTTGATGCGAAGCTGGTTCATTTCAGAGAGTCAGGATTGTTTGACAGAACAAAAGGCATGTTGATTGGCAAGTTTAGAAGTGAAGTGCCTGACGCGTCAAGCAAGTCGGGTAGCATAATAAAGGACATGTCCAGCGAGATTAAGGGACTCGTCATGGACATAGCTGGAGCGTACGATTTTCCGATCATTGCATGCTTGGATTTCGGTCATCATACGCCCAATTTGCCTTTGCCTTTGGGGCTTAAGGCGAGGATGGAAACTGAGGAAGCGAAGGTTTGGCTGACGGAATCTTACGTGAAATAGGAAAAGTGTTTAAGCACCTGTGAAATCTAGCCTTTAAGATAATAACGGGAGCATGGACAATTTGCAGGGCACGTATGAACTGCGAAAGTTCGGTATGAACGACTTGGCAGGCGTGACGCATATCAACCAGACTTGTCTGCCTGAGAATTATACGGATTTCTTTTTTGTTGATCTGTATCGCAGGTTTCCTGAGACGTTTATCGTTGCAGAAAGCGACGGAGAAGTTGTTGGCTACATCATGTGCCGCATCGAGGTCGGTCTGTCGAACTTCGGTTTGGGCGGTTTGATGAAGAAGGGACACGTTGTTTCCGTGGCAGTTCTGCCTGACCACAGGCGCAAGGGCGTAGGAGAAGCGTTAATCACCCAAGCCATGGAAGGTATGCGCTCTTACGGGGCGAAACAAATCTACTTAGAGGTCAGAGTGACGAATGAAGAGGGAGTCGGCCTTTACAAGAAGCTGGGGTTGGAAGTCACACGGACTATTCACGGATACTACGCAGACGGAGAAGACGCCTACGTGATGAGCCGCAAACTGTGAACTAGATTCTCGTTGTCAACGTCAAGTTCTGTGCGACTGAGGATCGAAAAAGAAAAAGGGGAGAAAGGTAGCGTCGTTGAGGTCTAGCGTTAGTAGTCTTTGAACCAGTATATGTAATCGTAGATGTATGCTGTGGCCTCAGCCCACTGTCCAGCGTCAGCATTTATCGTGAACTTTGTTCCGTATGATGAGTGGGAGTAAAGATAGGTTGTGTACGTGAGGTTTCCTGAGCCGCTTGCCGTCAAATAAGTTCCGAAATGAGCAGTAGCCAATGAATTGTGCACCGAGATTTCACAGTCTGTGTCTATGTTCGAGCTTCTCGGCCAAGTGTGATTCATGTAATGCACCCAAGTCTGGCCAGAGCCAACGTCGATCGTCCCGCTTTGCGGATAATGCCAAGCCCCCACCGTTCCTCGAAGATTCGAAACCGAATAAACAGTGTACTCAGAGGCAGACAAATCAGCTCTAAACATCAATGTCATGCCGTCATCAGACATTCCTGTAAGTTCCGCCTTGGTTATCCTGCTGTAAGTGCCCGGTATGGTTATCATGGTGTATCCCCAAAGATGCCAGTACAGAGTCAGTTTCTTTCCAATGATGGCGTCGCCTCCGGGTCCCACGTACTTGGAGTCTGAACTGTTCGAGGTTTTATAATCCGTGCTGACGTAGACGTTTGCAGTCGTGTCCACTATGGAATCAACGGTCACTCCACCACCGTTTTTGAAGTGCAGAGTCAAGCTTGCCGTTAAGGCTTGATAGACTTGTTGATAACTTTCGCTGCCATTAGGATCATAGGCAATGAAAACTGGAACGAACGTCTTCTCTGTAACATCGTCTTCCCAGTCTTCGCGGTAATAGGCATGGACATTGGGCATGTAAGCTAGCGCTAGGATTATGGTCACAAAGCCTATCGCAAGTATGGACAACTTTCTGTTTTTCATTTCATTCACCTAAGCGTTATTCTATTGTGATTAAGCGCTTATATGATTTTTCTTATAGGAAATTAATCCATCGTGCAATAGGACAATTTGTCCAAAATACTAGCAACGAAGCTCAGGAGTCTTGAACATTCTCAAGTCTGGCAAATCTACATTCGTATTGGTTCTGCTTTTTCACTCATGAAATCTATCGCTTGCAGAACAGACTTCGCCAATCCCAACAGACTCAAGAGCATGGCAACGATCAGAAACAATCGAAGGTCGATAAGGAAACTCATGTTTTGAAAAGTCATTCCAAAGATTCCAGTCCTCATCGAGAACATCAAATACCCAATCACAAACAAGGCTTTCGCCGCGTTGAAAAAGTGCTGATAAATCGTGCCTGAAGTCAATTCCGTGACGATTATCAAGGTTATATAGACTGCCACAAAAGTCTCGACCATCTGCTGAAAACTCGGGATAAACTGCGAAACCGGCGCCATAAACTGCCACAAAATGAAGTAAACAATGTAGAACAGTACACCTTTCACAGTGGCCTTCAAAGCCCTGAACACTATTCCCTTGGCTCTTCGCTTAGTACTGTTGCTGTTTGCATCAGCCATACGGAATCACCACCGGTCCATAATTGAAAAACGGCGTCACAAAAGACACTTCAAAACGCCCGCCAGCAGTCACGCCTTCAAACGGAACGTAAAGCTCCAAATCTCCTTGATAGGGTGAATGCTGCCAAGCTTGAACAGCAGTCTGCTCCTCACCCGTCAACACATTGGAACTGTTATACATGCGTAACTGCACGGTTCCAGCCAAATCGAAGGACGCATGATTCTCAAAAATCAACGGTACCGTGACTCTGGAATGAGTCGCATTGTACGCTGAAAACTCAGGCGTTCCCAATGCAAAATCGTAGAGAGGCGCTCCCCACGGCATGGAATGCTCCGCCGAGGCTTGAACAGGAATGAGCTGCGCGGCTCTTAGGCTTACGGCTTCACTAACCCTCAACTCGGCATCGTTGAATAGGAAATTCTGGTAATTGCCTAGCAAATCGGTAAGGTTCAGCCTTACGTCGTGGCTTGTGCTCACTGCCTCACCTTTTCTTATGACAGGCAGAAACGTGGACGCACGCGCGATCACTGAACCCTGCTGATCCATGACAAGCGTTGAAACGTTGAAGTAGCCCAGGTCGTACAGGCCTCTGTTGATTACTGTTATTGGAAGCGAAAGCACCATTTCGCCGTCCGCAGTAACGCTGGTTTGCGGTTCGCCGAAGTCCATTTGGATGTCTTTCATGGAGTACATTGCAGAAACGGAGAATATGATTAGGAAAATCCAGAAGATTGACGTAGCTATGCCTATCATTCGAATAGCGATTCTCATGGCTGCTCCTTATCCGGCGTTTTGTACGCGTTTCTATGAGGATTGCTGCGACTGGCCCTCGGCTTTCTCCGGTTGGCTCTGCTGCGACTCAGGCTGCTGAGGTGCAACGGGTTCGGGCGGTATCACCACGAACTCCGGCTCAGACGGTTTCGCTTCTGGCTGCTTGGCTTCGGGCTTCTTGCCTTCCTTCTGAGGCTTCTCAGTTTTGGTCTTCTGAGGCTGTGGCTGTTGCGGCTGCTGTTTGACTTCTGCCGGCTTCAGCGGAACAGTTGGCGCTGTTTCTGGAGTGTGTGCGATTATGGTGACGCCTCTGATCGTTATGAGCGAGCCGATCCATCCCATCACGCCTAAGTACATTATGCGAATGCAGGTTCCGATCAACGGAGCCAAAGCGTCACCAAACGTTCGCACTAAGTCCTCGGATGCAATTATGGACAAGCCTTGAGCCAAAAAGCCATATGCGCTTACGAAGGTGAATATGAGTAAGGCTATGCCTATCATGAGCACTGTAATTCCGGAAAGGGCTATCTTGTCTCTGAAGTTTTTCAACATTTAGTATTCACGTGTTGTATTTGAATGAGAAATCGCATATTAAATCTTCCGAAAGCATAAACAGAATCCAAACTAGGTATCAAAAAAATGAAACACAAACACTAACCAGAAAAATGGTGGATGAAACTATGGCGAAATGCCAAGTTTCTGATAGATCCGTTGCTTGTTCTCTTCAACCTTCTTTGCTACGTCGGTGAAAAGGTTGTTCCCATGCGAGTCAATCGCAACTGCCAAAGGCCCGAATTCTTCAACCTCGAAAATCCACATGGCCTCAGGCATACCTAAGTCAAACCATTCCACGCTTTTGACGTTCTTTATGGCCTTAGCCGCCAGCACTGCAGCGCCGCCTGTAAATGCACCGTAGACTGCGCCGTACTTTGCCATGGCGTCGGTTGTCCGTTTGCCCATGCCGCCTTTGCCGATTATTACTCGGACTTTGAAGTTTTTGATGAATTCGTCTTCGAAAATGTCCATTCTTGTGCTCGTTGTCGGTCCTGCAGCCACGGCGATCCATTTGTCGCCTTGTTTGGCAACGACTGGTCCACAGTGAAAGACTGCCAGACCTTCAAGATTCAGGGGCAAGAGTTTTCCTTCCTTGAAAAATTCCAAAGCCCTTCGGTGCGCTTGGTCTCTCGCAGTCACAATCGTTCCGGTCACGTAAAGTACGTCGTTGACTTTGAGTTTGCGGATCTGTTCTTCCGACATTGGCGTCTTAAGTTTGTATACTGCCATTTTCATTCACCTCATTACTTCAATTTATGCGTCAAGTACTCAACCGTTCCATCAGCATTGATCCTTGCGGTTGCTTGCCTTGCTGCCCAGCAGTTGAAAGCCACGGCCGCCGGAAATGATGCTGGGTGTCTGAAAGCATAGTCAATGTGCACGCCGAGGATTGTGGTTTTGCCGCCGAGTCCCATCGGGCCGATTCCAGTCATGTTCGCCGCTTCGAAGATTTCCTTTTCAAGCTTGGCAATTTCTGGGTCAGGGTTGTGCTCAGTCAAAGGTCTCAACAGCACTTTCTTAGCCAGTTTCATGGAAATGTCGGCCCCACCTCCCATCGCAATGCCCAATATGTTGGGGGGGCATGGTTGAGCGCCAGCCTTTACTACGGCGTCGACAACGAATTTTTTCAAGCCTTTTATGCCTTCTCCTGGGACAATCATTCCGCCGAGGCACACGTTTTCGGAGCCTCCGCCTTTGGTCATGACCGTCATTTCCAAGCTGTCTCCAGGCACGATTTCCCAGTTCAGAGCCGGAATGTATCGGCCTGTGTTGTCTCCGCTGTTCTTGCCAGTGAATGGATCCACGGCGTTTGGTCGAAGTGGAATCTCTTTGGTGGCTTTTCGCGTGGCGTTTATTAGTGCAGCTTCAACTTTGTCGAGGTCTTTGGCTTTTGAGCCTGCTTTGAGGTAGAAGATTATGGTGCCTGTGTCTTGGCACACTGGTGCCTGATACTTTTCGGCAAGTTCAATGTTGTCCAGGATGGCTTTCAGCTGGGTTTTGCCTGTTTCGCTTGTTTCCTCTGCATAAGCCTTCTTCAATGCTTGTTTGACGTCGTCTGGCAGGTATATGACTGCTTGCTTCAGAATGTTGAAGCCAACTTCTTCAACTATTTTTGCTGTGTCCAATGTTTCTTTCCCTCTTTTTGGCTTGTTTTATGAAAAAATCGTGTACTTATGTCTTGTCTTGTGTTGTCCGCAAAACTTAAGGAAACGTTTGAGCTAAGAGTGTTTTATGAAACCTCATAAGACTTGGCGAGAGAAGCTTGAGAAAGACCAAGAACCCAAGGTCGTTGATACGCCGAAGGGAAAAATGCTGATTCCGAAGCCTTTGGATGTTGACGCGTTGATGCGCAAAGTGAAAATGGGAAATCTTGTCACCGTGGACCAGATAAGAGACAGGTTGGCAAAGGACTGCGGTGCTGACTGCAGTTGTCCCATGACGACGGGAATATTCATGTGGATAGCCTCTGAAGTAGCGGAAGAGGATTTTAAGGCTGGAAAGAATGAGGTGACGCCTTACTGGCGGGTGATCAAGGGCGACGGTAGCCTGAACCCGAAGTTTTCAGGCGGTGTCGAGGCGCAAGGTGCGCGTCTGAGGAAGGAAGGTCACGTGATCCTGCAGGCGCAAGGCAAGAAGCCGCCGAAAGTGAAGGATTTTGAGAAGCACTTGCAGAAACTGTAGGTAGCAATGGCTTTGGGACGTTCACTTTGACCGATCTCTCTATGGAGTGGCGGTCGTCCTTCTTCGAGCGTTTTAAATAGAGCATGTTTACTGTTCTATGAACTGTTAAAGGGAGAACCAGTTTATGACTGAGGAGACTGAAGAAGGAGAGAAGGTCTGCGCAGAAACTGTGGCTAAGAAGAAGTATGCGCTTTTGGAGGATTTGCCGGGTGTGGGTCCGGCTACTGCGCAGAAGCTGCGGGAGATGGGTTATCATACTATTGAGTCTTTGGCCATGGCGACGGCCCGTGAGCTGGAGCCCGCAGGCATAAGCGAGAAAAAGGCGTTTTCTGTCATTGAGACTGCCCGTTCGTGTGTCAGTGTTTCTTTTGTTCGGGCGGATGAGTTGCTTAGGCTGCGTAAGAGTGTTTTGCGTTTGACTACGGGTAGCAAGGTTGTGGACAGGCTTCTTGATGGTGGATTGGAGACGCAGACGATAACCGAGTTTTATGGTGAGTATGGTAGTGGAAAGAGCCAGATTTGTCATCAGCTATGTGTGAATGTTCAGTTGCCTCCTGAGCGAGGCGGGCTCGGTGGCAGTGTGTTGTATGTTGATACTGAAAACACTTTTAGAACCGAGCGCATCGTGTCGATGTCCAAGCATTTGGGGCTTGATCCAGAAGAGGTTGTTAAGAACATTATTTATGCTGAGGCTTACACTTCGGACCATCAGATGTTTCTGCTTGACAACGCTGATGAAGTGATCAAGGCGAATAACATTAAGCTGCTTATAGTTGACTCTTTGACTGCGCATTTCAGAAGTGAATACATTGGACGTGAAATGCTTGCGCCTAGGCAGCAGAGGTTGAACAAGCACATGCACAAGCTGATAGGTTTGGCTAGAGCTTTCAATGCTGTGGCGTGCGTGACTAATCAGGTCATGGCTAAGCCGGACGTGTTCTTCGGCGATGCGGTTCATCCGATTGGCGGGCACATTGTTGGACATACTAGCCATACGCGCGTTTACCTGCGAAGGGCTGCTCATGGGCCTGTACGCATTGCACGTTTGGTTTCAAGTCCGTATTTGCCTGAGGGCGAGGAAATATTTAAAATAACTGAGAACGGAATAGAGGATGCTTCCGAAGAAGACAAGACTAAGCCTCGTGGTCATTGAAGATGCCTATTCCGTCAGCTTTGGTTACAAGGTTCTTTCAGCTTCTGGTTAACAGACAGTTTACCGAAGCCGAGCGAGAGTTGGAGAGGCTTAAGCAGAAGATGCAGAAAACCGAATGGAACAGGGGTTACTTCAGAGCCTTGTACGGCATGCTTCTCTCGCGGAAGGCGAATGGCGATTCGTACACGTTTCTTTCAAGAGTGGACTTGGATGACAAGGCGGCTTTGCATGGTTACAGGCGGGAATTCTCAGACCACGTGCGGAACAGGCTGCATGGAGATTTTGACCGCGGGTTCTTTTCGGCATGGGCGGACTGCATGCGTGTGCTCAGCAGAATCACAATTCCTAACAATCTTGCAGTTGCAGGCGCGAATGGCGAGGGCGCTGGAAAGGAAGGACTTGAGACAGTTAAGTCTGATCAGAGTCAGGCTACTATGGAGAATTTTCTTAAAGAGGAAGAAGACTAGACCGGTGGCGATCCGGCGATTATCGTGTATAGCAGAACCCAGAAGGCTAGCCACGTTAGAAAGTAGATGCCTATGCCGGCTGTGAGGAGTTTCGTGGGTTTTTGGACTTGGGTTTGATATCTGAATTTTATGAGGTAGTAGGAGATTAGGTAGACTAGTACTGCTAGGGAGGTGGTGTTGAAGAAGGTGTTTATTGAGAAGGTTTCGTTTGAGATTGTGTTGGTGCCCAATCCGTAGCCGACGCATACGAGGGCTGCTACTATGCCCGTCGCGAATCTTAGCCAGTAGATGGTTTCTAGTGGTTTCATGGTTCTTCAGTGCCTTTGCATTTTATATTTTGAATCCAGATTTAAAGTTGCCTATGAGCATGTCGTCTTCATCATTCTCTTGTTTTGATGTCCTTTGGAAGCCTCAGCCAAAGGGACGCTCACTCGCTTCCCCCCTCTACTGATACA
>Ga0315268_10002974_pt1 | contig 18831 bp, 18 predicted proteins | sample C1_top_MG_FD_204535 | JGI IMG/M metagenome (GOLD analysis project Ga0315268, IMG submission 204535) | Sediment microbial communities from Yellowstone Lake, YNP, Wyoming, USA - C1_top | ecosystem: Environmental > Aquatic > Freshwater > Lake > Sediment | place: USA: Wyoming | collected 2017-08-01
TTCCCATCCTTTGACTCCGGGTTTCTTGTGTCTTTTGTAGAAGAGCATGTGCGTGGCGCGCTTGAGTTTGCTTGCGTAGGTGGCTTTTCTTTTGCTCACCTGAGTTCTCCTCTTTTCCATTTCTGCCAGTCTTGCTTTGAGACGGCGATAGGTATGGAGACTAGCTGTTGTTTGCCGGTTTTGGTTATTGGCGTTTCATAGGGGACTATGAACATTTCCTCTTCTAGCGGGTGGATTTCAAGCGTTGCGTAGCCGTAGGTGACTAGGAAGCTGGTCATGAAGGCTCGGTTCACGGTTTCGTCGTAGGTTTCTGCTCCGACAAATTCCCAGTAGGGAATCTTGCCGTTTTCGCCTTTTTCGAACACATGATTTTTCAGTTCTCCCCAGAAGTTTTCCAGTTCTTCGGAAAATGCTTTGTCTCGCAGAATTCTCTGCCTAACCAGTTCTTCTCTTGTCGCGAAGCCTGATTCGGTTTCTAGCGGTGCGTTTTCTTTCCATCTTTCATTCATGGGCAGCAAACTTTCCCAATATCTCAGAGCTTCTGCCAGACTGTGGATGGAGATTTGTTCCATCTCGACCAGCGGATGCCATACTTTGATGAAGGTTCTGACGATGTCCACTTTGTTGATGCGTCTCAGTTTTTCTTCAAGCAGGAATGGGTCAGTGTACAGTGATGTTGATCGGTGTTTTACCCATTCGCTTTGGAGTTTCACGACTGAGGCTAGGCGGTGCAGGGTTTCAGCGTCTAGGCATAGGTCTTCTGGAATTTTCCATTCTGGGAAATGCTCTTTCACCGTGCCGATGTTGGCGTTGACGTCTACTAGGAACGGGTCGAGTGAGCGTTCTTCGATGGACTTGCAGGTTTCGATTATACGTTGGAGTTTTTCTCTGCCGAGTTTTTCGTGTTCCTTTTTGGACTGCATTAAGCTACCTCTCGGATTATCGATTTTCCTTCGATGTTTTGCACTGTGATTATGTTTACGTCTTCTTTTGCGAATGTTATCTGACTCGGCGTGATTACCATGTACTGCGCTTCTGAATCTTTCACCGTTGAAATGAGCATCTGCGCGATTAGTTCGCGGTTTTTGGGATCCATGTGAATATCATACTCGTCAACCGCGCGGAACGGTGAACGAACGTGCTGCTGTAATGCCAGCAGAAAGCTCATGGTTGCAGTTGTTCTTTCTCCGCCGCTTTGCGTGTAAGCGTCCAGTGGCACGGGTTTGCCGCCTTTGAAGCCGACTAGAATTTCAAGTCCTGCCGCTTCTATGTCTTGCGCGTTTGCCAGTCTGACTTCGCCGACTGCTTGGGCTTGCATCAGTATCTTCTGGTATTCCAGGTTCACGCGGTCTAGTAGGCTTTGCATGACGGTGCGCCAGGATTGCATTCTTGTTTTGACTTCTTCCAGTGTTTTTTCGCGGTTTTCGGCTACGAGTTGAGCTTTTTCTTTCAGTTCCAGGTAGAGTTTTGAGTAGGATTCGTACATTCGTTCGATGTCTTCTGAGACGTCTGAAAGTGCGGCTAGGTGGCCTTCTGTGACGCGTACTTCGTCGAGGATTTCGCCGATTTCCTTTATCACTGCTATTCTGGCTCCGACTTGCTCTGCTTTGGCTGTGGTTTCATTCACGCGTGTCTTGGCATCTCTCAATGCTTTGTTAAGGTCTTCGAGGTTTGTTTTTGCATTGTCTGTGCGGTACTGCAATAGGGCCATTTTGATTCGGCTGTCGACTACTTGGTTGCTGACTTTTTCGATTGATTCTTCGGAGGTCGTGGTCTTGCTTTGGTTCCCGTTTATTTCAGTATTCACTTTTGTGAGTTGCTCAGTGGAGTTGTGTATCAGCTCTTTGAGATTTTCGCTTCTCAGGAGTTTGAAGGACGGGTTGCTGTTGATGTGTTGGGCTGAGGCTTCGAGGGCTGCTGTCTCTTTGAGGAGTTGCTGGCAGAGGGCGATTGTTGACGTGTTTTCGGCTTTTTCTCGTTCTAAGCTGAGTCGTAGGTCAAGCAGGGTTTTCCATTCGTTTCGGAGTTTTTCACGTTGTTCTTGCTGGTTTTGCAGGTAGTTTTTTGCTGTTTTGGTTTCTTCTTCTATCTGGTTGAGACCGTCTTGTTCCCTTTTTCTGTTGGCTTCGAGTTGTTTTACGGTTTCTTCTCTTCTGGCGACTTCTGCCCATGCGAGTTCTCTTTCTAGGAATCTTCTTTTGGTTTGCAGTTGTTTCTTTTCTTGGTAGCGGTCGTACTGTTCTCGCCAGTAATTCAGCGTCTGTTCGGCTGATTCTAGGAGTTTGCTCATGGATTCTTCTTGGCTCAATATGCGCGTGAGCTTCTTCTGCGCTTGCAGGACGTTTTCGCGGTATGGTTCAAGTCCGACTGCCGCCTCGACTATTCGCAGTTTTTCCTGCGTGGACAGTACAGTGAATTGTTCAACCATGTTTTGATGCATGATGATCAGGATGTTGTCTGGGTCCACGCCCAACTTGCCCAGCAGTCTTTCGACGTCGTTCTTTGTGACGGCGCGGTTTTCAAGTTCAAACCAGTAGTTGCCATCCTTTCGCAGGACGCGTGTGAGGAAGAGCTGGTCCTTGTTGTGCTTGGGCACGGGTCGGTTATTGCCTCTTTTCGCGTTATCCAGAATCACGGTGACGCGGGCTTGCTCCTTGTTCCAGCGTATGAGGTCGCTGAGTTTTTTGGAGCGTTCCGTGTATGATTGGCCCAAGGCCACGGAGATGGCCAGTAAGAGTGAGGATTTGCCTGAGCCGTTGGGTCCGCAGATGACGTTTACGCCTGATTTAAAGGGCACCCTGGCGTATTCGTAGCTCATGAAGTTTTCTAGGATGACCTCTAGTATGAGCATTGATGGTTTGTCCTCTTTTGTGGGTGTAATAGTGGTGAAAAATCTATTATTAAAACAATTAGGCAAACTTTACAGCAATTAAGATGCTTTTCTCACTTGCATTTTTTGAAGATTTTAACATTCTCAATGTCGCAAACATGCTCAAACCCAGCCTAGCGCGCGCCAGAAGACTGTTTGGAGACATTTGACTTTGGAAGTCTCAGATCGGGAGATATCCGCACTTCATCCGTCCTAAGAAAAAAAGAATTTTGCCGGAGAAGTCTCCAGTAGTATCTCTTCAAAACAATTAGACAGACTTCAACTCAAAGCTAAGTTCCCATGAAGTAGCACTTTCACATGTAGATTTACAGAATCGAGACAACAAAGCTAAAATCTCATAAGCAGAAGTGTCTAAACGAAAGGCAAGGGTTCAGGTATGGTTGTTGCTGGTAAAGTGTTCAAGCTCTCAGAACCGCTTGACATAGCTGAAATTGCGTCGCGGCTTGAGGGGCATCATACTGAGGAGTATTATGAAGAAGGAGATTACAAGTTCACACTTGTCACAGAAGTCGTCGGGCTTCTTCCAAAAGGCAACATGCTCAAAGGCGTTTACTCGCATGACTACGCAATCGAAATCTTCCATCGGGGCAAAATCATTCCCACTCCCCGCACGGTTGAAGCCGTGTTCAGCTTCGCCCAGCATGAAGGCACAACGTTTTTGGCCATAGTTGAAAAGAAGCGTGTAGCCAATTTCATAGCAAATAAGCTCAGCGAAATACTCTTCGAAAAAGTAGGCGGCATCGTTGAAGCCAGAATCTCACCTGAAACCCTGAAGGAATTTCACCTCAAAAACCCCGAGGACACGAAGATCACGTTTTTTGATAACGTGGATATTCCGAACGTGGACAAGTTGTCGTTGTATGGGCCTGATCTGATCAACACTTCGCTGTTTGAAGACTATGGCAAGCACGGCGACTTGTGGTACGTAGTGGCTAAGAGTAAGGAGTTTGGGTACGTGATGGGTATAACAAGGGATGCGTCGGTGACGATATTCAACCTGTCAGAAGCAGAGAAGGACAAATACCTAGAATACATAGACAAACAGATATACCCACTAACAACATAGAAAACTGCAGGCCGTCTTCGCAGGCTGAAACACAGGTTCAAGGTATTTATAGGGGCGGGGTAGGTCTCGCAGAGCACATCAGACCAGCCCACACTGCTTTTAAAACAGAAACCCCCAAATGCCTACTAACTGTCTTTCACCAGGTCGACCAACAATGACAAACCCCATACGAGGCCAGTGGAACATAGTTCTAAGCGGCTACCCAAGAGCAGGCAAAACCACACTCGCAGAAAAACTCGTTTCTGACCACCAGTGCTTCACAAGAATAAGCGCCGACGAACTGCGAAAAATGCTTTTCAACGAGATCTACCCCTCCCGCGACGAATTCCTAATCTACTCCCTCATCGCCGAACTACGAGACGCTATACTGAAGCGAGGATACAGCGTCGTCATCGACTCAACAGCACCTGACAACGTCACACGCGAATTCCTGCTCACCACAAAAGCAAAACACATCAACGAACTGCTCGTAATGCTCAGCTTGGACAGAGACCTTCTCGTTCAAAGAAACATCGAGAAGTTTGGCGACGCCCATCCCATAGTTGCCTATGACGAAAAATGGCAAAATCCGCGGCGCCACATTCCAATATTCAAATTCAGAAACGGCACAAAAGAGGAATTCAGTGACTACTATGCGCGTCTGGTCGAGTTGCTGGAAAGCGAGATGCATCCATTCAAACCCGAATTCCGGCACGTTCACCTGCCTACAGTCGAAATCAGGAAAGCCCTCAGAAATTTTCTGAAGACGAGTTAAAACGAAAACCTTTCAGAACCAACCGCCCAAATATTCTCCAAAATAAGCCAAAGCCGCAAACACAATGAGTCTTGGAACAAAGCTCAACGTGATGAAGACCAGTAGCCGCGTTCTCAACAATCCGCAAATAAGCGACAGCAGTTCCACAGGCAAGACGGGAATAAGCCCGAATACCGCGTAGAGAATCCAGCCCCACCTATTCCACAAACGAACCGACTCATCAAGCGTTTCCGCCGAAACGCGTTTGACAACGAAAGGCCTTCCAAACCAATAAGCAACGCCATAGTTCATCATCATGCCCAAAGTGAACCCAACCGCGGCAACAAAAACAAGCGGTGCTTTGGGCATGCCAAAAAGTGCTGCCGCCGCAACGAGCGCTGGACTACCCAACGGTATGAGCGTTCCAGCAATTACAGTTGCCAAGAAAATACCCGCAAGCCCATACTGCATTACAAAAGCCTTAGTATCTGAAAACAACGACGTTTTCCCCAAATCAAAGTAAACGGCAAGAAAAACCATGACCAAGGCGGCAACGATGAAGACTACACCGACTATTATGGCGGACTTTATCCACGAGGTTCTGAGCAAGTCCGAAAACTTGTCAGGCTTGCTTTCCTCTTCAGCTTTTGCCATCAAAATCCTCTGTCACAGTCTAAAACTCTATTCCCTTTCTGGCTTGAAGACCACTATTAAACGGATGCTTAACTTCCCTCATTTCAGTCACCAAATCTGCAATCTCAACAATCTCAGCAGGCGCATCACGTCCAGTCAACACAAGCTCCACATGTTTCGGCTTACTTCTTATCAGTTTCAAGACTTCTCCAAGCTCTACCAATTTCAGACTCAAAGCAACATTAATCTCGTCCAGAATCACAACATCATACTTTCCGCCTTCAACTACATTCTTAGCCACTGCTAAGGCTTCCTCTGCAAGTTTAACATCCTCTTTTTCAGGCGGTTTTGCCATGACGAATTTTCCTCTGCCGAAAGCTCTCAACGTGATATTCGACAACTTCTCTATCACGTACAGCTCACCGTAGTCAAATCCGCCTTTGATAAACTGGACTACGTAGACTTTCAGCCCTCTGCCCACCGCCCTGAGCGCTAGACCAAAAGCTGCCGACGTTTTACCTTTCCCATTTCCAGTGTAAACCTGGATCAATCCCTTTTCAAGCCTTACCATCTTTCAAAGCCTTCCTCAAAAGCCTCTCAGCCGCAGAAGCCGGATCAACCTTCCTGTCAAGTATCTTCTGCAAAAGATCATCATATTTTTCGTCGCTCTTGAGTCTGTCAATTATCGAGTTCGTCATTTTCTCCTTTATAGCCTCGATGAGCTCAGCTTCGACTTTGGCTTTCAGCATGTCTCTCTTGCATTCCACATCGCCTTCCAAAAAGCATCGGTGCTCTTCCAGCTTCTCGATAAGTTCAGAAACACCTTCGCCTGTAAGAGCCACTGTTTTCAGAACCGACGGCTTCCATATGCTTTCCTTGCTGTTGAGTTGAAGATTCGACTGAATATCCATGACGGCTTTATTGGCATTCTCGCGGTCAGCCTTGTTCACAACAAAGACATCCGCTATCTCCATGATTCCCGCCTTGATGGCTTGAATTTCGTCCCCCAATCCCGGCGCGTGGATGACCACTATTGTTTGAGCTACTTTGATAATTTCCACTTCAGACTGTCCTGCACCCACGGTTTCAACTAGGATAATGTCCTTTCCAGAAGCGTCTAGGATTTTCACAGCGTCTTTCGTGGCCTTCGCTATTCCGCCGGAATAGTTGCGGCTGGCCATGCTTCGAATGAAAACGCCTTCATCAGTACTCAGTTCCTGCATGCGAATCCGGTCGCCCAAAAATGCCCCGCCAGTGAACGGACTCGTCGGGTCAACGGCGACAACGCCCACAGTCTTGCCCCTCCGTCTATATTCACGCACTATTTTCTCGATGAGAGTGCTTTTTCCAGCGCCACCTGCGCCAGTCAAACCTATAATATGCGCTTTCCCCGTGTGAGGATAAACCTGTGCAACCAGCTCACGCGCTTCCGGCGCGTTGTTTTCGATGGCTGTTATCGCCTTGGCTATACTTCTACGATTTCCAGCAAGCACGCCCTTGGTCAGTTCTTCAACTTTCGTCAATGCTATCTGCACATCTTTGAAGTCTAGTCTTCTTCTAGAACCTTAAAAAGATGATGGACGCGGCAACGTGAAACAAACAAAAAAAGAAAAGGTATGACGAACTAAGGAACGATGTTAGCTAATGAGCTTAATATCTCCTTGGCGGTCTTCGCTTAGAATAACACTCTCGGCAGTACACTGGTCTGCTTCCGTCAGGCTTGAAAGGAACTTCGCATTCTTTTCCGCAATCAGCGCAAACTGCCTTGTGCATCTCTTTTCCAGACATTTACTATTTTCAACTCCTACTGCTGTTTAATGCAAAAAATTGCTTCTTTGCACACTTCACAATTTACGACACGGTATTAAAGCTTATCCGTACAAGACCGCCGATTTCAAGACACATACAAGCGAAATCAACATGAATAACCCGGACGAAGAAACAGCAATCCACCCACAACAGGAAGAACGAACAGTTCAATCTATTTATATGGGGCCTAGTTTTCCGAGAGCAGACCCCCTATGCTCTTTTTGGAAGATTGTCCAGCACGTATTGTATTATCGTTTCCGTTCGAGTCCCAGGTCCGAAGATCTCTTTTATCCCTGCCTTCTTCATTTCAGCCACATCATCTTCCGGAATTATTCCGCCAGCAAAAACCAGCACGTCAGTCAAGCCCTGTTTCTTCAAGAGCTCCATTATTCTCGGAAACAACGTCCTATGCGCACCCGAAAGAATGCTCAAGCCAATCACGTCCACGTCCTCCTGCAGAGCCGTTTCAACAATCTGCTCCGGCGTCTGCCTCAAGCCCGTGTAAATCACTTCCATTCCGGCATCTCTCAAAGCCCTGGCCACGACCTTTGCTCCTCTATCATGGCTGTCAAGTCCCGGCTTCGCAATCAGAACTCTGATTTTTCTTGCTTTCTGCATTCCATTTCGCCTCACTAAATCACGATTAACTCCTTATACTCTCCGTAAACTTGGCGCAGCACCTCGCAGATTTCGCCCAAAGACGCGTAGACTTTCACTGCCTCAATAATTGTGGGCATGAGATTCTCATCCTTCTCCGCTACACTGCGCAGTTTGTCAAGAACTGCATCAACCTTTCTCTTGTCTCGCTCACGTTTCATCCTCTGCAAGCTTGCCACTTGCTCCTTCTCGGCCTTCGGATCCACCCGCAAAAGCTCTATCGGGCACTCTTCCTCAATCTTGTAGTCATTCACGCCCACGATCGTGCGCTTCTTCTCGTCAACTTCCCGCTGATGTTTATAGGCACTGTCAGCAATCTCCTTCTGGAAGAAACCCTTCTCAATGGCAACAATCGCTCCGCCCATGTCATCCACCTTCTGTATGTACTCCATCGCCTTCTCCTCCATCTCACAAGTCAACGCTTCAATATAATACGAGCCGGCAAGCGGGTCAATAGTGTTCGTCGCACCACTTTCATGGGCAATAATCTGTTGCGTGCGCAAAGCGACCCTCACAGCCTCCTCACTCGGCAAGCACAAAGCCTCATCATAAGAATTCGTGTGCAAAGACTGCGTCCCGCCCAACACCGCTGCCAACGCTTGAATCGTCGTGCGCGTGATGTTGTTTAACGGCTGCTGTGCCGTAAGCGTGCACCCCGAAGTCTGCACGTGCATGCGCATCCACATTGACCTCGGATTCTTGGCGTGAAAACGTTCCTTCATCACCCGTGCCCAAATCCTGCGCGCAGCCCTGAACTTGGCTACCTCCTCAAAGAAATCATTGTGTGAAGCAAAAAAGAATGACAAGCGATGCGCAAAATCATCCACCTTCAGCCCTCTTTCCAGAGTGGACTCCACGTAAGTTATGCCATCATAAAGCGTAAAAGCCAACTCTTGCACCGCGTTAGCGCCAGCCTCTCTAATGTGGTAGCCGCTTATGCTTATCGGATTCCATCTCGGCAAATTCCGTGCACAGTACTCTATAATGTCCGTTGTAAGCTTCACCGAAGGCTTCGGTGGATAGATGCAGAGCTTCTGAGCAAAATACTCCTTCAAATTATCGTTCTGGGTGGTTCCGCCAAGCTTCTCTCTTGGCACGCCCTGCTTATCGCCAACCGCAACATAGAAGGCTAACAAAATGCCCGCCGGCCCATTTATCGTCATCGACGTCGTGACCTTGTCAAGCGGTATCCCGTCGAAAAGAACCTCCATGTCCTTCAACGAGGCAACAGCCACACCGCAGATACCTACCTCGCCATTCCCCATCGGGTGGTCCGAATCATAACCCATAATCGTCGGATAGTCGAACGCTATGCTCAGGCCGGTTTCACCCTCTTTCAACAGGTACTTGAAACGCTGATTTGTCTGCGCTGCCGTACCGAATCCAGAAAACTGCCGCATGGTCCAAAAACGGCCACGGTACATAGTCGCGTGGACACCGCGGATAAACGGGTACTCGCCTGGAAACCCTGAATCCCGCATGTAATCTAGTTCTGCAATGTCTTCAGGCGTGTACACTCGTCTTATGAGCATGTTGGAAGTGTTTCGGAATTCACCTTTCCTTTCTTTACACTGCTTGACCCAGTTCGGCAGGGTCGTTTGCTCCCAACGTTCCCGCTGTTTCTTTATTTCGTTCACCTTTTTCTCTTCAAACACGGTGCCTTCTTCCCCCGTCAATGAACCTTATACTTCTTGGAACTTACATATCAGCATTGAACCTAAAAAGTTATTTTCTTATCGGTCTAGAAACAATTGAAGAGCCATAGACCCTGAAGGTTAAGGGAGACGCTGGATGTGGAAGGTTCAGTCATAATCGTGGAATACGATCCAAAATGGCCAGTCATTTATGAACAGGAAAAAGCCAAAATCCTCGGCGTAATAGGTAGCAAAGTTGTCGCAATCGAGCACGTTGGAAGCACAGCCGTTTCTGGCTTAGGCGCGAAGCCCATCATCGACATCATGGTCGGAGTTGCCGATCTTTCAGACGCCAAAGAATGTATCGAACCGCTCAGAAGCATCGGCTACGAGTACGTGCCGGAATACGAGGCTTCAATGCCAGAAAGACGCTATTTCCGCAAAGGTCCAAGAGTGCCTAACCAACATTTCCATCTGCACATGGTTGAGTACAAGAGTGATTTCTGGACGCGGCACTTGTTGTTTCGCAATTACCTGCGCACTCATGCCAAAACAGCCCAACAATACTACCAACTGAAGAAAAAACTAGCCGGCAAACACGGTGCAGATCGCGAAGGCTATACTGAGGCCAAAACAGCATTCATTCAATCCGTCGTCACCAAAGCCCGCAAAGCAAATCAGGAGTCTACGTCGAAAACTGCAATATCCCCGCGGACGCTGTGAACCCCCATCCGTAGCCAAGCATCAAAATCATGTCTCCTTTTGAGAACCTGTTCGCTGAAACTATTCTTTCGAGAATGAAAGGCAGACTTGCTCCTGCCAGATTGCCACATTCTCTGAGCACATTCTGCGATTCCAGTAGCTTCTCGCGTTCGATGCCATGATGTTCAGCCATCACGTTGAGTATTTTTTCGCTGCCTGTGTGAACTGCCCATTTCTTCGCGGATTTCATGGCTTGCTCAAGATTCTTTCCAAATAATTTCCTGAGGGCAACTGATGAGTATTCTGCGCCAAGCTTTGGAATTTCCTTGCCCAAATGCGAATGAAAACCGAACCTGAACGGTTCGTTCAAAACTGACAGCCTAGCGTAGCCAGCCAGATAGTCTTGGTTGCGAAGATTGGTAACTTCAACAATTTTCTTGACCGCCAAGCCTTCTTCCTTGCTGCTTACTACCGCAGCTGCAACTCCGTCCCCGAAGAGAAAGAATTGCATCGTTGCAACCCACTTTCTTAGTTCCGATTGCCTTGTGGTTTCATCTCTGATTGCGTTGATTCTTTCGATTTCCATGACGCCATTCATGTTTTGCACTTGATTTTGGAACCAGTAGGAGTTTACTCCTGAGACGCAGATCAAAACGGTTTCTTCAGGACGCGCAGCAAGATAATTCTCGGCAACTTCCAATGTTTTTGGAAAGGCTGTGCTGGCTGCTCCTTGCACGTTAACGTGTTTGACGTAAGGGCTGAACCCAAGCTCGCGGACCAAAAGACTGCTGAGACTCGGACTCAGAAATGGGCTTGCATCATGGCTCGTTACGAAATAGCCGATCTCTCCAGTTCGTATCTTGGCTTCTGCGAGGGCATTTTCGCAGCTCTCCAGACAGAGTTCGACCAAACTGCTCTCATTTATGATAGTTTCAGTTTGTGTAGTTGATTTTGGCTGATTGATGAGATGACGTTTTGTTACTCCAAGGTTCAGCACGTTCTGTCTGACGGCGTCAGGCAACTTGCATGGAAATGACTCTATCAATTCATCAGTCGAATAGTGGTTCTTGGGCAGAGAAATGGACAACTGAACTATTTGCATGCCAGTAAGAACGACGCCAAAGATTATAAAAGCGTTCTTGGTGCTATTCCAGAGGTGAAAAGTCATTTCTCTAGACTGGGCGTCAAATTGTTCTGTGGTTGAGACTCGATTTGAACTGTTCTTCGGTTCAGGACTCTTAAAATAACGGTTGCCAGTGTAGTCACCGAACCGATGAGACAAATATATGCGCCGTAGAGGGCTTCGTATGCGATGCCGCGACCAGCTTCCCAGGGCCATGATGGTTTGTCGTGATTCGCAATCCACGTTAAAGAGAAAAACGACACCGCCAGCTGACCTAGAAATGCAAGAACAAGCGCGTATTTCCTGCTCTTTCTTCTGTAGAAGATCAATGCAACCGCGGATATGACGTTGCCCACTAGGGCAAATTTACCGAAGGACAGTTCAACTCCCAGCAGAGTTTGGCTCCATCCTGCGCGATGGGGTGGCAACCATGCTACTCCCCAAGGAAGAAGTAAACTTAAGAAGACCAAGACGACGCCAGCAGTGAACTGTAGGGACAGAATTCTTTCTTGATTCAATTCTTGTCTCCTTTTTTCTCAGCGAGGCATTTGATATTTAACAGTTCCTGCTTTTCCGAAATAGACGTATCAGATTTCAGTTTGTCAGCTAGAGAGGGAGGAGACTAAGGGGTTTTCTGGTTGAAGCCATTAATCTCGAAGATGAAATGGGAAATCTTATCTTGCGGTATTCGTGGCAGAAATCGGAGATTTACTGATTGGGTTGGGGTCAAATTCACGCGTTTTTCGTCATTGAATAGCAGTTTCGCGGTGACGTCACCGAACTCGCTGTGGTCAGCACAGACCAGCGGACACATGATTAGTCTATCTCTTTTGTCAATTGCATAGAGCTTAACTTGATCCACGTGGCTCGTGAAGTTGTCCAGTTCCTTCAGCTTAAGACTGTAGAAGTTGTTCTTTAGAATCGGAGTGTTCTTTATGTTCCAACGAATTGTTATGTCGGAATCCGCATGTATATTCAAGAGTCCTTCTTCAGCGTAGTTCGTCCCATTCCACACAAACAATGTAGGACAACTTCCGCCTCCGCCTCCGTTTACGCTACTGATGTGTCGCCCACCATTCCCGTACACTACCATTCGCCCGCCATAATAGCCTCCATCCAGAAAACAACCTTCGAAGGTTTCGACATCCCATACTGATTGTGCCGCCACGTTAAGGGCGTCGTTTATCGAATTGTGATATCCATCCATCAACGCAGCTTCATAGAAAAAGTGAAGGAATTTCTTGCATGATTCATTCACTCCGAGATAGGGGTCACTTAACCAAGGCGCGATTCCATCAAATCCTATGAATGTATCATTTCCTCCATCTGGATTTGAATATCCATTACTGCTCAACGAAGTCGTATGTAACCATGCAAGGGGCATTCCGCGAGCCTTTACTTCTCCGCATGGATAGGTTATCATGTTGCCGATTTCGTCTCCCTGCTCACAATCCCACAGAAACGCGAATTTGTGCGAATTTGTGTTTTGATAAGCTGAATTATCATAAATGTCACAATCGTAGATGTGAGATCCGTCATCTGCCGTTATACGGTATTGCCAATGCTCATGCCACTGCCATGGCCAGCCCCGGAGATCCCAGTCGGACAAGTAATATCCATGACCAACATTGAATGATATCGAATAATAGTGGCCAAAACCATAGGCAGCAGAATAAACACTGCTGCTATTTGTCTGTGTTCCAAACAGATTCCTAGTACTGTAGAGCGCAGCACTTGAACAACTTGAGATATAATTCGTCGTGTCAGTGCAGGCGTTTATCTCAGCTTGGGTTTGACCAGATCTCGAACCCAGTATCGTCGAAGACTTTGCGAATGCGGAAGGCATCGCCAAAAAACAAACGAGGACCATCATAATTGACAGAAAGAGTGTCTTGAGACAAGTGTTCACGCGGTTCTCCTTCTGCGAGTCTTGACTCCTCTTCTTGCAAGCACTTGTACTCCAACCAGAACAGCAACCGTGCCGGTGATGGACGCGAAAGCCCAAATTATGTTCGTAGAATCATTTTCGCCGTGTGAACTGTACCATCCTTGTGGAACTTGGGACTGAATGTTGCCTGTGTCGGCCCTTATTGAGACGCAATATCCTGTCGCACCCTCCTCGTTTTCCTTGTCAAATGTGGCTTCGACGCTCCACACAGGATACAAAGTGAAACGATCGTTATCGTCCGGCACGTAGTAGAGTGTAGCTTTTGTCTCCTTCAACTGTTGGCCGTGTTTGCTTGCATAGTCCTCGATGTGCGGTGTTGCGATATTGACAGCAGTATCCATGGAAGTGTTAACGTGCCCTTCAGACACACGAGTCACTCCAATACTGTCGGCAAATATGGTCACAAGCCCAGCTTTGGATATATGAATAGCTAAATCCAAAAATTGCGTGATAAATTGTCCATCAATCTTTCTGAACATATTGATTTTTGCATAATTCCGATAAGATGCACCGTTTTCGGCAAAGCTGACATTGAGAAGTGCATCGCTTGTTTCGACAACCAGACTTTGAGTTTGTAAAGCGATCGAGATCATCTGTGCAAAATCTTTCAGGTGACTGACATTGAAGATCGTTTGATACCTGTCGACAGCTCTGCCTGCAATGCTCAGGCATTCGTTGAGACTCTTCTCGCCTACTCCAAAACTGCCTGACGCCGAATTCAGCGTGCAGTACCAGAGCTTACCCTGAACATAAATCAGTTGAGCATTAAATTCGTCATGTCCATCACTTACGGTAACGTATGTCTGAGAACCTGAATATGAAAGCAAGCCGTCAGATTCGCTGAATGAAGTTATCGAGAAACGGCTCATATTGATGCCCACAACTTCCTCCAGAAAATTCGTGATGATCGATCCAGTGCTGGGAACCGCGTATGAATATGCAATGCAGGGTAGCGACAAGGATACTAGGAAAGAAACAACGGAAAAAACTACAAACATCTTATTTCTATTTGAGTAGAACATGTCAAGTTTCACCAATAATCGCTCTGTTGATGTAAGTCTAGCCTACAGTTACTGGGAAGCCTGACTCTAATAAGTTTTGTGCGTTTTTCGTTATCATATCTTCAGAAATTGTAAAATCTCATGAATCATTTGCATCGTGATTTGTTGTTTAGCGTGAGACGAAATCCAAAAGCTATTGGTTCGATCTAGCGTAACTCTTCTGTGGATGTGAAAGTCGAAGTAGAATGAGCCGGTCTTGAGATGTCTCCGAACAACTTCCCTCGGTATTTCAGATTTCGTTACAATGACATTATCATTGCGAACAATCACAAAAAACGTTCTTGGAATCGGAAAAAGTATTATAGCCCTTGATTTCCACTAAGTACATCTTTTGAAATTTGAAGGTGGAAAAATTGGCTAAGAAAGTCGGAATAATCGCTGGAAGCATATCGCGGTTTGACAATCCAAGACACACGTTACAGGAAGAAATGTGCGCAGAAGCAGTCAAAATGCTGCTCGACGACGTCCCCGACCTTGAACTCGGCGACTTCATCAAGAAAAACTACGCATGCTGCTACTCCTACTTCAGTGACATTCTCGAACAACAACAGTGCATGCACTGGATCATCCATGACTACCTAGGCTTAAGCGGCGTACCTGCCTACCGCGTTGAATCAGGCGGCGCGACTCCAATAGACGCCGTGATAAACGCAGCCCTTTGGGTTCGCTCAGGCATGTTTCCGATGGTCCTTGTGATCGGATGGGAAAAAATGAACGAGTTGCCCATCCAGAAAGTCAACGAAGCCATCGCCATTGCAGGCGACACAGACTGGGATTTCGTTTCAGGCTTCACCTACAACGCCTTCTACGCGACAATGGAAGCTCGAAGGATGCATGTCTATGGAGACACGGAAGAAGACTTGGCAGAAGTCTCAGTATTGAACCACAACAATTCGCTCGACAATCCCTACGCACAGTGGCCGGCCCAACACGGCTTCGGCAAAATCACAGTGGATGATGTCTACAAGTCTCGACTGATCTCCTGGCCATACAGGCAATTGGAGTGTGCAATGACAAGCGAAGGCGCTTCAGCCATACTTCTGGCAAACGAAGAATTGACCAAGAAATACACTGACAACCCAATCTGGATTACCGGCGTTGGCTTCGGCACGGACACAATGAGAGCTGGAGACCGTCCGGATAATCCTGCTTGGAAGGGCCTATACCCAGAAGATGAAAAGATATGGCCCAAGAATGTTCCTAAGCCCATGTCGCCATACCCTGACCTGCTCAACTTCGGCTCACTGCGTGTGTCAGCAAGAATGGCCTACAAGGACGCAGGCGTGAAGAATCCGCGCAAAGAGATGAGCCTCGTCGAAATCTTTGATCCCTACGCAGGCGTGGTTCTTGCAGGGCTTGAAGACTTTGACTTCTGCAAACGAGGCGAAGGGATGAAACTGCTTCGAGACGGCGCAATCGAGCCACACGGAGAACTTCCATGCCAACTCAGCGGAGCCTGCACAGCGCAAGGACACGCGGTGGGCTCAACTTCAATCGCCATGGTGGTTGACACCTACTGGCAGCTGAGCAACCAGATCGCAAAGAAGTGGGGCGCACCAAGCAGACAATTGAGCAACCCGAAGAAAGGCTTCATACACGGACACGGCGGCACCGGATGCCAAGCAGGCGCCGTGATCTTGGAGGTGTAAAACGATGAAGCAACCTGGACCCGAAAAAATTCTGAAAGAACAAAAGATTGACGAAAAACTGTGGAACGAATGGGAACGCAAAGGCGGCTGGAGACCTGAAGGCTGGAAAATAATTGAGATGAACGATGGACCGACCTTGAACAGCTTGAAGCCAGAGAAATTTTTAGTCGTACACAGACCTCACGGAAGCATGTTCCATCACAGCTACGGCAAAGTCTCCAAATTCTTCATGGGCCTCTTAGAAGGAAGACTGTACGGCACAAAATGTCCAAAATGCGGGCTCGTCTACTGCCCACCACGTGCACACTGCTTCAACCCCAAATGCAGACTTGAAGAAACAAAATGGATCGAGCTGCCGAAAAAAGGCGAAGTCCACGCCCACACAATTATGGCCATCGCTTGGCCCTCAATGGCACACCTACAACCTTTGGTCGGCGCCATGATCAGGATCGATGGAACAAACACGTGCTTGCCAATGACTATGCGAGATGTTGACCCCGAAAAGGTGAACGTCGGCCTGAAAGTGAACATAAACATCGTCAAAAACCCGAAAGGCGACTTGCTCGACGTTTACGCAACGCCTGCAGAGGAACCTGTCGCTCCCAAGAGAACACCCGAAGAATTGAAGCGCTTCAGAGAAGACATGGAACGCACAAGAGCGTGGGTCAAGAAAACATTCGGTTCTAAGTAGCCATGCACGGTTCTGGCCCAAACCATACCCCATTTTTCAAATTTCTAAACATTTTTTTCATTAGGATTTGCAGAAAAGGTTGAAGAAATTTAAATACTTGTTTAAAGTGTATCTTTCTTTCTCAAATCAATTATAGTCAAAAAGGGGAGATTTCACTTGAATGGAAAACCTCTCGTCTCAATAGTCTCAGCAGGTTTGTCCAAGTTCGGAAAGTTGGAAGGACTATATGCTAGGGAGATTTTTGCTGATGCTGCCAAAGAGGCCTTTGACAGGTGTCCCAAGCTAGACCCCAAAAAAGACATTCAAGCCTTGTTTGTGGGCCACATGGGAGAATCCTATGAGCATCAGGGACACACTGGCGCAACCATGGCTGACTGGGCTGGATTAGAGCACATTCCTGCTACCAGAACAGAAGCCGCATGCGCCTCATCCGGTGCCGCCTTGCGAGCAGCAATATATGCTGTGCTTTCAGGCCTGTGCGATGTGGTAATGGTAGGTGGAGTTGAGAAGATGACTCACCGAACCACGGCAGAAGTCACCGAGTACTTGGCAATGGCTTCGGACTTTCCTTTTGAGCAGTGGCATGGCATAACTTTTCCAGGCTTGTACGCCTTGATGGCAACGGCACACATGAATGCTTATGGCACGACGGAGCAGCAGCTTGCCATGGTCGGCGTGAAAAATCACTATCATGGAAGCTTGAATCCGAAGGCTCAGATGCAGAAGGAGATAACGCTTGAAACTGCCATGTCTTCGCGTATGGTGGCTTGGCCGCTCAAGCTCTATGATTGCTCGTTGATTACTGACGGAGCAAGCTGCCTGATATTGACAAAACCAGAACTGGCGGCGAAATTCACAGACCAACCCGTGCACATAATCGGAAGCGGACAAGCCTGCGACACAATCGGCTTGCACGAAAGAGAAAGTCTGACATCACTTGCAGCCGCCAAAGTCGCCGCCAAGAAAGCTTATGAAATGGCCAACGTGAAACCCGAGGACATGGATCTTGCCGAAGTTCATGACTGCTTCACAATAGCAGAGATAATAGCCTACGAGGATTTGGGCTTCTGCAAACCAGGTGAGGGTGGAAAGCTCGCGGAGAGGAGTGAAACGAAGCTTGGAGGCAGAATCCCGGTGAACACGAGTGGGGGATTGAAGGCTAAGGGGCATCCCGTGGGCGCCACTGGAACAGGTCAAGCCTATGAGATGTATCTGCAGTTGACAGGCCAAGCTGATAGGCGGCAAGTAAAAGATGCGGAGACAGGTTTGACACATAACGTGGGCGGTTCAGGAGCCACTGCAACCGTTCACATCTACAGGAGAGCCTAAAGAATGAGCGAACAAGCACCATTCACGATTGAACAGTTCTACAAGAACATAAATCAAGGAAAACTTGTGGCTGCAAAATGCAAGAAATGCGGTAAACTGCACTTGCCACCCAGACCCATGTGCCGCGATTGCTTTTCTAAGGAATTGGAATGGACTGAAATCCCAACGAAAGGAAAGTTGCTTACGTACACAATAATCCACATTGCTCCAATGCAGTTCCAGTCGATGGCCCCGTACGCAATGGGCATCGTGCAGCTTGAAAATGGTTTGCGCCTTCCAGGCATGATCAGAGGGATGGCGCTCGAACAGATAAGAGTCGGAATGCCTCTGATGATAGACTTTGGAACTTGTGCAGCAACACAGCCGTGGCCACAGTGGCCCCGATACTACTTTAAACACGTCTGAACTAGAGCGAGAACTAGTTTTTCGTTTTTCTGATTTCTACTTGATGCTTCCGATCAAAGTCGGCAATTCCGCAATGGATGTAATAAGGTAGTTTGCACCAGAAATCGTCAAATCCTTCTCAGATGAAATTCCCGTCGGCAGGCCAACGGCAATCACATTCAATTCTCTGGCGCAGCGCATGTCAGGTTTTCCGTCTCCAACAAGCACGACTTCATCTGGATCGACCTTCAGAGTTTTCAGGGTGACTTCGAGGTGTTGAATGCTAGGCTTAACGTATTTCACCTTATTTCTTGGGGTCACTGCATCAAAAAAGCCAGCTATTCCAAAACGCTTCAGTATGTAGTTTGTGGATTTTTCACCGTTGATGGTGCACAAGCCGATTTTCAAACCCATATCCTTCAAATCCTTCAATGTCTCAACCACGCCGGGAAGAAGCCCTGTTGTCTTGGCCGCCTCAAGCTCGTATTTTTCAGCTATGGCCAAGGCTTCGTTGCGGGTTTT
>Ga0315268_10002975_pt1 | contig 18827 bp, 15 predicted proteins | sample C1_top_MG_FD_204535 | JGI IMG/M metagenome (GOLD analysis project Ga0315268, IMG submission 204535) | Sediment microbial communities from Yellowstone Lake, YNP, Wyoming, USA - C1_top | ecosystem: Environmental > Aquatic > Freshwater > Lake > Sediment | place: USA: Wyoming | collected 2017-08-01
CATTACCTGCGCGTGATAGACGTCATATTGCAACTGTAGATTGCGGCTGCCGACGGCATCCAGCACCTTTAACGCCTGTGCCGTGGTTGAAATCAGGAAGCCCGGATTGTCGCGCGTGTTGAGTGGCTCCAGCAGCAGGCGGATACCGGCGCGCTGGGTAACCGCAGCGGCAAAGCGCAGGTTATCGATCAGCGTTTCGAGCGCCTGGTCGCGCAAAGTCGGCGCTGGCAAGACGCCGGCCAGGCAGTTCAGCCGCGTACAGCCCAATGCTTCGGCGTATTCGATGGCGCGGCCGACACCGTCCTGAAACTCCGCCTTGCGCTCGGGCAGGCAGGCAATACCGCGTTCCCCCGCCGCCCAATTGCCGGCCGGCAGATTGAACAGCACCACCTCGACGCCTGAAGTCAGCACGACTTCAGCGAGTACCGCTTTGTCGTGGTCGTAGGGAAAGTGGCATTCGATACCCTTGAAACCGGCTCCCGCGGCGACACCGAAGCGGTCGAGAAAGTTGTGCTCGGCGAACAGGTAGGAAAGATTGGCGGAGAATTGCAGCGGGAGCGCCATCATGGCTTTGGCTGATGGCGCTTGCGAATTTGCCAGTGCGCGACGCCCTGCACAATCTGCGAAAAGGGCAGCGCGCCGAAACCCTCATATTCAGCCTGGGCGAGTCGCACCAGCTTCAGCACATCGGGGGCGGGAGCGCCCGCGTCGAGCAGGTCGCGCAGGCCGACCAAGCCGCCGCACTGCACTTTCATCAACATGGCGTGGGGAAGGATGCGTTGCGCATCCTTGATCTTCAGCGCGAAGGCCGAATTTGTCCGCAACAAACTCAGCAACTGGCCACAGGCCGCGCGCGCCAGCGGTTCGCGGCAGGCCATCATTTCACGCTCGGCCAGCGACAGTCGTTGCGCCGCCTCGCAAATTGCTGCCTGCGACAACAACGCCTTTTCAAAGACGCACGGCAGGGGATTCAGTTGGTGGCGGGCAGCGTGGTAACTGGTTTCATCCATCGTGGCTCATTCGTCCCAATGGTACCAAGTCGGGCTAATAGTCGTCGCCGGTCAGGGGCTCGGCCTCACGCACACTGTGCAGCGCTTCTTCGGCCTGCAACTCGTTTTCGCCGAAGACGACCTGGATCTTGAACTTCGTCAGATCGACTTCCTTGCGCAGGCGCTTGGCTTCGCCCGAGGCTTCTTTGAAAGTTTCGATCTGCGTAAGCTTTTCGAGTTGCTTGATCGGACCCAGTTGGGAAACACGATAGAGGTAATAAGGCATGCGATTCCTGTTCGTTCAGTTATTCAACGTAAAGCTTGGCGGCCTTGCGGCGACCGGGCTTGGATTTCTGGATGATCACCCCCTTGACGACCGACAGGTCGGGGATGCTTGCGCTCGGATACTTGGGGTTGAGGGGCTGCAATTTCCAGCCCCCATCATTCCTGACCAGTTGGCGGAAGATCCACTCGTCGGCCAGCCAGGCCATCACATAGGAGCCATCGGTTGCCAGACCCTCGGGTTCGATGATGATGATGTCGCCTTCGATAAATTCGGGTTCCATGCTATCGCCCAGCACCATCAAGGCAAAGGACTCGGCGGCGCTACAGTTGTCCAGCGCCGGATCTGACTCCGGCCCGGCCGGCACCACGGGAATAGGGAAAGGTTTCTTTTCGATCATTTCGTTACTTCTTCACTGAGCCAACGGACCAGATAATATAAGTCTTCCGCATCGAGATAGACACCACCTTTCATTGCATTCCTCGCAAAATCTTCAAGTGTTGGATGATCGGCGCGAACAACGGTTCCAGATGACGCCGCATCAAGGGGCCGATGGCCGTCGTGCGGGTGAGGATCGGTTCAGCATCGGCATTCGACAGCCGGGACAATGCGTCCAGCGCGGCCGCTTCGGCAGGAAATTGCGGCAAACTGGCCAACGCATCCCGTCCCGCCGCGAAGTAATTGCCGAGCAGATCAAGCAATAGGTAGACGGCTTCATGCGCCAAGGGCTTTTCGAGTACCAGCCCCACCGCTTTGAGATAGCTTTGTCCGCTACCCGAGTAGCAACGCGCCAGCAAGAGCGCGGCGGGCACATTGGCCATACCGGGCAGATTATCCGGTAACGCGCGCGGCACCTCGGTCGGCAACTCATCCGGCAGGCTCTCGATGAAGCCGATCAGATAATGCGGCCGCCGCTTGCCCTTGGCCCAGAGTTGCTCGCGCGCTGCCGGCTCAATCAGGCCGGAAGCCAGCACGATGCGCACGGTATCCATGGCAATCACCGGGTCCTCCTCGAAGGGCAAGTGCTCGACCAGATGATCGACCAGTCGCTTGCCCATCGCGCCGTTACGCACCGTCGCATGACCGAGCATGATGCGCGCCATCTCGCTGGTCGGCTGTGCCCACCAAGCTCGCCGCGCCAGTTCATCACTCAGCATTGGCGCAAAGGCCACGGCCAGCACCGCCTCGGGCTCGCCAAGTTTCAGCATGGTGGCAAGCTTTTGCTCACTGGCCTGCCCCATGCGCGTCCAACGCCGAAAATGCACCGGATAACCGTCGGGCAAGCCCAGCGCATGGCCGCCGAGCAACTCGCGCACGCGCATGAAGTAGCGATCCACCCGCCCGCTCGGATGCAGCGGCACCCGCGCCTCGCCGCGCGCCGTCAGCCCGTAAATCAGGCGTGCGCCTTCGTCGATGCGAATCGCCAACACCTCGCCGGCCAGCAGCACATTCAGGCGCAGCGCATCTTCGGGCATCAGTTCAAGCTTGGTCGAGTTCATGGTGCGAACATATCATCCCGGCCAGCCAGCCAGGCATGCGAATCCTTTATGCGGCCATTGCCCAGCTAAAGTCGGCGTTGGCGAGATAAACTGACGCATCAATCCAGCCAACGTCATTCGCTAATTGAGCCACCATGAAACTTCGTCAACGCATGCTGCCCTTTCTGACGCTGTCAGTTGTCACGGCAAATCTATTTATTTGCTTACTCGCTGGCTATGCGCTTTATGAAAGCCGCTCGAGTTACGAGAAAGGCGCCGAAATTGAAACGCAGAATCTGGCGACGACGCTCGATTATGTGCTGACCGAAAAGTTCCGCAAACTCGACTTCGCCCTGCTGTCCGCCGCCAGGGAATATGAACGCCAACTGACTGCCGGTGGAATTCAGCCTGACACCATGAGCGCGTATCTGAAGATGAGCCAGGAATCGCTGCCAGAACTTGATGGCTTGCGCATCACCGATGATCAGGGCGTCATTACTTACAACCGCAATCAGCCTGGACCCGACAAGGTAAGCTTGGCTGACCGGGACTATTTTCTCCACCATCGCAACCAGGCAACGGCGACAAACTTTCTCGGCGTAACCGTCAAAAGCCGGGTTACCGGTAACTGGATCGCACCACTGGCGCGCCGCCTCAACTCGCTGGATGGCCACTTTAACGGAATCGTCTATGCCACGATTCGCGTCGATGAGTTGGTAAAAGCATTTGCCGATATCCAAGTGGATCAGAAGGGTACGGTGCTGGTGCGCGATGAAGATTTTCGCCTGGTCACCCGCTATCCACCGATTGCGGGTGAAGCGGGAGCAATCGGCAGCAACAAGGCCTCGACGGAACTGCGCACCCTGGTCGAGGCGGGCGCGCAGTCGAACTCCTTCTTCGCCCCTCACCCCCCCGATGGGGTTGCCCGCCGCTACAGTTTCCGCCACCTGCCCGACATTCCATGGTTCGTCATGGTCGGCAAGGCTCAAGAAGAATATCTCGCCGAGTGGTATCAGCAACTGCTCCGCTATCTTGGTGTTATCCTGTTATTTGCCGGTGCCTCATTGGTCGCGGCGCGGCTGATACGCAGCAATTGGCTGGCCCAGGAAGCCGTGCTCACCGAACGCAAGAATGCCGAACGCTCGCTAACTCAGGCCATGGAAGCAGCGCAGGCCGCCAGTCGCGCCAAGAGCCGCTTCCTGGCCGTGATGGGGCACGAACTGCGCACGCCGATGAACGGCATCCAAGGCATGGCGCAGATGTTGATGCTGGAAGATATCGACGCAGCCGAGCGCGTCGATTTCGCTCAGACGATCCATCATTCCGGTGCGCTGCTGCTCAGCTTGCTCAACAATATCCTCGACTACGCCCAGATTGAATCCGGCCAGCTGGCACTCGAGCGCAGCCCTTTCTCGCCCGCGCAATTGCTCGACCAGGTCGCCAATAAAATCAGCGCCCCCTGCGCCGCAAAAGGCCTGGAACTGAGAAAGTCATGTACGGTCGCAGAAGAAAAGATCTTCTGGGGCGACCCTGGCCGTCTGCGCCAGATTTTTGGCAACCTGGCCGACAATGCGGCCAAATTCACCGATACCGGTTGGGTAGATTTGTGCTTGAGCGAAGTGGCGGGTGAGACGGCGGATAAAACCACGTTGCGCTTTACAGTCACCGATAGCGGCATCGGCATCCCGGATGACAAGCAAACGAGTCTGTTTGAAGCTTTTGTACAAATTGACGATTCTTCGACGCGCCGCCATGAAGGCGCGGGGCTGGGCCTCGCCATCTGCATGAAACTGGTCCGCTTGATGCAGGGGCGCATGGGGATCAAGAGTCAGGTGGGCAAGGGTTCCACCTTCTGGGTCGAGATACCGGCCGAAGCCACTACGGTAAATGAAGATCAGCTATGACTACAACGCCGGCCTGTGCCGAACATGCGCCAGCGCGAAAGTGCGTCGTCTACCCGGACGCGGCAACCAGCACCTCGTTATAATCAGCTACCAATTTATAGTTATTTAAGTAGCGTCACCACCGAGACGCTCGCAATCGAACTCAGGTGTCAGGCCATGAAAAATATTTGGTGTTGGGTTTGCAGCGCATTGCTGCTTTCAGCGTGCAGCGACAACAAGGAATCCACCTCGGTCAAACCTGCGGCCAGGCCTTTCGAGGGCCAATCCATCTCGGTCATCGTGCCCAAGCTCGATGCCCGCCTGATTCGGGGGCCGATCCTCGACGAGGTCGAAAGCTTCGAAGCGCGCACCGGTGCCAAGGTGCGCGTGCTCACGCCTGGCTGGAACGAGACTATCGAGAAAATCGACCAGTCGCTCAAGTCACCAGACGCCAACTTCGACATTTATGTCGCCATCTCGATGTGGAGCGGTACGCTGCTCGGCGGCAACCACATCGCACCCGTACCCGAGGCGATCAAGCAAAAGATTGACTGGGACGATGTGCTGCCGATCTATCGCAATACGGTCTTGTCGTGGAACAACGTGGCCTACGGCCTGCCCTACGACGGAGACTGCATCAACCTTTATTACCGCAAGGATCTCTTCGCCAATCCCACCTATCAGGCACGCTTCAAGAAACGCTACGGCTACGACCTCGCGGCGCCAGCGACGTGGAAGGAATATCGGGATATCGCCCAGTTCTTTACCGGTTGGGACTGGAATGGCGACGGCAAACCCGACTACGGTATCGCCGGCAACCGCGTCAAGGGCGACATCTCGATGTTGCAGTTCTTTGCCCAGGCCGGCGCCTTCGCCAAGCACCCTGACGATCCGGCCTATTATTTCGATCCAGAAACGCTGAAGCCACGCATCAACAACCCCGGTTTCGTCCGGGCACTGCAAACTTGGGTCGATACGCTCAAGTTCGGCCCACCCGGCATGGCCAACTTCGCCGGCCACGATGTGCGCAACAGTTTCGTTTCCGGCCAGACGGCGATGGCCATCGACTGGGCCGACATGGGCGTGCACGCCGTAGACTCGCCGGTCTCCGTCATCAAGGACAAGATCGGCTACAGCCAGATTCCCGGCAGCAGTGAAGTGTTCAATGCCAATACCGGCAAATGGGACAAGCGGCCCAACCAGGTTTCTTCGATCAGCGGCAACTGGACCTTCTTTGTCAGCAAAAACTCTCCACACAAGGAGCTGGCATTCGAGTTCGCCGCCCACATGACCTCGAAGGCACTCACCAAGAAACTCACGGCGATGAGTGGTACCGCCGTCAATCCGTCGCGCCGCTCGCACTTCGAAGATCCGGCCTCGTGGAACCAGTCAGGCTTCTCGACAGCATCCGCCAAGGCTTACCTGGAAGAAATCACTAAATCGCTGTCGAATCCGCAGGTCGTCTATGACCTCACGATCCCCGGCGCCGGCGAGTACTATCAAGCGTTTGACGAACTTATCTACAAGGCCGTGACGGGTGAACTGAAGCCGCAACAAGCCCTCGATCAGACCGCCGCCGCCTGGGAAGCCATCACCGAGCGACTGGGGCGCGCACAGCAAATCGCTTATTACAAAGCCTCGCTGAATACGCCGAAGTAGCTTGGAGCTTGCCGTGTTGCCGCCCAGACTAAGTATCCGCAAGCTGTCTTTGTATGGGTTCGGCCTGCTGATTCTGGGCGCGTTGTTCAGCGGCGTCAGCATTGCTTATCTGGTTTTTGACTATGGCGCCATCGTCGCCAGGCAACGTGATGTAGATCAGGCCTACGAGTCGGTGCTGACGCTGAAATATCACACCGAGCGCCTGCTAACGACTCCCGAACTCATCAAGCAGCAGCATCACTGGGAAAGTGCGGTGCAGGCCTTCGAGGCCAACTTCGAGAAACTGACGCAGGCGGCTCCACTTCAGGCGAATGAACTGAACGCCAGTTGGCGCGCCATCAAGGTGGATATTGCCGACATCCAGCGACAACTCGACAACACGCTGTTCAGCGCCGGCAACCTGATGGAAAAATCCCTGTTGCGCCGTCTCGGGGAAGGTCTCAACGACAATGAAAGCGGCGAGTATTACATCGCGGTGCGCACGCTGGTCAACGCGCTCGAGTTCCTCCAGCAGCGCCAAAGTTTTCTGCTGGACGACCTGCAAAACCTCAACACGCAGATCCGCCAGGATGGCGATGCACAGTTGCAGCGCACCAAGCAACTCCTGATTGCCACGCCCGCGCTCTCCTTTTTCCTGCTGACCATCTTCGCCGCCGTGTTGTTTTACTTCGCTGGCCAGATAGAACGCGAACTCCTGCGCCATCGTGACCACCTGGAGGATCTGGTCGCGGCGCGCACTGCGGAACTGGCGGAGGCCAAGCGGGCCGCCGATACGGCTAACACTGCCAAGGGTACCTTCCTCGCCAACATGAGCCATGAAATCCGTACGCCGATGAACGCCATCCTCGGCCTCACCCACATACTGCGGCGCGATACCGTGCTGACCAGCCAGATTCAGCAACTGGACAAGATCACCCAGGCCGCGCATCACCTGCTGTCGATCATCAACGACATCCTCGACTTCTCAAAAATCGAATCCGGCAAACTGAGCATCGAAGCTGCTGATTTCGTGCTGGCGGACGTTTTCAAGAACGTGAGCAATCTGATCGACGACAAGGCGGCAGAGAAAAGACTGGAAATCGTCACCCACATCGACCCGCTCCTGCCGGCGCTGCTCCACGGCGACGCCATGCGGGTCGGGCAGATTCTGTTGAACTTCGCCAGCAACGCCGTGAAATTCACCGCAAGCGGCCGGATCACCTTGCAGGCCAAGCGCCTGGCCGAGACGGCGGAAGGCGTGCGCATCCGCATTGCCGTGAGTGATACGGGTATCGGCCTTGATGCGGAGCAACAGGCCCGCCTGTTTCAGGCGTTCGAGCAGGCGGAAGCCTCGACCACCCGCCAATTCGGCGGCACCGGCCTCGGCTTGGCCATCAGCAAGTGCCTCGCCGAACTCATGGGTGGCACCGTCGGCGTTGACAGCACGGCAGGTGTCGGCAGCACCTTCTGGTTCGAGGCGCCGTTTGCCCATGCCTTGACGCAAACACCGCGCGTCATGCCAGCACCGTCGATCCCGCAGGATCGCGCCAGCCTGCGCGGCAGGCGCATCCTGCTCGCCGAAGATAATCCAATCAACCAGGAGGTTGCACTGGATCTGTTGCGGGATGTCGGTCTGGTGGTGGATCTGGCCGAGGACGGCCTGCTGGCAGTCGATATGGCGCGCACCACCGCTTACGAACTCATTCTCATGGATGTCCAGATGCCACGCATGGATGGCCTGCGCGCCTGTAGCGCAATTCGCCAAATGCCCGGACGCGACACCGTGCCCATCCTGGCGATGACCGCCAACGCTTTTGCCGAAGACCGCCTCGCCTGCCTGGCCGCCGGCATGAACGACCACGTCGCCAAACCGGTCGATCCCGAGGCGCTCTATGCCGCGCTGCAGAAGTGGCTGCCCGCGACGGTAACGGCTGCGGCTACGCCCGCCGCCGTCCCGCCAACGCCGACTTTGGCCACCGATGCTGACGCAACGCTGCGTTCCCGCCTGGGCACCATCGACGCTCTGGATGTCGCCGTGGGCTTGAAAATAGTACGCGGCAAACTATCCACCTATCTGCGCGTGCTGCGCCTGTTTACCACCAGCCATGCCCACGATGTCGAGCAATTGCGCGCCTTACTCGAGTCGGCGCACTGGGACGAGATTGCGCAGGTGGCCCATGCCCTCAAGGGCAGCGCCGGCAATCTCGGCGCGACGGGAATTCAGCAACTTTCCGCCAGCATCGAAACCGCCGCCAAGGCGGCGTCCCCCGCCTCCGCCCTATCCCTCCCGCTTGAGGCGCTCGCGCGCGAATTGCCGCGCCTCATCGAAAGCATCAACGCCGTCGTCGCAACGCTTGCCCCACCGCCACAGGACAATCCACCCACCACGCCGTCTGAGCAACGCAACACGCTGGATGCCCTCGTTCGCTTGCTGGCGGCCGACGACATCGGCGCGCGCCACTTCCTTGCCGAACATCAGAACGCCATCGAAAGCGCTTTGGGAACGGCCATCAGCCAGCAACTCAAGCAGCACGTTAACAACTTTTCCTACGACCAGGCGCTGCGCCTGTTACGGGAAAACACCCAGGATTAAGCGCCTGCCGCATTGGCCTGCTGCGGCGCGGCCAGCAGCATGCCGCGCAACACGGTCAGCTTACCGACGATAGCGCTTTTCAGCCCATTCAATTCATCAACGAGTTGCTGCGCCGCAGCTATTTCACCCCCGTCGCGACCTTGCATCAGGGTGTGCGCCACCGTATGGATGCGCTTATGGAGTGCGTCGATAGCGATGTATTCCTGCAGGTGCCCATATTGCTGCTTGCCTGCCTGTTCATACCATTGACCAAAACGGCAGGCTTGCGGATCGACAATCTCCGCCTGAGTCATGTCGATCGCCGGATTGCCAAGTGCCGCCATCAGCCGCTGCACCCATTTCAGGTGATCGTATTCGGCCAGCACCAGCGGCAGATGGGTGCGATCCCACGCCGCCTGCGCCCATTGCGTCCACACCGGCGGGGGAACAAACGCGGCGCACCAACCCACCACCTGATCTGCCGGCATGGGCCGGGCAATGTAGTAACCCTGTACGACATCGCAGCCGATACGCATCAGCACGATGCCATGCTCGAGCGTTTCGACGCCCTCGGCGATGACATCCATGCGAAACACCTCGGCCAGGCCGATCACACCCTCAACCAGGGCGAGATCTTCCTTGTCATCAAGCATGTCACGGATGAAAGTCTGGTCGATCTTGAGTTCGCGCGCCGGCAGGCGCTTCAGGTAAGTCAGGGTGGAATAGCCGGTGCCGAAATCGTCGAGGGCGAAACCGATGCCCATTTCCTGACAGGCCAGCAACACCGCGCGGACGTTTTCAACATCATCCAGCGCGGTACTTTCCAGCACCTCGATTTCGAGCAAACTCGGATGCACGTAGGGAAACTGGGCGAGGATGCCGCGCAGGCGCAGGACGAAATCAATATGCTGGAACTGCCGTGCGGCGATGTTGACGCTGACCTTCATGGTCAAGCCTTGCGCCGCCCAGCGTGAAATTTGCGCCAGCGCCTCCTGAATCACCCATTCGCCCAGATCGACGATCAGCGGCGAATTTTCGACATGGGGCAAAAATTCGCCCGGCGGCACCAGGCCGCGCTCGGGATGTTGCCAACGGATCAACGCCTCCAGACCAACGACCTGGCCAGTGCGCAGATTAACCTTGGGCTGATAGTAGAGCCGGAATTCTCCGCGCTGCAGGCCTTCGCGCACCCGCGTCAGCATGGTGCTGATCTGGTGGGTCGCCCGATCATCCTCGGTGTTGTACATGGTCCAGGCATTGCGGCCGAGGTTCTTGGCGCTGTACATGGCCTGATCGGCGTGGCGGATCAGCGTGTCGGTATCGGATTCGTCAAAGGGGTGCACGGTGACGCCGATGCTGGCGGAAATGACGATCTTCGCTTCCTTGACAAACACCGGTTGGCGCAGCGTCTCAAGAATGCGATCCAGGGCGATTTCGATCTCGTCCATGCGGGTGAACTCGGCCAGCAGCATGATGAACTCGTCCCCCCCGATGCGGGCCACCGTATCGGAAGTACGGATCGCCGCCTTCAGGCGCTGAGCGATTTCGACCAGCACCAGATCGCCGGTCTCATGGCCATACGTATCGTTGACCGGCTTGAAGCCATCCAGATCGACGAAACAGACCGCCACAAGCTGGTTGTTGGCGCGCGCCGCCGCCAGCACCTGATGCAACTTGATCGATAGCGCGATGCGGTTGGGCAGGCCCGTCAGGGCATCGTGCGTCGCCATGTCCTCAAGGCGCTCCTGCGCCCGTTTCTGGTGTGTGATGTCGCTGAACATACCAACATAGTGGCTCACCACCCCATCGTGGGCACACACGGCATTGATGCTCATGTTTTGCGGGAAGACCTCGCCGCTCTTGCGCCGATTCCAGATCTCACCATGCCACTGATGGGTCTCGAGAAGCGCTTGCCACATATCGCGGTAGAACGCGGGATCATGCATGCCCGATTGCAGGAAGCGCGTGCCACGCCCGCGCACCTCGGCCTGCGTGTAACCCATCATGCGGGTAAATGCCGCATTCACCTTGACGATATTGCTCTTGGCATCCGTGATGATGATGCCTTCCGACGAACTGTCGAACACCGCTTCGATCAGGCGCAATTGCGCTTCGGCATTCTTCCAGGCAGTCCAGTCGCGCAAGGTTTCCACCACGGCAATCACTTCGCCCTGCGCGTTGCGGATCGGACCGGCATCAATGGACAGATACAGGTCAACGCCGCGCAAGGGCATGGCGCACCAATTTTCAGCATGCAGGCCGCCATACATCGAACTGGAATTGTCTGTTGCGGCATACAACTCGCCAACCCGTTCGGTCTGGTTGCCGATGATCAGGTCCGCGAGGCACGGCCGCGTGTTTTCGTAGAAAGCACGCCAGTGTTCGCGCGTGCCAACCACGGCATGCGCCGGCATACCGGTGAGTAACTCGCAGGCATGGTTCCAGACGAGCACATGACCATCCACGCCGATGACAAAGGCGGGAACCACCAGTTGATGCACCAATTGATCAAACGGGATTTGCTCCCGCTGCTGCAGTTGATTCATATCCTCCTCGTGTCCGCATGGGGCGAACGCGCAGCAAAGTGCAGGAATGCGCCTGCCGATGCCACTTATTTATGGAGCAAGGATACCCTGTTTTTAATTAAGTTGGACACGTTGCCCCCACGGCACCAGCGCCTTGCCCTTCACCAGCCAGAGCACCGGATAATGCGGGAGAGATGCAGGAAACTCGCCATCGGCATCGGTGAAAAACACCAGCGCATCGGGCCGCTGACCGGCCTGCGCGATCCAGTCGAACACGGGGGTGAAGGCCGTGCCGCCACCACCGGAAAATTGGCGCGGCAGGCGCAGTTCATCCCAGGGCTCAAAAATCCAGGGGGCACCTTCTGCCAGTGTAGTGTCGCAGGCAAACAAGGTGATGCGCACCGCCAGCGTGCCCTTCAGTGCATTCAATTCACCGAGAAAAGCAGCCAGGTCGGCGTCAGTCACCGAGCCCGAAACGTCGATGGCGACATAGATATCGCCGGCATGACTGCGCAGGCTCGGCCAGATAAATTCGCCTTCGCGACGCGAAGGGCGCTGCCAGGTGTAGTCGTCACGCGCGGCCTGCGTCAGGTACTGGGCGAGTAAAGCGCGCCAGGATACCTGCGCCGCCAAAGCGGCTTCAGTGAGGCGGGACAATGAGCCGGACAACTTGCCCACCTCGCGGGCGCGCTGCGCGGCAGCCGCAAGGTGGCGCTGCCATTGCTGCTGCAGTTGCTCCTTTTGCTGCGCCGTCAGCGGTGGCGGCCGGCCGTCCTGCACCGTCCCGCCAGCGCCGACTTTCTGCGGCGAGCTGCCACCGGCATTTTCGTCGATCTCCTGCGGATCGCTGCCGCCCTTGCCCTGCGCCGCATCATTCCGCTCACCTGGCCCGCCGCCCTGCCCACCTTCGTCACCATCCCAGACATGGTCATCGAAAGTATCGTTGTCGAGATCGTCATCGATACAGGGATAAATCTCCTCGGCGGCCATGCCCCGATAGAGATCAAGCACCTGCGCATCCGGCGGTGGTTTCAGGCCCTCGTCGAGCAGCAGCGGGTTGATCGCAAAGTCGCAGGCCAGATCCCATTTACGCTGCACCCGATGGCCGCGCCGCGCAAAATGGCCCAGCGCGCAATGCAGCGCCTCATGCGCCAGCGCAAACTGCACCTGCGACGCAGAGAGATCATTGATCCATTGCGGGTTGTAATACAGCGTGCGCGCATCGGTCGCCGTGCTGTGACACCAGGCACCGCCCGCTTTCAGCGGCAAGCGCAGCACCAGCGCACCTAAAAAAGGCTTGTCGAGGATCAGCCGGGTGCGCGCGGCAGCAAGTTTGTTTTCGACATCGGACATGCGGACAATCAAGCCAGTGCGTGTTCTTCCGGTTCAACCGACAAGCGCATCCCGACGGCTTTGAGCACGGCAAGAATAGTTTTCAGCGTGGGATTCCCCTTGGGGGAAAGCGCCCGGTAAAGCGCTTCGCGGCTAATCCCTGCCTGACCCGCTACCGCACCCAACCCACCATAGGCCTCCGCCACGGTCCGCAATGCCAATAACCCGGCAGCACGATCCTCAGGATCGTCGAGAGACTCCATAGCCGCTTTCAAATACTCGATAGCCAGCTCACGATCGGCCCGTAATTCAGCAACTTCCCGCTCGTGATGGGACACTGCCCCGATCAGTTTCTTGCTCATGCCTGCCTCCGTTTCCAGTCTGCCCAGTATTCCTTGGCTGTCTTGATATCGCCCGCCTGCGATTTCTTGTCGCCCCCACACAGCAGGATAACCACCGCCTGCCCGTGACGGCCAATATAGACCCGGTAGCCTGCACCCAGATGCTCGCGCAGTTCGAGTACGCCATCGCCTACAAGTTCGCAATCACCCATAACGCCCGACTCGAGCCGCTTGATGCGGATGCGCAATTTAGCCTGTGCGCGCTTGTCACGCAAAGCCAACAACCAATGAGTGACTGGCTCTTTTCCATCCTCGGCTTGGTATCGGAAAACTTCAATCATGGATTGAAGTGTAGCTTAAAGTGCACAATAGGGCCATTTTCTTGCCGTCCCGCCAACGCCGACTTTCGCTAGCCATCACTCATACAACATCAAATCCGCCACCGCGTTCGCCCAGCCGGCAAACTGCGGCACGCTGAACAGCGCCTGGCCGATGCCACGATGCATGTCGGAGATGAGCATCACACCCATTTCGCGTTGTGGGAAGCGTTGCGCGTAATCGAGGATGTTGCCCCAGACGTCTTTGGCATTGGGCGCACCCTTGGCCCGTAGCGCACGGCCGGCCAACGCGGCAGCCACGGCGTATTGCAGGTCAATCTCGCTCGGCACGGCAACTTCCTGCCCGGCGCAGATGGCATCCAGGTCAGGCAGTCGGTCGAGGCTATCGACAAAGGCGGCGCACTCGATGCCGGCCGCCTGGCCGACACAGGCTGCCAGCGCACCTGCGAGCAATTCGGGATGATCGCCAAATTTCTGCAGTGCGCGGTGGGCAAACTCCCACGAACGCGGGCTGGGGAAGGCCATCTCGCCGCCGGCGTTTTTCGCCGGATCAAAATCGAAAATCAGCTCGGGCTTGAAGCGCAGAAAGGCGATGATGCGCTCGTCGATACCATTAGCGTAGGCCCAGGCCGCCCAGTCGTCGAGATTCACCTTGACGGTAAAGTGCGAAAACCGGTTAGCTAGCGGTGCGGGCATGGCATAGGTGACACCCCGGTCGCCCTGGCGGTTGCCGGCGGCGAAGATCGCCCAGCCCGGCGGCACGCGGTAGTCGCCGAGGCGGCGATCGAGGATCAACTGATAGGCGGCAGCCGAGACGGCCGGCGGGGCAGAGGTGATTTCGTCGAGGAACAGCACGCCGCGCTCACCGTGGCGCGCCGCATCGGGCAACAGTGAGGGAACGGCCCATTCGACGCGGTCATCGATACGAAAGGGGATGCCGCGCAAGTCGGAGGGCTCCATCTGCGACAGGCGGATATCCACCACGGGCACGCCATGGCGCGCGGCCACCTGGGCGACGATCTGTGACTTGCCGACGCCCGGTGGCCCCCAGAGCATCACGGGGGTGTGGTGGCCGGCGGCGGTGCTGAGAAATTCGCGGTCAAGAATGAAAGCTAGCTGGGCGGGACGCATCAAATCACCTCAAAAATCAACTGTTGCGCGGGCAGGCCGGCGGCAGCCAGGGTCCGCTGCACCGCCGCAACGAATGCGCCCGGGCCGACCACATAGATATCGCGCACCCTGAAATCGCCTTCGGCAATCACCCGTTGCGCGGCGGCCGTGCCGGCGGCCTGCGGATCAGCTGCGGCGAGCGTGACAAAACTGAAAGTATCCAGCGCATCCGCCCAGGCACGGCACTGGTTTTCCAGGTAATGTCCGTCGCTGCGCGTGGCCGCCCAGAACAGCCGCAGCGTGCCCGGCATGTCGGAAGCGACGGCATGCTCGACGAGGCTTTTGACCGGTGCAAAACCCGTGTCGCAGACGATAAAAATAATGTCGTTGGTCGAATCCTTGCGCAGCACAAAATCGCCGAAGGGGCCGAACAGACTGACCGCATCATTCGGCTTGAGCGCACCGGCGAACAGGCGTTGCGCGAAATCGTCACGCTCGCTCTCATCCTTACCCATATCGCGGCGGATGTGGAACAACAGGTTGCGGTCGTCGCAAGGACAGGAGGCGATCGGATAGTCGCCACGAAAATTGGCGGTACTGCCAGTCACGCTGAGCGTCACGGCCTGACCGGCGAGGAAACGTAAGCGGTTGGTGCGCGGTGTTTGCAGGTGCAGCAACAGCAGATCCGGGGTGAGCGGCGTGACGCTGCGCACCTTGGCGACGATATCCTGCTCCGGAATATCCGCCGGCGAGGTCGCCTCGAGCATCTCGATCACCAGATCAGACACCGCCGTATGTGAGCAGAGCAGCGCGTAACCCTGGGTGCGTTCGTTGGCCGAGAGCGGATAGTCGGTGTGATGAATCTGCTTGATCTGCCCGGAAACGACACGCGCCTTGCACAACCCGCAATTGCCGTTGCCACAACCGTAAGAGGGCGCCAGACCCGCACGCAGCGAGGCTTTGAGAATCGTCTCATTACCTTCGACAAAGAATTCATGACCCGACGGTTTCACCGTCACATGCGCCGTCATCACGCGCAGCATATCGTCCATCACCGCCAGCGTGTCGGCGGGCTCGTCATTGGCCAGCACGCTCGCCAACCCGCTATCGAGAAATTCGCCCAGATCGGCCAGTTGCTCGGAAGCCGAGGCATGCGCCAGATTGTCGATGCGTTCGCGCAAGGCTTCAATAAGGTCGTGGTAATGGGCCAGATGGCGGCGCACGTCTTCCAGTTCCTCGCTCTGCGCCGCCAGTCGTTGCGCCAGAACTTCCTGATTGGGCAAAATGCGTTCGCGGATGCGCCGGCCGAAAGCCTCCTCGCGGATCTGCGTGATGCGCTCGAAGGCGCCGGAATCTTCCAGCCGCACTTCGGGAAACACTTTCAGCAAGTCCTCGGTCGACACCATGCCGTCGTGCGAAGGCAGGGCGCCACTGGCGATGTGCTTTTGCATGTCGGCGCGCGTCACGCCGATCAAATGCGCCGCCCGCGAAACCGTCAGCAGTTGGGACATGGGGAAAACTCCTCGGTCAGATTGTTTTTATCGTCAGCGATGATACCCAATCAGTGCGGCCCACCGACATAAGTCGGCGCTGGCAGGACGGGGTCAGCGGACCGACTAGCGCCGTCCCGCCAGCGCCGACTTTTCTACAGACGCGGAATATCAGCGCGGCCGGCCGGAGCGACTGGGCTGGGCTGGCACGCTGCCACCGCCCAGCGACGCCATCTTGCGATTGAGATCAGCGGCAAGCAGGTCGACCTTCTCGATCGAGTGCAGGGTGGATTCGGCGTTACTGGCAACGTGCTCAACCTGGCGCGCGATTTCGTGGCCGGAACTGCTTTGTTCCAGAGCGGCATTGGCGATATCACCCACAGCCGCCACCACCTGTTCAGACCGACTGGAAATGGCAATCAGTGCCTGTTCGACCTGACGCGAACCGCCGGCGCTTTCCTGCGCCTTGGTCGCCGCCGAGACAACATTTTCCGTCACGCGCGCTACCTGATCGTTGATGGTCGAGAGAATATGGTGAATGTCACGGGCGGACTGGTTGCTGCGCTCGGCGAGCTTGCGCACGTCATCGGCAACAACGGCAAAACCGCGCCCCGTTTCGCCGGCACGCGCCGCCTCGATGGTGGCGTTGAGCGCCAGCAGGTCGGTCTGCTTGGCAATGCTCTGAATCGTGGCGACGATGGTCTGGATTTCCTGGCTCTGCTTGCCCAAGTCATGCACATTGTTGGCCGCACTGGCCACGAGGCCGGAGGTTTCTTCCATGGCCGCGATGGTCTGATGCACGACACCGCGCCCGGCCGCCACGGCCTCGGCGGTTTCGCGCGTCAGGGTCAATGCGCTGCCGGCGTTTTGCGCTACCTGATCGATACTCACCGACAACTCTTCGGCAGCGGCCGACATGGATGCAGCAGCAGAGGACTGGTCGCCCATGGCCTGGCGCACGGTGTTCGTCAGCCCGACCAATTCCGCCGTGGTGTCGCGCACGCTGGCGGTGATCTGCGCCTTCTGTTCTTCCATGCCGGACTTGGCGATCGCGTTGTCCTTGAAAATGCTCACGGCACGGGCCATTTCGCCAATCTCGTCGGTTTTTTCCGTATAGCCGATCGGCACCGTAATATCGCCGCGCGCAAGGCGCTGCATGGTCGAGTCCATCAATTCCAGCGGCTTCGCGATGCGGAAGCGCAGAAACCAGAAAAAGAACAGGCCAAAGAACAACAGAAAAGAAAATATGCCGGCCATCACGCCACCCACGGTAGTGGATAAACGCCAGACCGCATCCTCGACGGCATTGGCGCCCTCGAGACGCCCCTTCTGCAATAGATCGCGCAAGCCGACCAGCGCACTGATTGCGGCATCGCTGTCGATGGCGCTGCTACCACCCGTCAAGGCATGCTCATAGGAAACCAACGATTTTTCAAGCGTGGCGAGCGCAGCCTTTTCCGCCTCGCTCGGCCCGGCCTGCAGATAGGCGGCAAAACTTTCGCGCACCTTGGTGATATCGCCATGCACCGCACTTTTCGCCGCCGCATCGCCTGCGGCCGCAGCCGGCCAGTGCTGGGCGAGCCCGCCATAACCCATGGTGTGCTGGAACTGGCCGAGCAAGTCAATGCGCCGCGCCAGGCTACTGTCGAAATCGCGCCACACCCCGGCGATGTTGCCTACCGCATGAAAGGTGATCGCCGTCGCCAATGCACCGGCCGCCAGCAGCATCACGGTCATGACGGTGATGACGTGGCCGACGCGTGCCAATCGCACATTGTCGATGACACGAAACATCCAGACGGCCAGCTTGCCCAGGGCATTCAGATCTTCATCGGGCGCGGTGTTGATGTTCGTATAGGAGGTCATTGCTGTTTTCCTTGTGCCTGCCAAGCCGAGAGCTCGGCGAGGCCGATGTCGATGGCGCGCGGAATCGCCGCCGCCACAATCCGCGTAAGACCGCCGCCCCAATCGTCAATGCGTTCCGGCTGCACGCCGACGAGCGTGATCATTTCGGGAGCTGCGCCGGTCAGTTGCGCGCAGGCCAGCACATCGGTAAACCCGGTCTGATGCAAGCTCAGCGGACGCTGGCCGAAAAATGCGGGGATTTCAGCATCACGCAGCACGACGATAGCTCCCGGCGGCTGGCCGAAATCCACGGCATCGAATACCAATAAGCGCCGTGCGGTTTGCACGCAAGGCAGCAGATAGAGACCGAGCGTGCCTCCATCCAGCGCCTCGACACCCGCCGGAACCTTGCCATCCTCGGTGAGCCGGTCAACCACGGCGGGGCCGAAGCCCTCGTCGGCCCACAGCCGGTTGCCGATGCCCAGTACGACCGTCGTTTCTTGCATGGTCAATCCCGGTACAGACGGTCGCCGGAAAGCATGGTGCTCACCGTCGTCTGGCGCGACAACACATCCTCGCGCACCGCGATGTAGATGTGAATCATCGCAAAGCTCAGCACCACCCACATCGCCAGCCGGTGCAGGATGTGCAGGTCGAGCGTATTGCCGAACAGCGCGGTCATCCAGCCGAACATCAGATATTGCCAGCTATCGTGGCCGGTCACTTCGGCATACATGGCAAAGCCCGTGAGGATCAGCACCGCGCCAGGAATGACGAACAGGAAGAACATGACGATGCCGCCGAGCGGATTGATGCCAATGTAGCGGAAAGGCCGGTCGGTGAGCAGCAGGTTCCATTCAACCTGCTTGAGAAAACCGCGTAACCAACTGGCGCTCCAGATGGCCGGAATGAATAGCTGGTGCGACACGCCGCCGGCGGTTAGTGCGAGCCACAAACGCATCAGGCTCAGCACCGCAAAAAGATAACCGGCGGCAAGGTGGAT
>Ga0315268_10002976_pt1 | contig 18813 bp, 13 predicted proteins | sample C1_top_MG_FD_204535 | JGI IMG/M metagenome (GOLD analysis project Ga0315268, IMG submission 204535) | Sediment microbial communities from Yellowstone Lake, YNP, Wyoming, USA - C1_top | ecosystem: Environmental > Aquatic > Freshwater > Lake > Sediment | place: USA: Wyoming | collected 2017-08-01
GGTTCGCATGTGCTGGCTAGGCAGACCGCCCAGCAGCACAAGGAACTGATCTTCCGGGCGTTTTCATACAACTCGAGGAGGCTGGAGACTCTCTTTTTGCTCTTCATCGAGGATTTCTACAAAGCAGCAGACCGCTGCTGCGACAGATAACTAACCCGCCACCTTGAGTTCAGTGCTGACCTCCTCGCCTGCCAGCACGAGGATGTTCAGGACGATGCATCTGATCCGGACCTCTCGACGGCGCATCCTCCCACATGACCACGTTGGTCAGGTCAGGACCAAGCCTGATGAAGCTGAGTGTGCTCTCTGACAGAGTCGATAGCGCGACGGTCGGCAGTGGGGAGGTAACAATCTAGAGCCTTGAGGAATGGTCCGAGGAGGACGGAAAGCTTGGAAGTGCTATGATGGCGGAGCTGAAAGCGGACATCACTTTGCCTCTTCCTGGCGTCCTCGCTGTCGTACCTGATTCCAGTCCTCTCGAGGATTCTCAGAGAGGCTTCGTGTATCATGTCGACCTGGTCATCGGTCAGGACTTTCAGTCTTGAGTTCGGATTGAGCCTGATCCCTTTCACTGACGGCACTTCTCTGGTAAGCTGGAATGCGGAGGGCTTACAAAAACGCTCCTGTGGTGTGTTGTTGTGCTGGACTGGTCGGGACTCGAATCGGAAGCACTGACGGGAGTGCAGGACGTACATTCAGATTTGACCAGCATGTTTGTACATGTCAGGGAGCCATGGTTGAACCGAGAAGCCTGGCTCATTTCTGTACCGTCAAAGAATCCCGTAGTGGCTCGGTCCGCACTCGGATTTGAAGAATATAGCTGGGAGTTTTAATTAAGGGTAAATTCCGGGTTGAAATCTTAGGCCCTCGCACTTCGCAACGTGAGTCTTGCCATCGTGCTCAACACTCGCCTTGCGGAAGCGATGTCGTTCTTCAGACCAATAGAGTCGGCAGAATGTCGACCTGAAATCCTTGAGCTTCACGCCGGCAATCGCCACGATTTCCATCTTGATCCTGCACCACTTGCGCTGTTCGGAATATTGGACATGTGAACATAGGTTTCTCAGATTTGAACAAGCTTAGGTTGAAGGTCTCCCTGGAGGCCACCGGCGTCGGCACCAAGATGTTCGACCGGTGGCTCGACCACAGGACAGGCGAGGCGAGGGACTTCGTCAAACTCCACGCGGCCATCGACGATAGAGAGGCTGCACATTCCATAGCCATCACTGATGGGACAACATCGGACACCCCCCTCCTCCCCTATCTCCTCAACGACATCGATGCCAATCTGGGCGCCGTGAGAGCAGACGCGGGGTACCTGTCAAGGGACAATGTCCAGATAATCGCGGACCTCGGAGCCACTCCGTTTGTCAGACCCAAGAAGCATCCGAGGTCCCTCAGCCACGGAAGGCCAGCCTGGAAGGAGATGCTGCTGACGAACCAGCGGGATACCGAGGCCTTCGCCAAGGAGCTCAACCAGAGGTGGAGGGCGGAGGCGTACTTCTCCAAGATGAAGAGGAGGTTCGCCAACGCCCTCACGAGCCGCACGGGAACATGCTTGAGGATGCGATGACGGGCTATGCGTTCCTTAACGGTCTGTACTGCCGGATTCTTGTTCCAGGACTTTGCATAGTCTTCGTCGCCCTGGGATGAGATGTTGAGTCCTGGGCTGAGAAGAAGACGGCCAGACTCGTCTCAGTAACCGTAGGTCTTTGACTCCTTGTTGATGTATTCCTGTATCTCGGCTGTGACGCCTTTGTCCATGGGCACAGGCTCGTGCTCCTTCAGTATCTTCTTTGCCTTCTCCCTCGCGACCGCGGTGACGTCTTTCGAACCGGTCTTCAGCCACGAGTCCATCGACCTGCGGTCAAGCAGCGTGGTGAGGAAGTGCTCGTTCCTGAAGTGCTTCGCTGTGAAGGGCGTGCCGAGGAAGCTGGCGTTCGGCCCAACCTTGCAGGTCTCATCGACCGCAAGCGTCTCCTCTGTGACCTCGATACCGCCCAGGATTCTCGAGACCATGCCGGCGATCTCGTTGTCAATCACGAGCTTCTCATAGGATATCGCTATGCTGCCCTCGAGGGAGCCACAGGCGTCGTAGATGAAGTTCATGCCGGCGAGCCCCGCCATGAGCATGTTCGTCGCCGTCTCCAGCCCCGCCTGAGCGTCAAGAGTCTTTGAGTCGGAATTGCCGCCCGTGCCCCTGCGCGGGAGCCCGTAGTACCTCCCCAGCTGACCTGATGCGACGTTTAGCAGACCGACTTCTGGCCCCCCCAGGGCTGTCGCCCCCGTCTTCATGTCTAGTGCCGCTGAGACTGTCCCGTAGAGTACAGGGGTTCCCGGGTTCGCGAGCTCAGAGATCATGATTCCGGAAAGAACCTCCGCGTTCTGCTGCACAAGTAGTCCCGCGAGGGTCGCTGGTGCGGTGCCGCCAGCCAGCGCTTCGGGAGCGTAAATCATCGGCTGCTTGTACTTTGCGTAGATCAGCGCCCCCTCGATCAGTTCTTTGGGCTGCTGCATGGGGCTGACGGGGTTAGTGAAGCCAAGGAGGCATGGCTTCTTCATCAGCTCCTCGATGCCGCCCCTGAGAATCGATGCCATGTCGATCGTTTCCTGGGCCTTTTTCGCGGCGTAGTTCCACCCGTCCGTAGTCTTACGTGAGTTTTTCCAGTCCTCCAAGATCACGTACATGTGGTAAAGATCATCCGGGATGTCGGACGGTGTGACCATCATGATAACCATGTGAATGTTCTCCAACGCGTCGGCGAGCCTGGCAAGGTCCCCGACATCTTTCAGCTTCCCCGGCCTCATTCTGCCTTCAAGGTCATGCACCCTCACGGCCAGGCCAGCAGACCCGAAGTGCACGATATTCCCGGCCATGTTGAGGACGTAGTTCGGATCCCTTCCGTAGAGCTTGAACTCCTGAGGAGCCTTCCGGATGGTCTCCTTGAGGAGGCTCTCCGGGATGCGCACCATCATCGTCTTCTCATCGACTTCAGCTCCTGCATCCTTGAAGAGCTTCAAAGCCGTTGGTTCCCAGATCTTCACGCCCAATCTCTGAAGGATTTCGACAGTGGCGCCGTGAATCTTGTTCAGGTCGTCACGAGAAAGGATTTCCAGCTGACCGCCAACTGGTTCCTTGATTTGCACGATTAACACCTCCCGCAGGTAATCCGGATGCCAAGTTCTGATATATAATTATTGCCCGCAGTAATAGGAAGAAACTTATAACGTGAGGTCATTACCATTCTCATTGTGGTTCTTTAGGAAACAGCAGGGGGGCAAAGTCAATGCATGGAGAGATTTCTTCGAGTTTGTTTGACGAACATGCCCGGTGGAATCTCGTACAGTGCTGGAAAATTCATAGGGAAAGATGTTCTCATAATACTACTGCCAGAAAAATGAAGATTACGGTGATGAAATACCGAAAGCAACTGCCCAAGAAGGTGTGTCCATGAGAGGAGGTATTCAAAGAGATCTCGGTGCGAGGAAGCGTGGGAGAAATGTGATAGCAAAGTGCTTGTCCATAGCCTTGTTGACGATTTTCATTTCTTCCGCACTAATGGTGGCTCCGATAGTTTCAGAGCGCGCTGTCGCTTCGACAGCACCCATAATAATGACTGTTGGCACTACGCTAGTGCCCGACACATTCAATCCGTTCTCAATGCTTAGTGGCATGTCCTGGACGATTGCATTGTACACATATGAAAGATTGACGCAGTACGATCCTACGACCTTTGAGCCAATACCGATGCTCGCACAGTCCTGGGAGACAAGCGTTGATGGGAAGGTATGGACGTTTCATCTTGTGGAGAACTCCGTCTGGCAGGATAATGTACCTGTGACTGCCGAAGATGTCAACTTCACTTTCAACCTGATCCTGAACAACCCTAGTGAATGCGGCCTCTATGGAACCTACGTCCAGAATATCACTGAGGTTGTTGCTCTTGATCAGTATACTGTCAGAATAACGACGGACGTGCCCAAGGCCACAATTCTCGCGATGTACGTGCTGATTCTTCCTAAGCACCTGTGGAGTGCAGTGCCAATCAACCAGCTTAAGAGCGTCGATATGTGGAACACCAAGTATTTTCCGAACGGGCCTGTAGGATCTGGACCTATGATCCTGAAGTCCTATGATAAGACTCTGGGAGAGATTCGGATGCTGAAGTGGGATAAGTGCCACATAGGTACTATAAAGGTTGACGAGGTTTTGTTCAAAATATTCACGGCTGAAGACGCGATGATGAATGCGCTCTATTCAGGCAGCATCGATCTGGCAATGTATGTTCCTAACAATCTGTGGGATAAGACACTCACGTATCCGAGTATAGCAGGACAGGCCGTGGACCAGTTGGAATTCCATCAGGTGGAGTTCAACTGTGCATCACCATCATTGAGATTCGGCACGGATGCTGCTGGCCATCCGTTGTTTCCTAAAGCGAGCACGAACATCGAAACGTGTAACAGGTCTGTCAGACAGGCTGTTGCCATGGCGATAAACAAGACACAGATATTGACAGAAGTGCTGAAAGGACTGGCTGATAAGGGAGATACACTAATTCCGCCGATGACTCCATTCTGGAAGTATAATGTGTCGGAAAACGAGGAATGGAAGTTCGATCTTGAAAAGGCCAAAGCTCTGCTAGATGCTGCAGGATACCGCGACATTGATAATGACGGCATAAGGGAGAATGTCACGAGCGGTGCTGAGCTGAGTTTCACTTTCTACTACCAATCTGGCATAACTGTAGACGAACTGGCTGCCCAGATGATCTCGAACTGGCTGCAAGAGATCGGCATAAACGCACCGGCAACCATGCTGACGGAGAATCTCATGTACCAGAAATGGGTCAATCTGGACTTTGATATGTGGGTCTGGTACTGGCTGATGGATCCGGATCCCTCTTTCATACTTTCTACTCTCACGACCGACGAGATACCTGCTGACAACAATGATATGTCTGCTTGGTCTGACACCCAATATAGTAACCCGGTGTACGATCAGTTATTTATACAGCAACAGAGCGCCACGAACGTCACAGAACGACAAGCAATCATTCACGAGATGCAGAGGATACTCTATCATGACTGCCCGTTAATTGTCTTATGGTACCCATATGCACTATTCGCATACAGAACGGACAGATTCACGAATTATCCGGATTTCAAGGCTCAACCTGGAGCAGCACCGGACAGTATATTTTATTATTTCCAGGTGACGCCTATTGGTGGTAACCAACCCCCAATGTTCGATGCGCCGCTCAACCCGACCTACTCGCCGATAGTCAACACACTGCAGACCTTCCAGGTGCAGGTCAGTGATGTCGACAATGAGATGCTCTGGGTGAACTGGACCTTCGGGGACGGCAGCCCGGTGGCTCATGACATCGTGCCAGCAGGGGTCAGTGCCACGCCGATCACTCTGACGCAATCGCACACCTACACTGTGCTGAACCCGTCCCCAGGATATACCGTGACAGTGACTCTCACGGACGGGCAATCGGGCCATGAGAAGGTCAGCACGGCAACGGTTTACGTCATCGAGAGCCCAGACTTCGCACCGACGTTCACGTCGGCTGTCTCATTCTCGCCGCCAGCGCCAGCCTATAACGACACTGTGGTGACGTGGTTCGTCAATGCGAGCGACGCCGAGTCCGGTGGGCCCACTGGCTTCGGCCTCAGGTTCACGTGGGTCTGGGACGACGGCCAGTTCACCGTGTCGAACCATCAGCCGACAGTGAACAACACGCCCGTGATGGACTCAGTGACCCATTCATGGTCGATGGGAGCGACCTACAACGTCCAGGTCTGGGTATGGGACGGCTCCGAGCTGCCGGGACACAATGTGTCCAGCGGCGTCATACCTTATCAGGTGAAAGAGAACACGCCTCCGGCGACGCCGAACATTGCCTCGATTTCGGGCACTGAAGGGACGTGGATAGACTGCGCCGCGACGAGCGTGGACGCGGACCCTGACTCGCTGAGGATCACATGGGAGTGGGATGACAGCACCTTCAACGTGACCAACCACGCGTCGAATCCAGGAGTCCAGGTGGCCTCAATGGTCCAGCACCGGTGGCCAGTCACAGGGCTGACGGCGACCTACCCCGTTACCGTCTGGGTAGACGACATGACGGGATATTCGGGTCACAACATTTCAGCTACGATAGACGCGACGATATACCCGGTCGGAGTCAACGTGCCCCCCACAGCGCTGCTGATAACTCCGCCATCGTTGCCTGCGTACATCGATACCAACCTCGTCTTCAATACCAGTGCGGTTGACACGGACGGCGATGCGCTCGTATTCTACTTCGAGTTCGGAGACGGCGCCTCAGCTATGGCAACGCTCCCCGCGGGCGTGACCACGCGGCAATACGTGGACTTCAGTCACAGCTACATCGCCCCGAGCACGTACACGGTAAGATTGTGGGTCAACGACTCTACTGGCCCCGTGAGCCACAACTCGTCAACAACAGCCACCATCGAAGTGACCGAGAACGAGCCCCCGATGGTTGTCCTGCCGTCGACTTTGTCTGCGGGCTATAACAAAACCTTCACCGTGACGCCGACTCAGTGCCTGGACAACGACGGAGATCTGCTCCAGGTCTGGTACGACTGGGGAGATGGGAGCCCGATGACGCAGGGAGGGGACGTAGCGTCCTCGTACGCCGCGAGCCACGTATACTCGAGCCTGGGCAACAAGATCCTTACTGTCTATGTTGACGATGGCACTGGCCTCCCCGGCCACAATGTCAGTGCGAGCGCGACCGTGAAGGTGTTTGAGGCGAACCTGAAGCCCGAGGTCGTCGGCGTGATTGAGAAGATTCCCTCAAAGACTTCATACCTGCCGAACGAGACAATCACCTTCACCATCGTCGTCAGGGATTTCGAGGGAGACAACATGACCCTGACGGTCGAATTCGGAGACGGAACGCGGCAGGTGGTGACGGTCCTCGGCATGCCGACCACACCAGCTAATAGCAACATCACGCAGAACGTCACGCACGCCTACGCAGCTGCCAGGACAAGCCCGTACCAAGTCAATGCGACCGTCAAGGATGACATGGACCACTCGGACATGAGCTGGAGCGTGGGCCGCACATCGGTGCAGGTCACGGCGCCAAGTCCTCCGCCGCCACAGAAAGAATTCCCGTTCGCCCTGGCCGTTGGCATATCGATAGCGGCCGTCATGGCGGCGGTAGCAATCCTCTTGCTTCTAAAGCGCAGGAAGAGGGGTGAGGCGAGTGGTACTGAGGGCACAACGCCTCCTCCGCAGGAGCCGAGCTGATCAAGCGAGGGCGGCGACCCACAAACCTCTTCCCGTTTAATGTAGTAATGTCTCCGTTTGGATTTGACGATAGGATGAAAGCCTCGAGTTGGGGGACTTGGCCATGAAAGCAATGACGAGATTGATTCTCAGGAAAGCTTTGAACTCCGTCATAACCTTGTTCTTGGTCATCATCCTCAACTTCGTCCTATTTCGCCTGATGCCGGGCAATCCAATCAACGCGATAGTGCCACCAGATCCAAGGATCCCTGCTGAGTACAAAGAACATCTGATTGAGGAGTATGGTCTGAACGATCCGATGTACATCCAATTCTTCACATACATCAAGAATGCCTTGCTTTTCAGATTCGGAGATTCGTTTGCGGACCCTGGCACTTCCGCAATGAGCATTGTTCTTAGTAATCTCAGATGGACTCTGATTCTCGCGGGCACATCATCTATTCTGATGATTGTGATAGGAATGGCTATCGGAGTGGTATGTGCATGGAAGCGTGGCAGCCTTTTTGATACCGGGTCTCTCGCATTTACTCTCTTTTTCTATGCGATGCCGACATTCTGGTTCTCGATGATGCTCGTCGCGATCTTTGCGACGGGCCTTGATTGGTTTCCAGATTCCGGGGCACTGACGTTTGGAACGCGTTGTGAGTGGAAATGGGCATCGTTTGTTGATCTCATAGAACATCTGATACTGCCAGCTGCGAGTTTGACAATAGGAGCAATCGGAGAGTTCGCGTTGATAATGCGCGGTTCGTTGGTCGATGTGATGACCGAAGACTACATAACGACCGCTAGGGCAAAAGGGCTCCGTGAAAGAGATGTGATGAGATATCATGCAATGCCAAATGCGATGTTGCCGATGGTTGCCCTGATAGCAATGACTTTGGCCTTCGTCGTGGGCGGGGTTTTTCAGACAGAGATTGTGTTCAGCTATCCTGGTGTCGGATACTTGACCATAATGGCAACGTATGATCTCAACTACCCCGTACTCCAGGCCGCTTTCTTCTTGATAGCTGTCGCAATGATCCTTGCCAACTTCGTCGCTGACTTTCTATTGATGATGATGGACCCGCGCGTCTCGGTGACATGAATGACGAACGAAATCCGTAGGGGATGGCTATCTGGGCCGACAATAGAGAGACTGAGGCTTCTGAGGAAGAAAGCCGTGGCAACATGGAAGGTCTACCGCCGGAACAGAATGGGAATGATCGGCCTGGTAGCTCTTCTTGTCTTCGTTGTGATATCTGTGTTCGCTCCTCAAGTTATGTGGGTCCTTGCACATATCGCAGGTTGGCCTTCGGCGTATGGCCCGTTTGATGAGGTGGCGACTGTTGGTTCAGGACTTCCGCCAACAGCAGACCATTGGCTTGGAACGGACTTCCGTGGTAATGATATTCTTGCTCGGACGATTTATGGGTCCAGAGTCTCACTTTTAGTAGGGCTAGTGGCCACTCTCGTTTCAATGGGGTTGGGAACCGTAGTTGGGCTTTTCAGTGGTTTTTGGGGCGGATGGAGGGATGAAGTACTGATGAGAGTGACGGATGTATTCCTTGTGCTTCCCTGGCTGGCGCTGATGATAGTGCTTGCAGCTCTTCTCCCAGGAGGACCGAGCGTGATGAAGGTCGTTTTCGTGATAGGCATAACTGGATGGTCGGGCACGGCGAGAATGGTCCGGGCACAGGTCATGTCGCTAAAGAATAGGACTTTTGTGGAAAGGGCAAGATCGGCTGGGGCGGGGGACTACTATATTGTGAGAAAGCACATTTTTCCGAATGTGTTCCCCTTGGTCTTCGCCAATTCTGTGTTGACAGTCGCGTTGTCCATTCTTTCAGAGAGCACATTGAGCTTCATCCGGCTTGGCCCCGATCCTACCAGAGTTGTCACTTGGGGGAATATGCTTGAAGATGCAATGACAGGCCATGCGTTCCTCAATGGGCTCTATCTGTGGATCCTGGTCCCGGGTCTGTGCATCGTTTTTGTCGTGCTCTCATTCACATTGATTGGCTACGCACTTGATGAGATCTTCAACCCGAGACTGAGGAGGCGATAGACGTACTGTCCAACCATTCTCTAGTGATCTTCTTGATGTAACCGTCAATCTCAGCCTGGACACTCTTCTCAATCGGCTCCACTTTGTGCTCTTTCAGAATCCAATTGGCCTTCCGTCGGGCTTCCAGAGCAATGTCTCTGCCCCCGGCCTTCAGCCAAGTCTCCCAGTACCTGCGGTCAAACAACGTCGGCAGGTAGTGCTCCTTCCTGAACGTCTTACTCGTGTGGGGCGATCCGAGGTAGTTCGTGGATCCATACCTGCATATCTCATCGACCGCCAATGTCTCCTCGCTAACATCTATCCCTCTGAGTATCCTCGATACCATGCCAGCAATCTCATCATCTATGACAAGTTTCTCGTAGGAGAAAGTCAGCGTGCCATCGAGCCCGCCGCATGCTTCGTATATGAAATTCATGCCCGACATTGCCGCCAACAGCATCGACATCGCAGTCTCTGCACCTGCCTGGGCGTCAACGAGCTTAGAATCCGTGACCCCCCCAGTGCCTCTCGTGGGGAGGTAGTAGTATCTTCCGAGTTGAGCGGTTGCCATGTTGATCAATCCAACCTCTGGCCCACCCATTGCAGCCGTTCCGACCTTCATGTCCATGACGGCGGAGACCGTTCCGTAGAGCACAGGCGTTCCAGGGTTGGCGAGCTGAGAAACCATGATCCCGGCGAGTACCTCCGCGTTCTGCTGTGTTAGCAAGCCAGCCAGGGTGGAAGGAGCCGTGGCGCCTGCCAGTCCCTCGGGAGCATATATCACTGGCTGTCGATATTTGGCATAGACGAGCGCACCCTCGGTCAGCTCTTTTGAGAGCTGCAATGGACTGACAGGATTCATGAATCCCAGGAGTGGCGGTTTCTTCATTACCTCCTCGTAGCTGCCTCTCAATATGGCTGCCATGTCGATGGTCTCCTGGGCCTTCTTGGCGGTCCACGTAAACCCGTCGGTGGTCTTTATGGAGTTCCTCCAGTCCGCTTCTATGCAGTACAGATGATAGAGTTCATCAGGAATATCGAACGGTGTGACTGTCAACAGGATGTGATGTATGTTCTCAAGGTAGTCTGCGATTCTGGCGATATTCCCAACGTCGGCCAACTTTCCTGGTCTGACCTCTCCTTCCAGGTCCTGAACCCTCACTGCAAACCCCGCCACTCCGAAATGCACCTTATTCCCACTATAGTCGAGCTCATATCTCGGATCCCTTCCGTACATCTTGAATTCGGAAGGCGCTTTCCGGAGCGTCTCCTTGATGAGGCTTTCAGGGATTCTCACCATCCTTGTCTTTCGGTCAACGTCTGCCCCTGCGTGATCGAATAGCTCCAGCGCCCTCGGCTCCAACACCTTTATGCCGTGTCGTCGGAGAACCTCCATAGTTGCTCCATGAATCTTGTCCAAGTCATCTCTTGACAGAATCTCGATTTGTCTGCCAACAGGCTCGCTTATCTGCAATGCGCCACACCTGGAACCCCGAACGGATAACTACTGTATGTACGTGACGCCTTGACGATGATGTCTTAAGAGTTGCTCTGAAAGAGAGAGGCGGATTGAGACGTGAGTGCGAGCACTCTAGGTGCTCTGGAACACACACACTTCCTTGTCCGTTTCACAACTGTGAATGTACGCATGTGCCAAGAGATTTTAAATATCAAATCGCTAATGGGGAAAAGGTGTCCTGTTCATGCTGGCAGACAGACTCAAGAAAGTAGAATCGCTCATGAGGAGAGAAGGTTTCGAGAGCCTATTCATATCACCCGGACCGAACCAACGCTACTTGACGGGTCTACATTATGACTATCCTGGTGACGCCTGGGATACGATCATCACCTGGGACATGATCACTGCCGCGATCATTCGACTTGACGGAGAACCTACCCTTGTAGTGCCAAAATCGACTGAGACGTGGGTAAGGGAGGCTTCGAAATTCAAAGATGTTCGAACATATTCTGGTGCTAAGAATCGAATGGAGATCTTCAAAGATCTACTAGGGAACGTAAGCGGGACGCTCGGCGTGGAAGAGCATCTTCCGTTCAAGATCTATGAGCAGCTCGTCGCGGCCCTGCCGCATATCAAGATGAAGAATGCATCAGATATGCTGAGCGAGGCCAGGGTAGTCAAATCGCACGATGAAATTGAGTGCATGAGAAAGGCTGCAGGGATTGTTGAGAAGGGAGTTAAGGTAGGCAGGGAATGCATTCAGGAATCCATTACGGAAAGGGAAATCGCTCTTGAAGTTGAAGAGGCGATGCGGAAGCATGGAGCTGAGAGCATATCGTATTGTGTCGTACAGACCGGAACCAAAACAGCAACCTGGGATCCTCCTTCCGAAGACCGTGTCAAGAAAGGAGATTTCTTCCTAATGGATTTGTCCGCAACATACAACGGATATCATGCAGACATCACTCGAATGACTGTTGTGGGAAAACCAAGTGAGAAACAGAAGAAGGTCTATGGGGTGGTCCTAGATGCGCAATTGAAGGCAATAGACGCAATCTGGGATGGAGTGAAAGCGGGTGTGATCAATGATGTGGCGAGGGGAGTGATAGACGAGGGGGGATACGGCAGGTATTTTCCCTTTGGAATCGGACATGGTTTGGGACTCGAGGCACACGAAATACCCCACTTAACTGAATATAGAAACATGGAATTGGTGCTACAACCAGGAATGGTCATGACTATAGAACCTACAATCAATCTTCCAGGCGAGTTTGGCGTAAGAGTAGAAGATGACATCCTGGTAACCGTCGGAGGAAGAGAAACACTGACTACCCTTGGAAAAGAGCTTGTTCAAATTTGAAAACCGCCAGTATCCCCAGTCCACGTCCAGCTCCCTGATATGTACAAACATGCGAGTCACACCTGAGCGGACATCCTGCACTCCCGCCAGAGCATCCGATTCATATCCCGACCAGTCAAACACGACGACGCAGCGCAAGAGCATTTTTGTAAGCAATCTGCAATCCAGCCTACCAAGGAGGTACCGTCAGTGAAAGGGATCAGACTCAATCCGAACTCAAGACTGAAGGTCTTGACCGACAACCAGGTCGACATGATACACGAAGCCTCTCTGAGAATCCTGGAGAGGACTGGAATCAGGTACGACAGCGAGGACGCGAGGAAGAGGCTTCTGAAAGCAGGTGCTGCAGCTCATCCGACGAGGAAGGGAGTCATCACCTTCCCTAGGTCCATGGTTGAGGATGCGATTGGCAAGATCACTCATCGCAACATGTTCCCTGCCCGAGACAGAAGATGGGATATCGAGTACGATGGGGAGCACATGTTCCCATATGCATCCGGAGGCGATCCAAAGATAATCGATCTTGAGACAGGCCGACCGAGGCACTCGACCTACCAGGATGTTGAGATGGCCGCCAGGCTCGGCGACGCTCTCGAAAACAACCACTTTGCATCCGGCCTCGTCGTGGCAAATGATGTCCCACCGGAGTTGCTGATCCTGAAGACCATGGAGGCGACCATGAAGAACTCGGGAAAGACGGTCGGCGGGTACGCTTCGAACAAGGAAACGGTCGATTTCCTCGTGAAGATGTGGGCCTGCGTTTCAGGAGGGATTGAGGAACTTCGGAAGAGACCGTTGTTCAGCCTCTACGGATCTCCCAGCAGTCCTCTCACGTTTTCAAAAGCCAACTGCGATGTCCTGTTGCGGAGCGTCGAGCAGGGAATCCCGTTTTCCATCATTCCCTGCCCAATCTGCGGAGAGACAGGCCCCATCACTCTGAGTGGGGCGTTGGCGCAACAGAATGCGGAACAGCTCGGAGGCATCATGCTGATTCAGACGATAACTACTAGCTTGCCAACCTTCTACTCGGGCAGAGTCTGTATCATGGACCCCCGCTCGGGCAGGGACCTATGGGGAATCCCCGAGGAAGGCCTTGTGTCCGCTGCCCTAGTGCAGATGGCTCGGAGGTACGGGATGGTATCCGACGCTAACGGCATGTCATCCGACATAACCAGGTGGGACATGCAGATGGGATTCGAGCAGATGATGACGGTGTTGATGCCGGCCCTGGCTGGAGCGGAAAGCATCTCCGGTCTCGGCAGCGGATGGGAGGGTGCCAGCAGTCTCGAGATGATGGTCATAAACAACGAAGTCTTCAACGATGTCGCGAGGATCATGCGCGGGATCCGTGTCGATGAAGAGGGTCTCGCGACAGACCTGATAGACAAGGTGGGACACATGGGCAACTTCCTCGCCGAACCTCACACGATGGACAACCTCCGCAAGGGGGAGTTACGGGTTTCGCCGCTTTGGGACAAGCGGAGTTCCGAGAGAGCAGCGAAAGAAGGCTTCAAGCCGATTCAGAATACTGCCAAAGACCATGTCCGCAGACTGCTTCAGGAGCACGAGCCGGAGCCACTGGAAAGGGACGTGTGCAGAGGGGTCGACCAGGTCATCAAAGAGGCTGCCAAGACACTTCTCAAGTGATCCTGAACCACTCACGCCCCATGTTCAGGTGAGTATGCCGATTCGAGAACGAAAGACTGGCTGGATGAGCGGGCCATATTCTCAGCGACTCTGGAGGAAAGCAAGGAGAAGAATGAGTCTCCCGGCGGGCCGATAGACATGATATCTCGGATGAGGAGGCACTCATCTGTCCTGAGGACGGAGCGGTACTACTGCCGCGCAAGGGCTGACCTTGCATATGCTCGCGTCAATGAGGCATACAACTCCCTCTTCGGGCACGAGCCAGCTATCGCGGAGAAAAGTGTTTGAATTGGAATCTGGGGATAATTGTCTGGCTGCAACATGGAGTGGGCCCAACTGGGCTAGAACAAGTAAACACCAGACAACAATCATCTGATTTCAATTTCAGTAGTTCGTAAAGTCGCCTTTTGACGTATACCGATTCTCTTGTCAACGTTGTGGTTTTCGGAATGATTAGGGGTCGCCCCATCCTTGCCAGTGTTGGTGAAACGCTTGGTTCAAGGATGGGATGACAGAGCCCCGAAGGGCTCCAAGAGAACATGTGCTTGTGAGACAAATAACCCTTGCCCTCGGAACCAGCGGCGAGGGGTCACCGCCGAGGAGATCGTCGAAGTAGCCGTGTTCTGGATACTCAGGCTGCTCGGCAAGAGATTCCATGGGAAGTATTCGCCGAACGACATAGCCAGCGTGCTCGCTCTGGCAGCATCCAGGGAGACCTCCACCAGCAGGATATGCCAGGAGCACGAGCGCGCTCCGAGCGAAGGCGTGGTGCGCTACCGCCTCCGTCACCTCACGCTGAAGCCCCTTCTCAAGAGGGCGAACAGGCTGCTGGCAGAGCAGGCTGCCAGCCTGCTGCCCAATCGCCCCCTCAAGGTCGCCGTCGACTACACCCTCATCCCGTACCACGGGAAGCCAAGGATGCGCGAGGACGAGGTCGCGAGGGGCAAGCCGAAGTCGGGCACGACCTGGTTCCACGCATATGCGACCGCCTACACGATCCTCTCAGGACGGAGAGCCACGGTGGCACTGACATTCGTGAGGAACTCAGATAGCAGGCGAGGAGGTCAGTACTGAACTCAAGGCGGCGGGTTAGTTATGTGTCACAGCAACTCTACGCGCAAGTCTTAAATACCGCACGTTCAACTACATTCCGCCACATGCGTTCTGAGAGAAAGGCTTCCAGTCTCAAGATTTTCTTTGCCACTGACTTTCACGGCTCTGAGATGGTCTTCAGGAAGTTCCTCAATTCCCTGAAATTCTACCAGGCGGATGTCCTCATCTTTGGCGGAGACATCACGGGCAAGGTGATTGTCCCAATCGTCAAGCGCGAAGGGACATATTATAGCGTTCTCTATGGGAGGGACGTGAAGGTCCAGACCGAAGCCCAACTGAACGAGTTCATCAAGGTGAACAAGAACAAAGGGTACTATCCGAAGGTCGTCTCGAAGGACGAATATGATGAGCTCGAATCTAGCAAGGCACGTAGGGACCAACTCTTCCAGGAATTGATGAAGGAGAGGCTTGAGGAATGGGCCAAGCTTGCCCGGGAGAGGCTGCAGGGGGCGAAGCATAGGCTGTACTGGGAACCTGGCAACGACGACGCCTACGCCATCGATGAAGTGATGGACGCGGAGGCGTGTGTATCCATCGGGGACAGGATGGCCGAGCTCGATGATTATAGGGTCCTCGGCCTGAGCCATGCCAACATGACGCCCTGGAAGGCCCCTCGAGATGTCTCGGAGGAGAGGCTTGCCGAGATTATCGCCAAGGGCATGGACGGGCTAGCGGAGAACGACAAGGTGATAATGGTCTATCACCCCCCTCCGAAGGACACGACGATTGACCTGGCGCCGAGGGTCAAGGAGGACATGTCATATGCGAGCGTGGGCGGGCAGCAGGACATGATACATGTCGGGAGCAGCGCGGTCAGGGAGGCCATTGCTTCCGTGCAGCCCATCGTTAGCTTGCACGGTCATGTGCACGAGTCGAAGGGAGCGGACCACATTGGAAACACCCTGTGCATAAACCCAGGAAGTGAGTACACGGAGGGAGTCCTTCGCGGTGCCTTGCTCGTGATTCAGGACCGGACAGTGAGGAACTACATTCTGGTATCGGGATGAATCATGTCGGCAGGGGATTCCCACATTCTGAAAGATGAGGTCAGTGAGGACTGCGAGCGCATCTTGGCCAAAGCGAAAGAGCTGGGTGTCAGGCTGAAGCTCATCGGTGGCTTGGCGGTCTGGTACACGAGTCCCCTGTCGGATCCGAAAAGCCCCCTCGGCCGGGATTTCAACGATATCGACCTGGTCGGCCTCTCGAAGGATCGTAAGGGAATATACAAGGTGTTGGAAGCGTCCGGGTTCGTGCGCGATGCTAGGTTCAACTCGCTTCACGGGGACACGAGGCTCCTCTTCCGCAAGGGACAGAGGGAGCTGGACGTCTTCCTCGACAAGTTCGAGATGTGCCATATGATGGACCTGAGGAAGAGGCTTGACATCGACTATCCGTCGATAAACGTGGACGACCTCCTTTTCTCGAAGTTGCAGATCGTGGAGATTACGGAAAAGGACATGAAGGACATATCCAGGGTGCTCCTCACCCACGAGCTGGCGGAAGAGGGCAGGGCCCCGCAGGACATCCATCTCGATTACTTCGGGGCGCTCTGCTCCGATGACTGGGGGATCTACAAGACCCTGTCGACTAACCTGGAGAATGTGAGGCGCATCCTTAGCGGCTTGGGACTTGACCCGGGCCAGGCCGCTCATCTCTCAGGCAAGATTGACAGGATCAGAGACCACATCGAGAAGGTGAAAAAGACCACGAGGTGGAAACTGAGAGCGACTGTCGGGGAGAGGGCCAGATGGTCGTGCTCCCTGAGGGTAAGATGGGCAAGAGATAGGCGCTATCCCTCGCCCCCGCCTGCGCTTCCTGACGCCGTCCGTCTACTCCGGCGGTATCTCTGCAAAGGCGTGTCTGATGTCTATCCCCTTTCTCCGGTTCGCGACGAACATCGAGATATATATGGCCGCGCCGAGGACGTACACCGCGGATATCGCCACCCCGGTCTCGAAGTTGATTGGCATCAGGTACGAGTTCCACAGCCCTATTATTCCGTATATGATCCCCACGAGTGCTATTATGCCAAGCCAGCTCAGGACGGGGAGGCCGATGACCTTCCTCTTCACGACGAATGACGATTCGTAGAGGTTCTTTTTCCAGAACGGCAGCACGATGGCGGTCATCGCCGGTATTATGAATCCGAAGTCGAAGATCGGGATGACATCGACGATTGCGATACTCGGGATATACGCGTACGCGAGCAGGCCGACTACCGCTACCACGCCCACAGTGACGGTCGCGACCACAGGCACCTTCGTTCTCTCGGATACCTTGCTGAAGATCTCCGGCGCAGTCCTGTCAAACGACCAGCTGAACAAGTACCTCGTCCCGGCGATGAGCGTCGGAGCGAAGAACATTATGTCCGGCAGCCAGAATACCAAGAGTGCCAGGATTGGTATTATGGGGTTCGCATACACGAGGGACACGAAGAACGGGGTGTAGGTCCCGATGTAGTCGAACGGCATCGATGTCCCTTGGTTGTAGTTATACGACCAAGCGGTAACGAAAGTCTGGCCGAATGCGTGGAACGTCACGCCATAGAACACGATGTAGAAAATCAGGATGAATGCCAGCGCACCGACGATGGAAATCGGCAGCGAGCGACGCACATTCCTTAGTTCGCCGGCCCAATTGGCCGGAAGCGTGTACCAAGTGAAGGCATACCATGCTATAGGCAGCGCGAGCACAGTCCCTGCCATGCTGCTCTTCGCTCCCAGCCCGTTGGCCGTGGCATCCGAGATCACTTTCTGATACGCGTCGGGGCTGCCTGCCATATCGTTGAAATGCTGCACGAACGATGACTGAGAGATCGTCGCGTTTATCGCGAAGAAGAGCACGACCGCGATGACCTCGAGCACGCCCGTCCAGAAGATCAGCCTGAATGTCAGCCTAGTAGATCCGAAGGTGAGTAGCAGGAGGAAGAACAGAATCGTGACGACGCCCAAGATGACCGAAGCGTTGGTGCTCAGGATCCACGAGCCGATGGAAGTGAGGTTGTCAGCGTGCTGAAGGAATCCGTAGGTCGTGAAGGTGTACCCAATGTACTGCATCCCGAACATGGCATACACGCCCACCGAGAAGACATATGCGAAGAACAGGCCGAACGAGTTTACGAAGCCGAGGAACGAATTGAGGCCTCTGCTGACGAAGACATAATCTCCACCTGATCTCGGCATGGAGATGCCGAAGAGAGTGTAGGCGGCTGCCAAGGCAATGCTCGGCACGAACATGATGAGCAGGGCCAGCGTGTAGTTCGCGTTCGGGGACAGGAACAGCAGAGAGATGAGGAATATGGGCACTCCGCCAGTGACGAGCGCGAACGTGGCGAAGAACGAATCCCCCGATCTGACCGATCTGACCAGTCCTGTTGCCTCTCTCACAAACACCTTGGTCTTGACATCGCCAACCTGAGACATTGCCAACCTTCCCCCTGTCAACGAATTTTTTGTATCAGCTTATGAGCTATTTGAGAATTATGCTCTGTAGAAACCCTCTGAAATGCAACATTCTGGAAAGGTAGAAACGTCGGCACGACATGGCCCCACCCGGAGACAAGCCAGTTCCTTCAAGAGTTGTCTTGTCTCCAAGGGATGGGATGGCCTCGTGCCGTGGGATGGGAAGAAAGCGAACCAGCATAAACTGGTTCGCATTGTTCGCAGACAGATGAGGGTACTGAAGCGCGCCCGGTACCCTCTCAGGAACTCGAGATTCGCTAATCACCTGTACGCGGACCACCAGCATGTGGTCCTGCTGGCGCTCCGCCAGCATTTCAGGAAGTCGTACGGGGACTTCTGCGAGGAGATCGAGGTCTGCACCCTCCTGCTTGAGGAATTAGGACTGAGAAGGGTGCCACACTGGACGACGCTGCACAAGTTCTCGAAGAGGTCGAACACGAGGAGGCTGGAGCGCCT
>Ga0315268_10002977_pt1 | contig 18811 bp, 13 predicted proteins | sample C1_top_MG_FD_204535 | JGI IMG/M metagenome (GOLD analysis project Ga0315268, IMG submission 204535) | Sediment microbial communities from Yellowstone Lake, YNP, Wyoming, USA - C1_top | ecosystem: Environmental > Aquatic > Freshwater > Lake > Sediment | place: USA: Wyoming | collected 2017-08-01
CGGCTGCTGCACTGTGGCATCGCCCTGCACAGCGCGATGCTCGTTTGCCACAAATTCCATGATGTCCTGGAACCCCAGATCAAGATTGTCGTCCATGCACCCTCCCGTGAACTCCGCGTTCCCCGTTGTATCCGGCATATTGTTATCCATCCTGCTATATGAACCCTTCCATCCACTTCCACAGACGTTTCACTCCGCCGCCGCTCCTGAACTTGCGCGGCGCCTCGTGAAGGTTCTCCGCGCCGTACAGCACGAGACCGACCCCGGTCGCGTAAATGGGGCTGTTCACCACATCCATCAGGCCGCCGATGTTCCGGGGCGCTCCGCGCCGGATCGGCAGGCCGAGGTACCGTTCCGCTGCGTCCTGCACGCCTTCCATCAGCGCCGTTCCTCCCGTCAGCACCACGCCCGAGGCGAACATGTCCTCGAACCCGGTCTTCTTGAGGCGCTGCTGTACCATGCCGAACAGCTCCTCCACGCGGGGCTCGATGATCTCGCACAGGATCTGGCGGGAAAGCAACCGCGGAGGCCTGCCTCCCACGCTCGGCACGTCAAGGGTCTCCTCATTCTTGACCAGCGAGGAGAGAGCGCACCCGTATTTGATCTTGATCTTTTCCGCTTCCGACGCCGGAGTGCGCAGCCCGATGGCGATGTCGTTCGTCAAATGATTGCCCCCGATGGGGAGCACTTCCGTATGCCACAGGCTGCCCTCCAGGAAGAAGGCCAGGTCCGACGTGCCCCCGCCGATGTCCACGACCACCACCCCGAGCTCCTGCTCCTCCTGGGTGAGCACCGCCCTGCTGGATGCCAGCGGTTGGAGCACCAGCTCGTTCACGTGCAGGCCAGCGCGCGAGCAGCTTTTCACGATGTTCTGGATCGCGGTCATGGCCCCGGTGATGATGTGCACCTTGACATCGAGCCGGGTCCCGGACATTCCGTGCGGGTCCTTGATGCCGTCCTGGTCGTCGATGATGAACTCTTGAGGAAGGACATGCAGGATCTGCTGGTCCATGGGGATGTTGACCGCACGGGCCCCGTCGATCGCGCGCGCCACATCTGCGGGCCCCACCTCCCGGCTCTTGATCGCTGCCACGCCGCGCGAATTGATGCCCTTGATGTGCCCGCCGGAGATGCCGACATACACGGAGTTGATCTCCACGCCCGCCATGAGCTCTGCTTCATGCACCGCTTTCTTGATGGACTCGACCGTGCTGTCGATGTTGACGACCACGCCTTTCTTCAGGCCGTTCGAGGGGCTGATGCCGATGCCGATGATGTCGACCTGCCCCCCCTCCTTCACCTCGCCCACGATGGCGCAGACCTTGGTCGTTCCCAGGTCCAGCCCCACAAGCACATTATCCGGTTTTTTTGCCACGATCTACCTCCGTAAAACGAGTTCATCGTTCAAAGTTCATAGTCGCAAAGTAACAGCTCCGGGAACATACCCGCTCCGGATTGTCCCTGCCTGGTTCTGTGTTACCGTCTTTTCCTCTTGTCCTCTGTACTCTGAACTCTGAACTGCGCACTATTCTTGCTCACCATCACCGCGGCCTGCCGCTCGGGCCGGAGGTCCACGTAGGCGATGTCCAGTTTCCGCTGCTTCACATCGTCCATGATCTCGGCAAGACGCCGCAGTTTTTCCGGATAATTACCGCTGCCCATTCTGAACTCATGGCCCTTGTAGACCAGCGTGATCGATTCCGATGAACCAGCCCGGATCGTCACCTCCGCCGGCTGCCATCCGCCCCGGGCCGCGATCTCGGCCATAAGCGTCTGCGCTTCGCGCATGCCGTCGGTCGCCACCTGCTCCCCGGGCCGTGCGCGGAGGTCCTTGATCGCCACGACCGGGAACGGCCATTTTTGCGCAGTCTCCTTCGCTATCCTGTCGATGATCACGGCGTCGCTGTCCAGAAGATACCTGCCGCTGCCCGTGTCAAGGACAGCAGCGGGGACGCGCTCGCTGAAGACCATGCTGACCCTGTTCGGAAGCTGCCGGTAGATGCGGACGTCCCTGACCCAGGGATGCGCACGGGCCCGCCTGACCGCGGCTTCGAGGTCGACCTGAAAGATGTTCTGACCGTTGAACATCCCGGCGATCTCCTTGAGGTCGCTCTCGCTGAGCTGCTTGACACCCTTCACATCCACGCCCGCGATCTGGAACATCTCCGCGTGCGTGACCAGCAGATACGCCTGCCACCCGAGCCAGACTCCCGCGAGAATGACGATCACCACCAGGACCTGCAGCGCCACGCTCTTAAGCCCATGCGCACCCGCGTCCGGCCGCCCGGGAGTACGCCCCACGTTCACGCGTTTGACGCTCGTTCGTTTCGCATTGGCACGGTATGACCGCGGCACGGTTATGTTCTTATAATCTCGCATGGTATCGGCTCAATTGATCTGCAATCAACACTTCAAAAGCTTTCACCGCAGAGGACGCAGAGGAAATCTTAATTACACGGTAATTGGTGATTATCGATTTCAAGTTCTCTGCAACTTCGCGGATTCAATTGCGTAGCGCTTCTATAGTTAAGTTTCTTTGTTTTGTTGAATTTGAACTTCTCTGTGTCCTCTGCGGCAATATTTCTTTGTGGTTTTTAGGGATACTATACCACAGATCACCGCACCAGTGCCTTGATGTACTCCCGGTTCAGCTGCGCGATGAACTTCGCCTTGATCCCCTTGGGACAGACGGACTCGCACTCGTAATGGTTGCTGCAGTTGCCGAAGCCCTGGTGCAGCATCTCTTCGGTCATGACGCAGACCCGCTGCTTTGCCTCGATCCTGCCCTGGGGAAGCAGGGCAAGGTGAGAAACCTTTGCCGCGGTAAAGAGCATGGCAGACCCGTTTGGGCACGCGGCAACGCACGCGCCGCACCCGATGCATTCAGCCGCGTCCATGGCTGTGTCCGCATCATGCTTCGGGACCAGGATGGCATTGCCGTCAGGCACGCCGCCGGTGTGCACAGAGACATAGCCGCCCGACTGGATGATCTTGTCGAACGCACTCCGGTCCACGATCAGGTCCTTGATCACCGGGAATGCCCTGGCGCGGAACGGTTCGATATAGATGGTGTCGTTGTCGTTGAAATGGCGCATATGAAGCTGGCAGACCGTGGTCCTTTTAGCAGGGCCGTGCGGGATGCCGTTCACGACCTGTCCGCACTGGCCGCAGATGCCTTCGCGGCAGTCGCTGTCAAAGGCAATGGGCTCTCCGCCCTGCTTGACCAGACCCTCGTTCACCGTGTCGAGCATCTCCAGGAACGACATGTCCTGCGACACATCCGTTGCCACGTGCTTTTCGAGCTTGCCTTTGTCCTTCGGACCTTTTTGGCGCCACACGTACAAGGTAAGATTCATTTACGCCTCTGCAGTAAAATGTATTGACACTGATTCACACTGAAACGATATGATCTATCCGCCGCGATCATAGGTTTTATCATATAGGTACAGTGTCAAAAAATCTATTTATAGCTTCTCACCGCCAAATGCGCATGCTCGAACACCAGCGGTTCCTTGTGGAGTTCGGGTTCCTTGTTCACGCCCTTATATTCCCATGCGGAGACATGGCTGAAGTTCGTATCATCGCGCTTTGCTTCGCCGTCAGGCGTCTGATGCTCGACGCGGAAGTGTGCGCCGCAGGATTCATCGCGCTGAAGGGCGTCCCTGGTCAGCAGTTCGGCGAACTCCAGGAAGTCCGCAACGCGGCCGGCTTTTTCGAGCTCCTGATTCAGGTCCGCGCCGGTTCCGGGGACCAGCACGTTGCTCCAGAACTCCTCGCGCAATTCGGGGATCCGTTTCAATGCTTGTCTCAGGCTCGCGTCGCTTCGCGTCATGCCAACATTGTTCCACATAAGCGTGCCGAGCTCTCTCAGGAACTCGTGGCTGGTCTTCCTTCCCTTGATCAAGAGGAGTTTGTTGGTGTAGGCTTCGACCTCGTTGCACGAGCGTTTGAACTCAGGGTGGTCAATTGCGGCCGCGCCCGGTTTGGTCCCGGCGAGATAGTTCGCGATGGTATAAGGCAGGACGAAGTAACCGTCCGCAAGTCCCTGCATCAGCGCGCTTGCACCGAGGCGGTTCGCGCCATGGTCCGAGAAGTTCGCCTCCCCGAGCACGAATAGGCCAGGGATGTTGCTTTCGAGGTCGTAATCCACCCAAAGCCCGCCCATGGTGTAATGCGGGGCAGGATAGATCCGCATCGGCTGTTGATACGCGTCTTCCGCAGTGATCCGCTCGTACATCTCGAAGAGATTGCCGTAGCGTTCGTGGATCGTGTTCTCGCCAAGGCGCTGGATGGCGTCGCTGAAGTCGAGATATACGCCCCGTCCGCCAGGCCCCACGCCCCGGCCATCATCGCATACTTCTTTGGCAGCCCGGGAGGTGACATCGCGGGCCGCGAGGTTGCCGAATGCGGGGTATTTTCGCTCGAGAAAGTAGTCTCGGTCTTCAACAGGAATATCCGCTGCCGCGCGGGCATCGCCCTTTGTTTTCGGGACCCAGACCCGACCGTCGTTCCTGAGCGACTCGGACATGAGCGTGAGCTTTGCCTGGTGTTCGCCGGTCACGGGAATGCAGGTGGGATGGATCTGGGTGTAGCAGGGGTTCGCGAACAGCGCGCCCTTCTTGTACGCCCGAAAGGTCGCGGTAACGTTCGATCCGATCGAATTGGTGGTTAGGAAAAAAACGTTGGCATAACCGCCCGAACAGAGACAGACCGCGTCAGCAGCGTGGGCTTCGATCTTACCGCTCACGAGGTCTCGCACAACGATGCCTTTTGCCTCGTTGTTCACGAGCACGAGGTCGAGCATTTCGGTCCGGGGATGGAGCGTTACGCTGCCGGCCTTTACCTGGCGCGAAAGCGCGCCGTAGGCCCCGAGCAGGAGCTGCTGGCCGGTCTGGCCGCGTGCATAGAACGTGCGCGAGACCTGGGCCCCTCCAAAGGACCGCGTCGCGAGATAGCCGGCATAGTCCCGAGCGAACGGAACGCCCTGGGCAACGCACTGGTCGATGATGTTGACGCTGAGCTGAGCGAGGCGGTACACATTCGCTTCGCGCGACCGGAAGTCGCCCCCTTTGATCGTGTCGTAGAACAGCCGTTCGATACTGTCCCCGTCGTTCGAATAGTTCTTCGCAGCATTGATTCCTCCCTGGGCAGCGATGCTGTGGGCGCGGCGCGGGGAGTCCTGGAAGCAGAACGCATCCACGGTATAGCCCAGTTCGCCGAGCGAAGCAGCAGCGGATGCGCCGGCAAGGCCGGTGCCGATCACGATGATGCGGTACTTCCGCTTGTTCGCCGGGCTGACCAGCTTCATTTCAGCTTGCCGTTTGTCCCACTTCTCATGCAGCGGGCCGGAGGGTATGTTGCTGTTAAGGGTCATGCTTTAGCTCCAGGCACTAAACTCAAAATACTGAATACAAAACCCGACAAATTGGAACCAAAACACTGGAACCGCGAAGGCGCGATGGTCGCGAGGAAATCTTTTAGTCCTTGCATTAGAACCGAATCCCTTACTGTTGTTGCTGTCCTCGCGTTCTTCGCGCCTTCGCGGTAAAAGTTTTGAGCTGTTGTCATTTCAAAAACCCCAACACGATCACCGCAGGTATTGCCGCATACCAGAAAAAGAGCAGTAGTGAGGCGACTGCGCCTGTTTTCTCGATCACGGGCAGCGTCCGTTCATTGTTCAGCCCCAGGGTCTGGAGCGAGCTCTGGACTCCGTGCAGCAGATGCAGCGCCAGGAAGGCCACTCCGATGAGATACGCGATCGCCGTGTTGGTCTGCTGAAAACTTTGCAGGACCATATGGAACACGTCCGGTCTGCCGAGGAGGTCCGGATGCAGATCCGCTGCAAAAACAGTGTCCAGGACCTGGAACGTGAAGTGGAGGAGATGATAGATAAGGAATGCGCCGATAAAAATGCCGGTCCAGATCTGGTTCCTGCCCGCAAAGGTCGAATGGTTATATGCGGTAATCGCATACGAACGGGATCGCGCTCCCGCATTCTCAAGTTTCAGGACAACGCCGTAGATCACATGGAGAGCGAAGGCAGCGGCCAGGATCAGCCGGCCGGTCCAGACCATTATCGGAAGGCGGTGGAGGGCGACCACATAGGCATTCAGCTTATGGAAGAAGAAGGTCGAGTTCCCGACGATGTGGAACAGGATGAACGCGACCAGGACCTGGCCCGTGATCGCCATGACGATCTTTCTTCCTACTGTGGATGCAGGCAAAAGCATAAAGTCCCCGTGTGCTAATGGTTTCGTAAGAAAGCGTCATACCCGTCCCCGCTTCCGCGGGGATAAACTTGCCCCCGTGAAAAAAACGGGGGGCGGGTATCCAGGGGTCAAAGGACTGTTTAAAAGACTGGATTCCCGTTTGCACGGGAATGACAGTACATTCAGGATGTTGACTTATTACGAGATCATCACTCTTTGCTTTCGGTCATGTTCCGCGGATCAAGCAGCTTCTCCAGCTCGTTCTTTGACAAACCGGTCATCTCCGCTGCAACATCCTTGAGCGGCCGTTCTTCCGCGTATGCTTTTTTCGCGATCTCGGCTGCTTTGTCATACCCGATGACCGGGTTCAGCGCAGTGACCAGGACGGGGTTCCGGTCAACCAGCCCCGCAATGCGGCCGCGGTTCACGGTAAAGCCGGCGATCGCCTTGTCCGCGAGGAGACGTGAGGCGTTTCCGAGCAGGGTAATGGACTGGAGCAGATTGTGGCCGACCACCGGAAGCATGACGTTCAGCTCGAAGTTCCCCTGCTGGTTCGCGATCGCGATCGAGGTATCGTTTCCCGTAACCTGAGCACAGACCATCATCATCATCTCGCACATGACCGGGTTTACCTTGCCGGGCATGATGCTCGACCCGGGCTGAAGCGCGGGCAGCGTGATCTCGCCCAGGCCCGCGATCGGACCGCTGTTCATCCAGCGGAGGTCGTTCGACATCTTCATGAATGACGAGGCAATGGTCTTTAATTGGCCGGAAAGCTCGACTGCCGCGTCCATGGTCCCTTGTGCAGCAAAGTGGTTGTTCGTTTCCACGAACGGAAGCGAGGTGCGGCCCGCCAGTCTGTTGGCCATGATCTTTCCGAAGTCTTTCGGCGCATTGACGCCGGTTCCGACCGCTGTGCCGCCGATGGCAAGCTGAGCAAGGCGGGGGAGCGTGGATTCCACTCGTTCGATCGCCTGTTCGACCTGGTAGGCCCAGCCGCTGATCTCCTGACTGAGCGTGACCGGCATGGCGTCCATCAAGTGAGTGCGCCCTGTTTTCACGAGGTTGCTGAACTCGGTCTCGCGTGTCTTCAGCGTTTTGTGCAGATGCCTGAGCGCGGGGAGGAGGTTCTCATGGGTCTCCAGGTAAGCGCTTATGTGAATGACCGTGGGAATGACGTCATTGGACGACTGGCTCATGTTCACGTCGTTGTTCGGGTGGATCTTCGTATCGCTCTTGAGGAGCTGCGCTGCCCGGCCGGCGATCACCTCGTTGGCGTTCATATTCGTCGAGGTAGCGGAGCCGGTTTGGAAGATATCCAGGGGGAACTGGTCGTCCCATCTGCCCTCGGACACTTCGAGCGATGCCAGATGAATGGCCTGGGCGACATTTGCATCGAGCAGGCCGAGGCCTGCGTTCACTTCCGCGGCGATTGCCTTGGTCAGGCCGAGTGCACGGATGAAGACCCGGGGGAACCGGATTCCGCTGATCGGGAAGTTGTCAATGGCGCGTTGCGTCTGCGCGCCGTAGAGCGCGCTCTTCGGAACGTGTACTTCGCCGAGAGAGTCTTTTTCAATGCGGTAGTCGGTCATAGGGTAAGATTGCGATTGCACGATGATGCTACTCTATACTATGGACTCAATTATACCTATTTAATCCGATTTTTGCACCGTGATTTTTAAAAAAGAGAAAAGCTCAAGTTATGATTTCAACACCGCTGGTTGACCCATGCACTATTTGTATCTATAATCAATACTAGAGGAGGGCCCCGATGAACCCAACTTCCAAATACCAGTGCAATCCCAGCCCCAGCTACAGCATCACCATCCGCGCTGAGATCGAGAACCGCATCGGGATGTTCGCCAAGATCGCGAACGCCATCAGCAGCGCGGGCGGCGACATGGGCGCGGTGGACATCGTGCGCGTGGAGAAAGGCAAGATCGTCCGGGACATTACTGCCAACGCGCGTGACGAAGAACATGAGCGCACGATCGTGCGTGCGATCAAGACGATCTCGGGTGTTAAGGTCCTGCGCGTGATGGACCGCACCTTTACTGCACATGAAGGCGGAAAAATAGAGCTCAGGAACAAATTGCCGGTGCGGGACAGCGCGGACCTGTCCAAAGTGTATACGCCGGGCGTGGCCCGGGTATGCATGGACATTCATCACCACCAAGAGCATGCGTACCGGTATACGATCAAGGGAAATTCGGTCGCCGTCGTGTCCGACGGGACCGCCGTGCTCGGGCTTGGTGACATCGGTCCCGAGGCAGCGCTGCCGGTCATGGAAGGCAAGGCCATGCTGTTCAAGGAGTTCGGCAACATCGATGCGTTCCCGATCGTGCTCGGGACCAAGGACGTCGACGAGATTGTGGCTGCGGTAAAAGCGATCGCCCCGGGTTTCGGCGGCATCAACCTCGAGGATATTTCCGCGCCCCGCTGTTTCGAGGTAGAAGCGCGGCTCAGGAAGCTGCTGGACATCCCGGTGTTCCATGACGACCAGCACGGGACCGCAGTTGTCTGCCTTGCTGCGTTGACCAATGTTTCACGTCTGCTTAAACGCGACCTGAAGAAGTTCAGGATCGTGGTGGTCGGCGCAGGGGCCGCGGGCTCGGCGATCACGAGGATCCTGCTGTCCTCGGGAGTGAAGGACATTATCGTGTGCGACCGCGAAGGCGCACTCGTTGCAGGCAAAAGGATGAAGGACGCGAACAAGCGGGACCTGGCTAAGCTGACCAATCCCCGGAACGTGAAGGGAAGCATCTCCGATGTCATGCAGGGTGCGGACGTGTTCATCGGCGTGTCCGGGCCGAACGTGATCACGGCTGATGACGTTCGGAAGATGGCAAAGGACCGGGTGGTGTTCGCCCTGGCCAATCCCACATCCGAGATCGCACCCGAAGAGGCGTTGCCGCTGGTCAGGATCATGGCCACGGGTAGATCGGACTATCCGAACCAGATCAACAACATGCTCTGCTTCCCCGGCCTGTTCCGGGGGCTGCTCGACGTGAAGGCGAATGGCGTGAACGAAGCGGTGAAGCTTGCTGCGGCCCGGGCTATTGCTTATAGTGTCGAGCAGGAAGACCTGCATGAGGACTACATCATCCCGAGTATTTTCGACCGCACGGTCGCAGCGTCTGTTGCGGATGCCGTATCGAGCGCGGCGAGGAAAACGGGATTGGCGAGATAGCGCGGCAAGTAGCAAGTAGCAAGTGGCAAGGAGCAAGGTACGTCAAAGGATGTTCCTTGACCCCTGCCCCTTGCTGCTTGACCCTTTCTTTCGAGGTACCCATGAACCGTGACCACGACCGCCTTCACCGCGATGAAACGGACCTTCGCGGTCTCGGCATGACCGAACTGCAGGCTGTTTATCTTGAGCTGCAGCTTACCCGGGCCGAGCTTGATCTTCTGTCCATGCCGCGCAGGTCATTTACCATGAGCTTTCCGGTGAAAATGACCACGGGCAGGACGCGCATGTTCACGGGCTTTCGGGTCCAGTACAACGATGCGCGCGGTCCGGCCAAGGGCGGCATCCGGTTCCATCCCGAGATGGACGAGAATCACGCGGCGGAGCTGGCATTTCTCATGGCGCTCAAGTGCGCGGTGGTGAACATCCCCTTTGGGGGCGCGAAAGGCGGCGTTGTGGTCGACCCTGCCGAGCTGTCGAGAGAAGACCTGGAACTCGTGACCCGCGGTTATATCCGGGCGATAGCCGATTACATCGGTCCGTTCAAAGACATCCCGGCTCCCGATGTGTATACCGACGAGCAGATCATGGCGTGGATCCTTGACGAGTACGAGCATATCATGCGCGAACATGTGCCGGCCGTGGTCACGGGCAAACCGCCTGAGCTGGGGGGGGTCGCTGCACGGCGGTATTCCACGGCTCTGGGAGGAATCCACGTGCTTGAACAGGCGCTGCGGGAGCAGGGGATGGAGTCGAAGGGTCTGCGCGCGGCTGTCCAGGGATTCGGCAATGTGGGCGAGAACGCCGCTCGCCTGCTGTACCAGCGCGGGTACCTGGTCACTGCGTTGAGCGACGTTCAGGGCGGTATTTTGGACCCGAACGGACTCGACATCCCTGCGGTGATCGAACATAAAAAGCGGACCGGCACTGTTTCGACATTCCCGAACGCCCGCGCGATCAGCAACGCGGAACTTCTCACGAGCGAGTGCGACGTCCTGGTCCCTGCAGCGCTTTCGAATCAGCTTGACCAGAACAATGCGCACGAGGTCCAAGCAAGGATCATTCTGGAGCTTGCGAACGCACCGACCACTGCGGCTGCTGATGAGATCCTGTTCAGCAGGAACATCGTGCTCGTTCCGGACATTCTCGCCAACGCCGGCGGCGTGGTGGTGAGCTATTTCGAGTGGAGCCAGAACCTGAGCAATGATGTCTGGCCCGAGGAAAAAGTGCTCGCAAGACTGGAGCAGACCATGACCACCGCTTACCGCGATGTGTCCGGCCTCTGCCGCGAGGCAAAATGCCGCATGCGGAAGGCCGCGTATGAGCTTGCGGTAAAGAGGATCGTGCACGCGGAACGGCTGCGTGGGAACCTGTAGTTTTGCAGCATACCTGTTCTGCCTGGACCGGCCAGCCTTTGTCCTTTATCTCGCATCTGATTTGAGATATACTCTGCTTGAGATCAGCGCAGGTGCAATCCCGCGCCTTGACATCCCCCGGCTCCCGCCGGAGTGGGAAGCGCTTTCTCGCGACCGATAAGAACGAGCAGTCGCGAGGAAGCAGTTCCGGGAGGTCGCGTTGTTCGTGGGAGCCTTCGGCTCCTGCAGGCGGGGGCTCCACACCCTCCGCAGCTTTCCGAGGTTGCCCATGAAAACCAAAAAGAACATTATCATCGTCGGTGACCGGGTGCTTATCGATCCCGACGAGCAGATGGACAAGACCCCCTCAGGGCTCTATCTTCCGCCCACGGTCAAGGAAAAGGAAAAGATCGCGGGCGGCCATGTCGTGAAGACCGGACCGGGCTATCCGATCCCGGACACGACGCCGGAAGAGACCTGGAGGACCGGCAAAAAGGACATACGCTATCTGCCCCTGCAGGCTGCTGAAGGGGACTACGCGATCTTTCTGAAGGAATTGTCCACGGAAATAGAATTCGAAGAAAAGAAATACCTTATCGTGCCTCATTCCGCGATCCTAGCCCTGGTCAGGACCGAATTGGCGGACGAGGGGTGATGCCGGCGGCCCCTTCCCGGGAAGTGTGGTACAATTAAAGAAGGAAAAAGAGGAGTTGTTCTGTCCCTGATAGCCGGCAGCGATCGCCGGTGTCGGAGGCGGGAATAGCCATGAAAAAGAACCTGACCCATAAGATCCTGGAGTCCCACCTGGTAGAAGGCGAACTGAAGGCCGGCAGCGAGATCGCCATCAGGATCGACCACACGCTGCTGCAGGACGCGACCGGAACACTCGCCATGCTGGAGTTCGAGTCGCTGGGGCTCGACCGAGTGCAGGTCGGACTGGCGGCCCAGTATGTCGACCACAACCTTCTCCAGACGGACAACAAGAACGCCGACGACCACCGGTTCCTCCAGACCGCGGCTGCGCGCTACGGTATCCATTTCAGCAAACCGGGCAACGGTGTTTCGCATCAGGTCCATATGGAGCGGTTCGGCGCGCCGGGAAGAACGCTCTTGGGTTCAGACAGCCATACGCCGGGCGCTGCCGGGGTCTCGATGCTCGGCATGGGCGCGGGCGGGCTCGATGTGGCGCTCGCCATGGCCGGCTACCCCTATCATCTGTCCTGCCCCAAGGTGCTCGGCGTGAAGCTCACTGGCAGTCTGCCCGACTGGGTGAGCGCCAAGGACGTGGTGCTCGAGATGCTGCGCATCTACGACGTCAAGGGCTGCGTGGGCAAGATCATCGAATATTACGGTCCGGGCGTGGCAACGCTTTCAGCAACAGACCGCGAGACCATCGGCAACATGGGGACCGAAACGGGTGCAACGACTTCGATCTTTCCCTCGGACGAACGCACGCGGGAATATTTGGTTGCCCAGGGCCGCGGCAGCGCATGGCAGCCGCTTGCTGCAGATGAAGGGGCGGCATACGACGAGGACGAAGAGATCGACCTCTCGAAGCTGGAGCCCCTGATCGCGACGCCGTCGTCGCCCGGGAACGTCGTATTGGTCAGGACCGTGGCAGGCACCAAGGTCGGCCAGGCGATCGTAGGCAGCAGCGTGAACTCATCGTACCGTGACCTTATGGTAGCGGCAGCAATGCTGAAAACCAGGCGCGTCCATCCTGATACCAGTTTCCACGTGAACCCCGGAAGCACGCAGGTGATCATGAATGTGGCGCAGCAGGGAGGGCTCATGGCCTTCCTGGCTGCTGGCGCGCGGGTCCACGAGCCGGGGTGTCAGGGATGCATCGGCATGGGCCAGGCGCCGGGCACGGGAGAGGTGAGCCTCAGGACCTTCCCGAGGAACTTCCCGGGCAGGTCCGGCACCAGGGACGACAAGGTCTATCTCTGCTCCCCGGAGACCGCGACTGCTGCAGCAATCTTCGGCAAGATCACGGACCCGAGGGACCTGGCAAAGGAAATGCCCTATCCGCGCATCAAGGACCCGGAGCCGTATGTTGTGGAGGAGCGGGCCATCGTATTTCCATCGGATGAACTTCGATCCACAGAAATCGTGCGGGGTCCCAATATCAGGCCGCTGCCCGTACTCGATCCCCTGCCGGAAACGCTTACAGCTGAGGTGGTGCTGAAGGTCGGGGACAACATCTCCACGGACGCGATCATGCCTGCGGGCAATAAGGTGCTGCCGCTCCGGTCGAACATCGAGGCTATCAGCGAGTTCGTGTTTTCCCAGATCGCTCCGGAATTCGCGCGTGAAGCGAAAGCGAGCGGCACGGTCGTGGTCATCGGCGGCGAGAACTACGGCCAGGGATCGAGCCGCGAACACGCGGCGCTGGCCCCCCGGTATCTGGGCGTACGCGCGAAGATCGTAAAAAGCTTTGCCCGCATCCACAAATCCAACCTGTGCAACTTCGGCATCCTGCCGCTCACATTCAAGGACCCGGCAGACTACGCACGGCTGGACAAGGGAGCGAAAACAGTATTTCCCGGGATCAGAACGCGGGTTAGCAGGGGAGACCGGGAGATCCCGGTCGAGGTGGACGGGAAGACCATCATGACAGTGCTGGACGTGTCCGACCTGCAGAGGAAGCATTTGCTGGCAGGCGGGACGTTAAATTATGTGAAGGAAGAGCTGAAGAAAGGCAAATAAAAAGCATGTTACCGCAGGACGCAGAGGAAAACTGTAATCAGGGAAAGCAGGAATGGAAATCATAGTTGATAAAATGTGGGTCTCACTAATTGATATTTTAGTATTTTCTTGTTTTTGAATTCCTCTGCGTCCTCTGCGGTGAAAAAAGATTTTGGGGTTGATCATGAATGAAATAAACACAAAGAACATCGGGCTTCGCGGCATCAAGGTGGCGGACACGAAGATCGGCAGTGTCGACGGCGAGAAAGGGATCCTCATCTACCGGGGGTACCGGATCGAGGACCTTGCCGCCAACTCGACCTTTGAGGAGACCGCCTACCTGCTGCTGCATGATGCGCTGCCGAACGAGGACCAGCTTCGGGAGTTCAAACGCGCCCTGTCAGAAGCACGGGAACTGCCCTCGTTCGTTTTTGACAGCATCAGAAAATGGCCGAGACCGTCCCGTCCCATGGACGTGCTCCAGGCTGCTGTCCCGCTCCTGGCAATGGCTGATCATGACCTGCAATTGGAATCGCGGGAAGCGAACCTTGCTACGGCGGTCCGTTTGATCGCGCGCATTCCCATGATCGTTGCAGGATGGGACCGGATTCGGAACGGGCATGATCCTCTGCCCGCGGATGAGCGGCTTTCGCATGCAGGGAATTTTCTGTGGCAGATGACCGGGACAACGCCGGACCCGCTGTTCGTGAAGGACCTCGATATCGCGCTGGTGCTCCATGCCGATCATTCGTTCAACGCATCCACATTCGCGTGCCGAGAGGTCGTGTCCACGCAGGCGCACATGTATGCGGGAGTTGCCGCCGGCGTGGGAGCGCTGTCCGGCAGCCTGCACGGCGGGGCCAATGCCGAGGTCATGAAGATGCTGGACGAGCTCCGGGACGAGAAGGATATCGCGGGCTGGGTCAGGGATCAGCTCGACAGCGGCAAAAAGATCATGGGCATGGGCCATGCCGTGTATAAGACCACGGATCCGCGCGCCCGGTTCCTGAAGGACATGTGCTTTGGTCTGGGAAAACAACTTGGGCAGGAGCATTGGTGCGGCCTCTCTTCGCGGATCGAGGAAGCGGCGATCGCGGAGTTCGAAAAGCGCGGCAAGACCACGATCAAGCCGAACGTGGACTTCTACAGCGCGCCGGTCTATTACCTGATGGGCATTCCGGGGGACCTGATGACCCCGCTCTTCGCGATTTCACGGATCGCTGGTTGGACCGCGCATATCATCGAGGAGAAGTTTGGAGACGCACAGGGAAAACCGGCGCTGTACCGGCCGTCGTCCGAGTATGTGGGCAGCTATTGCGGCAGGACCGGATGTGTGTATGAGCCAATGGACAAGAGGAAGTAAAATACGACTGAGTACTGAGTACTGAAAAAACGGAGGACGGGAATGGCTGGGAAGAGACAGAAGATTGAGAACAGGAAGCTGGGAACACAACGCGCCAGAGCAAAAAATCTCGTCCCCCCGAAACAGGGGGTGAATACTATGAAGACAGCTACGCTAAAAAAGAAAACGGACCAGAGACCGACGAGGATCCTTTCGATCAATCCTTTTACCGAAGAAGTAATGAAGAAGTTTCCGCTCATGAGCATGGTGGAGTTAAATGGGCAGGTGGGCGAATCTCGTGCCGCGTATTTGAAGTGGCGCCAGGTCCCGGTTGCGGATCGGGCAGCATTGATGAAGAGGCTGGCAGAGGTTCTTCGTTCGGAGAAGCGGCGCTATGCCGAGCTCATTACCAGTGAGATGGGCAAGCCTATCAGAGAAGCGCTTGCGGAGGTAGAGAAGTGCGCCGTGCTGGCTGATTATTACGCAGCGAACGCGGAGCAGTTCCTGAGACCCGAAGAGATCAGGACCGAAGCAAAAAAGAGCTATGTCATGTACCAGCCGCTCGGGATCGTGCTCGCGGTTATGCCCTGGAACTTCCCGTTCTGGCAGGCGTTCCGGTTCGCTGTGCCTGCGCTGCTCGCAGGGAACGTTGCACTTCTGAAGCATGCGTCGAACGTGCCGCAAAGTGCGATGGCGATCGAAGAGGCTTTTACCAAGGCGGGCCTCCCTGCTAACGTGTTCAAGACCGTGCTGATCGACGTGCCGGAGACGCTCAGGCTGATCGACGACGACCTGGTGGACGCGGTATCGCTCACGGGCAGCAATCGCGCGGGTGAGGAGATCGGAGCCCATGCAGGCAGAAGGATCAAGAAGGTCGTGCTCGAACTCGGCGGATCCGACCCCTACCTCGTGCTCGACGATGCTGACGTAGAAAAGGCCGGCCGGACCGCGGCCAATGCGCGGATGATCAATACGGGCCAGAGCTGCATCGCTGCCAAGCGGTTCATTGTGATGGAGTCCGTTGCCGAGGAGTTCGTGAAGCATTTCGTGGCTCGGCTCAGGGAAATGAAGCTCGGCGACCCCATGGACGAGACCACCGACATCGGCACCGTGGCACGGCAGGACATCCTGGACAACCTCAAGGAACAGCTGCGGGACGCGAAAGCAAAGGGCGCCCGGGTCCTTGACGCTGGTCACCTATTTACCAAGGGGTTATTCTTTGCTCCCCGTGTTGTTCTGAGAACGAAACCGGACATGAAGGTCCTGACCGAAGAGGTCTTCGGCCCGATCGCGCCGATCATTGTGGTAAAAAGCGAGGATGAGGCGGTCCGGGTCGCGAACGCCACACAGTTCGGTCTGGGCGCTTCTGTCTGGAGCAGGAACACGGATCGCGCAGAGAAGGTCGCGTCGCAAATAGAAGCAGGGACCGTTACCATCAACGACATGGTGAAGTCCGACCCGCGGCTCCCGTTCGGAGGCGTGAAGAAGTCCGGCGTGGGAAGGGAAATGTCGCACCACGGGTTGCTGGAGTTCGTGAACGTGAAGACCGTGGTGGTGCGGGAATAATGTCGAATTACCTACGGAGAGAACATGTGTAACCACAGATGAACACAGATAGACACAGATAAATGCGGATGAAACATAAAACAGGAGTGGTAAAGATTTAACAACTGGCTATGATTTCATCCGCCGTTATCATAGCTGTTATCTGTGTTAATCTGTGTCAAGTTCCGCTCTCTTGCTATTCCCTGTGATCTCGGTGTTCTCTGTGGCTAAATCCGTATTTTGGAGGTTTCGTTGAAAGCATCCGACTTGTTCGTGAAGCAGCTTGAAGAGGAAGGCGTCGAGTATGTCTTCGGGCTGCCCGGAGAGGAAAATCTTGACTTTCTCGAGTCCCTCCGCTTGTCAAAGATCAAGATCATCATCACGCGTCACGAACAAACAGCGGCATTCATGGCTGCGACCTACGGCCGTCTGACCGGGAAGGCCGGGGTGTGCTTCTCGACCCTTGGTCCGGGAGCAACGAACCTGGTGACCGGCGTGGCGCATGCGCAGCTCATCGGCGCGCCGCTGGTCTCGATCTCGGGACAAAAGGCGGTGCGGGAGAACCATCAGGCGAGGTTCCAGCTCATTGATATCGTGAGCATGATGCGGCCGATCACCAAGGAGTCCGTATCCATTATCGATCCAGGCACCATTCCCACGGTCCTGCGGAACGCGTTCAAGCTCGCGCAGGCAGAGCGGCCAGGCGCTGTCCATATCGAGCTTCCCGAAGACGTTGCTGCGACCACCACTGAGGCCGCGGTTCAGAAACGGGGGCTCGTGCGGCGTCCCGCACCTGAAGAAAAGGCGCTGCTGCGGGCAGCCGACCTGATCAACAAGGCGAACAACCCGCTCATCATCCTGTCGTCGGGCGCGAACAGGAACCTGATCACCAAACAATTGATGCAGTTCATCGAGCAGACCGGCATTTATGTTGTGCATACCCAGATGGGCAAGGGTGTGTTGAGCGACTCCTCCGAGTACAGTCTGTTTGCCGCCGGCATCCACCGGCGCGATTACATCAACTGCGGGATCGATAAGGCGGACGTCATCATCACGATCGGCTACAATATCGTGGAATATCCGCCGTACGTCTGGAACCGGAGCCTCGACAAAAAAATCGTGAACATCGACTTTACCGAATCGGAAACGGACCGGTATTATAATCCGGACATCGAGGTCATCGGCGATATCTCCTGCTCGCTCAGCAGGCTTGGTGAGCTTATCGATCGCAGCAGGAACGGGAATACGTTTAAAGAGGTCCGCGCATTCCTGGACAAAAAACTCGCACCTGCGGTCACCAGGCATCATCCTCCGACCCCTCCCGAGGTTGTCGGCCGGGTACGCGACGCGCTGTCGCACGACGATATCCTGACGTTGGACAACGGCATCTACAAACTCTGGTTCTCCCGGTTGTACCGGACCTATAAACCGAACACCTTTTTGCTGGACAACGCGCTGGCCACCATGGGCGCCGGATTTCCCGCGGCCATCGCTGCTAAAATGGTGCATCCGGACCGGAACGTGCTCGCGGTCGTGGGAGACGGCGGGTTCATGATGAACTCGCGAGAGATCGAGACTGCGCTTCGGTATCGGATTCCGGTCGTGGTCCTGATCCTGAACGACAACGGCTTCGGATTCATCAAATGGGAGCAGCAGGCCAAGGGATTCCCGACATTCGGGCTCGATTACACGAATCCCGATTTTGTAAAGTACGCGGAAAGCTACGGCGCAGTCGGAATGCGCGTGCAGAAGGGCGACGATCTCGCGGACGTGCTGAAGAAAGCGTTCGCGCTTCGGACCGTGGTCCTTATTGAATGTCCTATCGACTATTCCGCAAATTACGAAACGTTCTCGAAAGAACTCGGCAGGCTTGCCTGCGAGGAGTGATGGGCGTTGATCGGGATCGAGGTCGTTGAGGTTAAACTGGTTCGAGCTGTTTTTTTAATGAGATCTGTGTTAAGCTTACGACCATCTTCAGGCGCCCGCCATGCTCTTGAGCTCCTGTGAGCCCTGAGTCCGCAGATGGCAACCGGCCGTTCCCGGGGAGTATCGCATAATGTTTGACAACTCATCGCCTATTTACTTTAAAGTCACTCCCCTCAAAGTCTTATTCATGCTCGCCGCGAATGTACTGATATCGCTATTTATTGTCGGCATACACCCGGAAACCAATCTGCTCGTCAGTCTCGTTTACTCGCAATGCATTGGCATATCCATTGCCGTCTGCACTATAGCGGCATCGAGGCTCTTCAGGACCACGACGCTGCTTCTGCAGCTTGTTTCTGTCACAGCGGCGGTGGTCGTGGGCGCGGTCATCGGCATGGCGGCTGGGGCCGCAGCAACGGGGCTCATCCCCCGCGAAAGCGCGTCCCCTCTTGAAGCGGGCGAAAAATACGGGTTTTATTTCCCCAATCTGCTGTATGCACTTTTGTTCGGGTCGATCCTCAGTTATGTTTTCATTTCGCACCAGAAAATGTCCGACGAA
>Ga0315268_10002978_pt1 | contig 18807 bp, 18 predicted proteins | sample C1_top_MG_FD_204535 | JGI IMG/M metagenome (GOLD analysis project Ga0315268, IMG submission 204535) | Sediment microbial communities from Yellowstone Lake, YNP, Wyoming, USA - C1_top | ecosystem: Environmental > Aquatic > Freshwater > Lake > Sediment | place: USA: Wyoming | collected 2017-08-01
CCTCGCTTCTAGGTTCGTTCCATCTGTTATGATTCTCTTAACCTGGTCTAATATCCCTCTCATAAAGTAGACAAGTTTTGTAGTATTATAGCCCTATATCAGGTAGATCCAATCAAGATGCCTGTGGCTGCTGGATGAATAAGCTGGCTAATGATCAATGAAGCTCGCTATTCCTGATAAGTGAAAATGGGTATGAATGAATCCTCTTCTTCACGTTCGGAGGCATGGCAGGGTCGCCTGCGGCATCTCCGAAAAACCGTGAGAAGCTTAGTGCCCTTTGCTGCGGGCATGCTCGCCGTCCTCGCTGCACTGCTGCTTTATCACCTTCTCGTCCCCGCTCCTCAGCCACTGACCACGCGCCAGGTGAAAGAGGCAGTCAACCAGGTGCTCGCCTCCGCCACACCCCCACCGGCATATTCGGCTGCCGTCTACCAGGCGATCCAACCCTCGCTGGTGCTCATCGTGACGAAAGCCCCGGGCAAGGATGGTAAGGAAGAAAACAGTCTGGGGTCCGGGGTCATTATGGATGATCGCGGTGATATCCTCACCAGCCTGCACGTCGTCGCTGACGCCAGCGAGATTCAACTGACCTTTTGGGATGGCACCCAGTCGAGCGCCCAGGTGACCGCCAGCCAGCCGGAGAACGACATTGCCGTGCTGGCCGCCAGCCAGCTCCCCGCACAATTGATACCTGCTGTATTGGGGAACCCGAACGCCATGCGCGTCGGTGATGAGGCTTTCGCGGTCGGCAATCCTTTTGGCTTGTATAGCTCGCTGAGTGCCGGGGTCATCTCAGGTTTCAACCGCACTTTCCAGGTCCCTGGCAGCGATCAGAAACTGCAAGGCCTGATCCAAATCGACGCCGCCGTGAATCCCGGCAATTCGGGCGGCCCGCTGTTGAATCGCTACGGCGAGGTGATCGGGATTATCACCGGGATCGTGAACCCGACCGGGGAAGATGTTTTCATCGGCATCGGCTTTGCAGTGCCGATCAATATTGCAGGCGGTGCATTGGGTGATACACCGCCTTATTAGCGGCAGGGTGACATACCGTGCCTTATATTTCTAATACCTGATCTTACAGGAGATAGCGGATGGATCAAAGGACAAATCACGAGAACAGGATGCCGATGGAGCGCGTGCTGTACGAGGTGAAGAAAATCATCGTCGGGCAAGATCATCTTTTGGAACGGCTGGTGGTGGCGCTGCTGGCGCGCGGGCATATCCTGGTCGAAGGCGTGCCGGGTCTGGCCAAGACGATGGCCATCAAAACCCTGGCGGAAGCGATTGGCGGCGAGTTCAAGCGCATCCAGTTCACCCCGGACCTGGTGCCTGCTGATCTAATCGGCACGCGCATCTACAATCAAAAGACGGGCGAATTCAACACCTCGCTCGGCCCAGTCTTCACCAACCTCCTGCTGGCTGATGAAATCAACCGCGCCCCCGCCAAGGTGCAAAGCGCTCTGCTCGAGGTGATGCAGGAGCGCCAGGTGACCATTGGGCGGGAAACCTACCGAGTTCCGGATCCCTTCCTTGTGCTGGCCACCCAGAATCCGATCGAGACAGAAGGCACTTATCCTTTGCCCGAAGCGCAGGTCGATCGCTTCATGCTCAAGGTGCTGGTAGGCTACCCCGAACCGAACGAGGAATTTGTCATCGTGGAGCGTATGACCGGTGTGCTGCAAGCCGTGCAAAAAGTGTTGACCACCGAGCAATTGCTTGAATTGCAGAAAAAGGCGGACCAGGTGTATGTGGACCCGGCGCTGATGGAATACGCCGTTCAGTTGGTGACCACCACGCGCTCCCCCAAAGCCGTTGGCCTGAAAGATTTGGAACGTTATATTCTCTTTGGCGCCAGCCCGCGCGCCTCGATCAACCTGATCCTCACAGCGCGGGCGCTGGCCTTCGTGCGGGGGCGCAGTTACGTCCTGCCGCAAGATGTCCTCGATATGGCCCTGGACGTGATGCGGCACCGCCTGGTGTTATCCTATGAAGCGCTCTCCGATAATGTGACCGGTGACGACCTGTTGAAAAAGATTTTGGACCGCATCCCGGTTCCGGTGGTCCCTTTACATGAGCATGCCGACCTCCGCATCAACGCCTGAGCGCATCCTGCAGCGCCTGGATTGGAAAGTCATCCGCCGGCTGGATGGCCTGCTGCAAGGCGACTACCGCAGCCTGTTCTATGGCTATGGGGTGGATTTTGCCGATCTGCGCGAATACCAGCCCGGAGATGATATTCGCTACATCGACTGGAACGTCACCGCCCGGCTAAATATGCCTTACGTCCGGCAGTATGTCGAAGATCGCGAGATCATCGCCTGGTTTCTGCTCGACCTCAGCCCTTCGGTGGATTTTGGCACCGTGCAGGCTCTCAAGCGCACGGTGTTGATCGATTTTGTCACCACGCTGGCCCGGCTCTTGACCCGTCACGGCAATCGCGTCGGAGCGATCTTCTATGGCAGTCGGGTTGAGCGCACCATTCCGGCCCGAGGCGGGCGGATTCAGGTGTTGCGCCTGGCCAATGACCTGCTCAAGCAGCCACCGTTGCCGCGCGCCCCATTCACGAACCTGGCGCCGCTCATCGACGGCGGGTTGCACGCCATCAAAAAGCGCTCACTGGTGTTCATTGTTTCGGATTTCATCAGTGTGCCGGGGTGGGAGCGGCCACTGAACCTGCTCAAACAGCGCCACGAAGTTCTGGCAGTACGCCTGTGGGACCCACGCGAGATAGAGCTACCCGATATCGGTCCGATCGTCATGGAAGATTCGGAGACCGGCGAGCAATTGTATGTGGATACGCATGACCGCAAGTTCCGCCTCCGGTTTGCGGAGGCAGCCCGGCAGCGTGAAGTGGCCCTGAAAGAGTCTTTCAAACGCGCCGGGGTGGACGCACTCTCGCTCTCTACCGAAGAAGACCTGGTGCGCGCCATCGTGCGTTTTGCGACGTTGCGCCGGCAACGCCGGAAGTGATGGATTGAGCAATGTCCTTCATCTGGCCCACCCTGCTTTGGTCTTTGTTGTTGATACCGCTACTGGCGGTGCTGTATATAAGGCTGCAGCAACGCCGGCGGCGATTCGCAGCGCAGTACGGCAATCTTGGATTCGTCCAAACTGCTTCCGGGCGCGGGCTGGGCATCCGCCGCCACCTGCCCCCGGTGCTCTTCCTGGTTGGCCTCACCATCCTGGGGATCGCACTGGCGCGCCCTCAGACGGTCGTCAGGCTGCCGAGGATCGAGGGCACGGTCATCCTGGCGTTCGATGTATCCGGCAGCATGGCAGCGGATGATCTGAAGCCGACTCGCATGGATGCCGCCAAGGCTGCCGCCCAGGATTTCATCCAGCGCCAGCCCTCCACCGTCCAGATCGGCGTCGTTGCCTTCAGCGACAATGGCTTTTCGGTCCAGGCCCCGACCAACGACCGGGATGCCATCCAGGCCGCCCTCAGCCGCCTCTCGCCTCAGCGTGGCACCTCTCTGGCGCACGGCATTCAGGCCTCGCTCAACACGATTGCTTCCGGCAAAGGCCAAGAGACCGTCCACCTGTATAGCAATATCACCCCGCAACCCACCCCTTCGCCCACTCCCGTGCCCCAGGGAACCTACACCTCGGCCGTCATCGTCCTGCTCACCGACGGCGAGAACAACGAATCCCCCGACCCGGTGGCAGCCGCCCAGACTGCGGCAGAGCGCGGTGTACGCATTTACACGGTCGGCATCGGCAGTGCAGCCGGTGCGATCCTTCACATTAATGGGTTTACCGTTCACACGCAGCTCGATGAGCCGCTGCTGCAACAAATCTCGCAGCTTACCGGCGGCACCTATTACCATGCCGAGAATGCACAGGACCTGCGCACAATTTATGACAACCTCAACCCCCAACTGGTGATCAAACCAGAGAAGACCGAGGTGACCTCCCTCTTCGCCGGGGCCAGCATCCTCGTCCTGCTGCTTGGCGGAGTTTTCTCGCTCTTTTGGTTCAATCGCATGCCATGATCCATGAGCGGATGGTTTTATTGGTGGAAAGGAGATAGCCAATGGACTTGCTTTGGCCCAGGTCCTTGCTCCTGCTAGGAATCACTCCGGTGCTGGTGGCGCTATATCTATGGGCGCTGCACCGGCGGCGGCGCTTTGCTGTGCGCTATTCCAGCTTGGCGCTGGTGCGTGAGGCGCTTCCGCACCACTCAAAACTGCGCCGCCACCTGCCGTTTGCCCTGTTTGTGCTGGCCCTGGCGTGCCTGGTGGTCGCACTCGGCCGCCCGGTGCAAATCGTCAGCGTGCCCACCGACCAGACCACCATCATCCTCGCCATGGATGTCTCCTTCAGCATGCGCTGGACGGATATTCAGCCCAGCCGCCTGGGCGCAGCCGAGGCCGCCGCTATTTCATTCATCCAACGTCAGAAGTTCAGCACGCAAATCGGCATTGTTGCCTTCTCAGGCTTCGCTGAATTGATCCAGCCGCCCACCCGGGATCAGGAAGCCCTGCAAATTGCTATCGATAGCCTGACCACCGGGCGCAGGACGGCGATCGGCAGCGGCATTTTGAAAGCCTTGGATGCGATTGCCGAGGTGGATCCGTTTGTTGCGCCTAGCGTCAGCGACACGACCTCCCCAGATCAGCCCACACCGGTGCCTGTGCCAAAGGGTGCTTATGCGCCAGATATCATCGTGTTATTGACTGACGGGGTAAGCAATACCGGCCCCTTGCCCCTGGATGCCGCACAGCAAGCCCTGGACCGCGGAGTCCGAATTTACACGATCGGCTTTGGGACGGAGAACGGGCCAACTTTCGGTGGCCAGCCAAACCAGGGTGGCGGTCCGTTGGGGGGCAATGATCCTTTCGGCGGGAACAATCCCTTGGGGGGTGGCGGTCAGGGCTTTGGAGGAGGTAGGTTCCGTCGGGGAATTGATGAGGCGACGCTCAAGCAGATTGCCGAAATGACCGGCGGGGCTTATTACTCAGCTTCCAGCGCTGGCGAGCTTCAGAATGTGTTCCAGAACCTTCCCACCTACCTGATCACCAAGCACGAGACCATGGAGATCAGCGTGCTCTTCGCCGCCATGGGAGCGCTCTGCGCCGCGCTGGCCATTGTCCTCTCGCTGATCTGGCATCCCCTGCCCTGAGTCCTGCGGCAGGGAGCAAGGCTTCTCTTTTTACGCGTTGCTCTGTTCTTCAACCTGCTCGATTTCCTCTGCCTGGAGCCTGTTCTGTTCTGCCTGAATTTGTAAACGCCTCGCCTCCCGCCAGCGCAGCCAGAGGATCAACAGCCCCAACCCGCCCACCAGGGATTGTGCAATGGTGACATCCAAACCGGGTGAGAATACAGCCGCGACAACGGGCGGAAGACCATCCCACAGGCTGTGCAGCAAAGCGACTCCCAGGAAGGCCAGGATCACTTTGAAATTAAGGCGAAAATGCTTCAGGCCACTCTCGCGGAACAACACGCTGGCCAGGATGGCCGTCCAGGTGCCATGCCCGATGGGAGAGAGGATTCCACGGATTAATGTGACCATCACCGTGGCGGATAAACTGCCGCCACTCGATAGAAAGGCAGTGAAGGCGTATCCCATGCTTTCCAGCGCGGCAAACCCCATCCCAGCCGCCGCCCCCAGGATCAAGCCATCCATCTCGACGTTGTGCTGAAAACGCCTGGCAATCAACAACACGCCCAGGATTTTGGCGAATTCCTCGATAATGCCGATCAGTAAGAGAGAGACAGGGTCAATCTGCCGGATGAAAATCGGTTCGAGCACCGAAGAAGCCAGGACGCCCAATAAGCCTCCGTACACGAACGTCAGAGTCGTGGTCGGCATGGAAAGGCGACTCAGATACTTACGCTCATAGAAAAAAGCCACGTAAGTGATCGGCACCAGGAAGTTTCCAATCATCACCACCGTTGGAAAGAGATTCGGGTTGCCGGTGAGCACCAGGATCACCAGGCTGGCAATATACAGCAATAAGCCGCCCAATAACACTTTGAACCACCCCCATTGCCTTACTTTCCTCTTTGCTTGAACCGTTTCTTGTGACATTTTGTCCTCCCGCACGAAGCCCATTTGTGTAAATTATACTACTCAGCCCATTCCTTGCCCTACTATCTTTTGGTCTGGCTGAGATCCAAACCAGGAACGGGAGCCCTGCAAAATCAGCCGGTCAGCCGAGTGGAGCCAGAAATAGCTTGGAGTACAGCACCGCTGCCAGCGCGGGGAGCAATCCCAGGAAAAAAGCAGCCAGCGCTCTCGCAAGACCTGAATTGTCATGGTGGGTAAATCCTGAGCGCCAGCGCTTTTCGTTCTGAAAGAAACTTTCTGCCTTTGCGAGCCTAGTGCGTTTCTGGGCGAAGCAAACTCCTCATTGGCCAGAGCGGAGGTTGCTTCGCGAAAATCGCTCGCAACGACATCCTGTTCCTTCGTAGGACGCGCTCTTTGCAGCCGAAGCAATTCGCTCTGGCGGTGGAGAAAATCATATAACCCGGCCAGGATCAGAACCACACCTAGGCTGCCCAGGAACAGCATCGTTCGTTTTTGGTCCACGCTGCACACCCGCTGAAGAAGCCAGCCGGCGCCAGGAAACGAATCGGGCGATCCGGGGTGGTGAGATAGAGCCAGACCAGCAGCTCCAAAACCCAGGCAACGCAAGATGCCCGCCCCACCCGCGAAAAGGCAATTTTAAGCTTTCTCACTCGATAATTTTACTCTTTCTTGCTGGAGTAGACCTTGCCAGGTGACAAACCAGGGCAATCGCATCAGGTGGCATTGCGGGAATCCTCATCCTTTTTAACCCACCCCCTGGCAAGGGGCGGGTCGGGGTGGAGCCGGAATCGATTGAAATGGGATTGCCCCAGGAACGTAGAGGTTCACAGGGTTTGCACAAATGGGCTGGAAATGTGTATACTGATTGATGAATCTTATATTGCTGAAATGAACAACCCAAGATCATAGAGTACTCCAGCTGGTCAATGACAGGAGGATGAGAAGATGAAATCTGTGGTGATTGGCTCAGGCCTGGCAGGGCTGACTGCCGCGGCCACCCTGGCCCAGAAGGGCTGGGAGGTGGATGTCTTCGAGCAATTCGAACGTACCGGTGGGGTGACTGCTCCTTACGAACAGGATGGGTTCCGTTGGGATCTGGGGCAGCTCATGGTGGAAGGCCTGGGAGCCGGCGAACCCATTGGCCGGGTGCTGGCCGCACTCAATATTCCGGTCGAGGAGCTGCCGCCCTTTACCCCCGGCCAGCCAGGCGCTCCTGGCACGCTGCGCATCCGGCGCGAGGATCGCGGCTACGTCTTCCCGGATTTTGAGCTACGCAAGCCGGTTCAACCGGGCGGGTTGCTCTGGCGCATCCAGCGCCTGAAGGAGCTTTTCCCTGACGATGCTCCCGGGCTGGACCGCTATTGGTCCGATTTTTGCCGCCTGATTCGGTTGTTGACCTGCGCTCGCCGGATGGAAACGGAGGCCGGCCCCAACCGGTTGCTCTGGACGGCGCGCCTCTACCTCAGCCTGCTGCCGCTCCTGACGCGCAAGGATTGGTCCGCCCGCCGGTTGATGGATAGCTACTTCAAGTCGGAGCAACTCAAGTGCGTCTTCACCTCCATCCTGGCCGATTTTTTCACCCCGCCCAGCCAGTTCCTCGGCCTGGGCGTATTCGCCCTCAACCAGGAAGTGGCGTACGACTGTCGTCTCCCGGCACGGGTTGCAGGTGGGGGAGAGCAGGTGTACCAATATAGCATCATCGGCGGAATCGGCCGCCTTGTGGAAGCGCTGGAGAGCCGCATTCGGCAATCCGGAGGTCGCATTCATCCAGGCCGCCTGGTGACGCAGGTGGTAGTGGAAGGCGGGCGCGCCACCGGCGTGGTCGATTCTGCCGGTGCCTTCACCCCGGCCGAGGCGGTCATCGCTTCCGGTGGGGTGCGCGAGCTTTACTTCAACCTGGTCGGAGAGCAGCACCTTACCCCGGCTTTTGCGGAGCAGGTGCGCTCTGTGCCGTTGATGGATTCGATTTTTATGCTGCACCTGGGCATCGATTTTGATCCCTCGCCGCATCTGCACGGGGTCACTACCTACTTCTACGGCACCTACGACGTCGAAGGGGGCGTGGAAACCGGCCGCCAGGGTATTTACCATGAGGGGCGCGATGGCTTCGTGGTGCACCTGCCTTCACTCCACACTCCCGGTATGGCACCCGCTGGCTGCCATGCGATGACCATCTACACCATCGCCCCTGACCGGCTGAGTAAGGGCGAGTGGGCCGATCACAAGGAAGAGCATATCGACCGCTTGTTGGGGTATGCCGAACAGCGCATTCCCGGCCTGCGCCAGCATATTCGCAGCCTGGCGGTGATCACCCCCGACGATTGGCGCGCCCGCACCCACACGGCTCATCACGCGTTCGGCGGCCTGGCTCCGGTGATGGGGGCCTGGAAACCGCCGCATCGCACCCCGATTGCCGGGCTGTGGTTCGTCGGCGCCCAGAGCGAAAGCGCCGGAGGCGTGAACAACGTCATCCCGGCTGCTTATCGCATAGCCCTGGCCGCCGCGGCCTAGCCGGGAGCAGAAATGGAAAACCTCCCGTCGCTGGATGCGCACGCCCACCTCCACCTGGCCCGTTCTTCCGAGGAGCTGGCAGGCTGTGGCACTGTCCTGGCGATGACTCTCTCGCTGGATGAAGCCGCCCAGGCCGTCGGTCGCTGTGATCCCTATATCGTCTGGGGCGTAGGCTGCCACCCGCGCAAGCTCCGCTCTCAAGAGGCCTTCGATGCCAGTCGCTTCCAGCAGTTAGCGGAGCAGGCTGCCATCGTGGGTGAGATCGGGCTGGATTGTGGCTCACGCGTCCCGCTTGAGACTCAGTTGGCGAACTTTCGCCAGGCGCTGGAAGTCCTCGTCAGCCTCCCCCGTCTGGTCAGCATCCACAGCTACCAGGCCACCGGATTGGTGATTGAAGAGCTGCGCCGGAGGCCGGTCGCCGCACCGGTTCTTCACTGGTGGACCGGAACTGTCGAGGAAACCCGCCAGGCCGTGGCGCTGGGATGTTATTTTTCCATCCACTCGGCGGTGGCTCGGCACTCCAGGTTTCGCAGCCATGTCCCGCCTGAGCGCCTGCTCATCGAAAGTGACCATGGCTATGACGATCCACCTGCCGCCATCCCCTGCCGGGTGGAGTGGGTGGAATACCTGGTCGCTCAGCAGTACAGGCTGGATGTGAAGGACGTTCGGCGCCTGGCCTGGCAGAACTTTGCGACCATCCTCCAGCAGACTGGCACTCTTCCCTTGCTGCCGCAGCCCCTGTCTGACACACTCAATCGTGTAATCTCAACTTGAACCCGCGCCCCTCTACGCTATGACTCTCCTTTCTCCGCTCGTCCTCTTGATCCAAGACTGGCTTGATAAAGTCAACACGCGCCCCTACCGGGCATTGGTCCTGGAAAACATCTACCCGCTGATTGAGACCCACTTGCAGATCCTGGATGTCGGCTGCGATGATGGCGCTTTCTCTTCGGAATTGATGCAGCACGATTCAACCTTGAAGGTGGTCGGCGTCGATGTGCAGAGCCACCGTCGAGCCATAATCCCTAAGGCAATTTATGATGGAGATCACCTCCCCTTCCCAGATGGCTCCTTTGATCTGGTGATGGCGATCGATGTTCTGCACCATACCCCCGATATGCTACAAGTGATGCGTGAAATGGCGCGCGTTTCACGACGTTACCTGCTGATCAAAGACCACCTCTGGAAGGGCAGCATCATTAACCTGTGGTTGATCGGCTTATTCGATTGGCTGATGAACACTCCCTTGGGGATTGGCTGTGCCTTTAACTACCCCAAAGCTGAGGTCTGGGAGCACTCCTTTTCCTTGCTGGGTCTTCACCAGAATCTGAAAAAGCACATCTCTCACTTGCCCTTTGGGGTGAACCGCAGGTTCAATTGCATCTTTCTGTTGGAAAAACCAGGGCATAGGAATCTCGCCCTGTAGGAGCAGCCATGCCAGGCAAAGTCTTGCGACCATGTTCCATCTGCGGAAGGTTCCACGCCTCCTACCTGGTGCATGAACAGGGAAAAGACTGGTATTACTGTTACGATTGCTGGAAAGCCAAATTTGCCGCCCCACCGCCGGATGAGTCGGGGAGGAAAGCTCCTGGCTCCAGCAACCCGACGGGGAAAAACGGACACCCTCCCGAAGCTCCCGCTTCAAACCAGAACGGCACGTAATTCTTGAGGAGCTTACCGAGCACCCCCGGAGAAAGATGAAGATTTTCTAACCCAGGCTGGGCTAATTTTCATCTACCTTTCATTTTCTTTCGTTATACTCCCTTGATATTGATAAAAAAGATCGGATAAATACACATCCGCCAGTGAGCCACTGGCTGGCGGCTAAGGTCATGGACATTTTTTTGGGAGGTAGTACCTTTATGAAAAACAAATTATCGCTCGTTTTGAGCACCGTTTTCGTCATTGCCCTGCTCGTCGCAGGCTGCACTGCACCACAGGCAAGCGCAACGCAACTCCCCGCCTCGCCCACTGCTACGGTAGAAGCTCCAACCGCTACCACTGGCTCCGCTTCCGCTACCCCTGTCATTTCTGCAAGCCCAACTTCCACATCCCCCAGTTCTGAAACCGTGCCATCCACCGCGGGACTGGTTCAATTCTCCGTCGTATCCGGCCAGATCGAAGCGCGCTACAAAGTTCGCGAGCAACTGGCCGGCAATGACCTGCCCAACGATGCCATCGGCAAGACCAGCCAGGTCTCCGGCAGCGTGTCCTTCAAATCCGACGGGACGGTCGATCCGACCACCAGTAAATTCGTCGTCAAGGCCGGCACCCTGGCAACCGACCGTTCGACGCGCGATAACTACGTCCGTCGCAATATTCTGCAGACCGACCAGTTTCCGGATGTCGTGTTCATCCCGACCCGCATCACCGGGCTATCCTGGCCGCTGCCGCAATCTGGATCAGTCACCTTCCAGGTGATCGGCAACCTGACGATTCGGAGTGTGACCAAAGAGGTGACCTGGGATGTCACTGGGAACCTCAACGGGAACCAGGCTACCGGCCTGGCCAGGACCAGCTTCAAATTTGAAGATTTCAACCTTGACCAACCCCGCGTGCCGATTGTCTTGAGCGTGGTCAATCAAATCAACCTGGAGCTTGAAGGAACCCTGCAGCTTGGAAGCGGGAGCTAAAATCATGGTCCTCCAGGAAAAAACAAGGCTTGTCTTCTATGAGGTCGCTCAATCTGGCATGAGAGAAACCACATTTTGAGTGGTAAAGGAGGTCGTATGGAGTATCGCGAATTTGGACGTACCGGCTGGAAAGTCTCAACTATCGGCACCGGAACGTGGGCAATGGGTAGTCTATGGGGAGTTGTCAAAGAGGATGATTCACTCGCTGCACTCAACCGAGCTCTCGATCTTGGTGTAAATTTCTTCGATACCGCTGATGTTTACGGAAGCGAACCCCTTCTAGGAAAATTGCGTAAGAGCCGCAGGGAACCATTCTACATTGCCACCAAGATGGGCATGCAAGTTAATCCCGATCCAGGAGGCTACACACGCAGGAATATGACCGCTTTCGTCGAAAGAAGTCTGCGGCTACTCCAGGTGGACACGATTGATCTCATCCAACTTCACTGTCCGCCGATCTCGGTCTACAATTCTGATACGTTTCGCATCCTTGACGATCTGGTTGCGCAAGGGAAGATCCGTTATTACGGCGTCAGCGTTGAGCGGATCGTGGAAGCAAAAAAGGCAATTGAATTCTCCGAGGTTCAGAGCGTCCAGATGATCTTCAACATCTTCCGCCAACGGCCAATTGAAGATTTCTTCCCGCAGGCCCGGCAGCGCAAAATCGGGATTATCGCCCGCGTGCCGCTGGCTTCCGGTCTGTTGAGTGGCAAGATGACTCCCAGCACGACTTTCGCCCGTGACGATCACCGCTCCTTCAACCGGCAGGGCGCGGCGTTTGACAAAGGTGAAACGTTCTCAGGCGTGGACTACGAGACTGGACTGCTGGCGGTCGAGGAGCTTCGTCCCCTTATCCCGCCGGGAGCAACCATGGCGCAAATGGCACTGCGCTGGATTTTGATGTTCCCGGAGGTCACTTGTGCCATCCCCGGCGCCAAACGGCCTTTACAGGTAGAGGATAACGTCCAAGCGGCCGACCTGCCACCGCTTTCTGAGGCTTCCATGCAAAAGATTCGGGAAATTTACGACCAGTACATCCGCCCCCAGGTGCATCAACTCTGGTAGGCTGCCCGTCTCCAATATCCGTCGGCCATGCTTGCACTGTCTTCCTTGCTGCAGGCAAGGTCTTTAACAGCCTGATTCATGGGCGAATGAAGGGATATCGACTTTCGAGCTCGTATTGACTTTTCCTAAAATAATAAGTTGTTGTTAGCCTGTCGTACTACGCCCCCTGCTATGGTATGATCAGGAAGTCCACATTTCCATTCTGCCTGTTTACAGAAGGTGGTGACGATGAATTCCTTCTCTGTGTTCATTGGCTATGCCGGCTGGTCGATCCGAAAGGAGTACGCCGATCGCTTTCCCTCTCAGGGGACCCACCTGGAGCGCTATGCCCAGTGCCTGAACGCGGTCGAGATCGATTCCAGCTTCCACCGCCCGCACCGCCCCGCCACCTATGCCCGCTGGGCTGCCGCTGTCCCGCAGGACTTTCGCTTCGCCGTCAAGATCCCGCAGGAGATCACCCATGAGCGCCGCCTGGTCAATGCCATCGAGCCGCTGGAGCGCTTTCTCGCAGAAGCCCAGGCGTTGGGTGAGAAGCTCGGTCCTTTGCTCATCCAGCTCCCCCCTGGCCTGCCCTTTCACCTGCCGATCGCCGAAGCCTTTCTCCAGGCACTGCGCCAGAGATTCAGCGGTGATGCGGTCTGTGAACCGCGCCACCCGAGCTGGTTCGGCGAAGAGGTCGCCCAGCTGTTGCGCGCCCACCAGATCGCCCGGGTGGCGGCTGACCCGGCCATCACACCTCAAGCCGCCCGTCCAGGTGGCTGGATGGGCCTGGCCTACTACCGACTGCACGGCTCGCCCCAGACGTACGTCTCAGCCTACAGCGACCAGCAACTGGAGGCGATGGCCCGGGTGCTGGCTCACTCGCTGCTCAGCCGCCCGACCTGGTGCATCTTCGATAACACGGCCACCGGTGCAGCCACGGCCAACGCGCTGCATTTGACGGAGCTTATGCAGCTAGGATGCGCAACGCAATATCCACCGCAAACGGAGGGGTGACTACCTGCCAGACTCCCCCACCGTGCTGGAACTGCTCGCTGCGCAAGGTGCTGCCCGTCGCCGGGTCCACCCAATCGGCCTGGTAACTGCCCGCCGCCAGGTTCAAAACCAGGGAATCCTGGTAATCGCCCGGTTGGACGATATATTTGATCTCCGCCAGCCTGGAATGGTGCAGGTATAGAGCAACTTGCCGGCCAGGCTCGCTCATCCCTCGGGCAAAAGCCCCGCCCGGCAGCTTCTCAGCCAGCAAAGACGGATCGCGGCGCATCCTGGTGAAATCAAAACGGTACATGAAGTCCTTCAGGTTCTTGAGCGCCTGGAGGATAGGCTCATTTCCTGTGCCGGCCCCGGCGGGATTGAAGGTGGAGAAAAGACCGTTTAGGTGGTTGAAGCTGCCTCCACCCCCCACGATGAACTCCCAGCCCTCCACGCGGGAAGCCCCCGCTCGGTCACCCTCATACCAGATGGGGTAGTAGGCCGTCTCATTGAGCTCAATGGGTTTTTGGTAGTCATATTTCGTATCCAGCAACTGCATTCCCCCAAACTGGGCACCCGACGCCTCCCAGATATATTGGCCTACGATCACCTGCACCTCAGGATGCCCTGAAAAATCCCCCGCCCCGTCCAGGTTCCCGCAGACCTGTTGGGCGATCAGATGCTTGACTGGCAAGGGTCTCTCGGTCGCACGAATCGCTGCCACCAGGTGGGCGATCCAGGGAGTATATTCTTCGGGCAGGGTGCCGTGAATGCCCGGCTCATCGCAAATCTCCAGGATGACGTTATCAAACTCATTCACCTCCCGGGTAATTTTGCTGACATAGGCATCTTGATAGGCCACCAGCGCCGGATCTTTGAGAGTCTGGAAATCCCGGCAGGCGCACCGGCTGACGTGTTGGATGTTGTTCTCAAAATACAACGGCATTTTTGCCCAGGTATCCGGGTACATGGCGTTGAACAGGCAGATCTCGACCACAATCCCGCGCCTGGCTGCCTGAGAGAGGAAATCTTTCAGGCGGTTGAAATACTCCTCATTCCAGCTTTCCAGGTCGAATAAATTCCCTCCCAGCGGGTAGCCAGGCACCGGGCTGCGTCCCCAGGGCAGGCAGTGCCTGCCAGGGGGCGGTCCAAGCGGGTTATCGTGAATGAAGTAATGCTCCGGCTCCAGGTAAGCGCCGGCATATATCCGGGTGCAATTCAGCCCTGCGCTTGCCAGGACATCCAGGTAAGGCAGGTAATCGAAATCCAGGTTGATGACCGAGCCGTAATGCTCGGCCGAGGTGATCAAGAGGGTGGGCTGGCCGCGGAAAAGAAAATAATGCGGATTTTCAGGGTGCAGGCAGATCGCCTGGCTTGAGGGGGTGGAATTAGGGTTCATGCTTCCATTTTACAGCCATTTACAAAATATGCTGGGCTTGGTTCACTCGCAGTCGACCTGAAACCTTCAGGCAACCCATGGGTTCGCCTCTCCGAGTTGTCTCAGGCCAGGGATAGAGGTCAACCCACGTGTTGACCCGCTTTCCAGGCAGTGACATGGAAAGCCCTCTACAATCCCTCCCAGTATATCTCCCTGCGAAGTCATCTTACACATTTACCGGCCAGGTGGCGCTTTGCTTCACCGCCAGAAGAGCGCTGGCGGTTCGCAAAGACATATAAAAACCTACGCTCCAACCCGCAGGCTGGAGCGTAGAATAGCAGACCACAGGGGATCACGAATGATCCGCTCTGGCAACCTGACGGTGAGACCCCCTCACGATAGCCACCAGATTGGCCAGCAACGCCGTGAAGGGCATGCCTGTCCGCACTGGTCGCGCTCCCTCAGTCCTGTACCAGGCGTTCAATAAAGCCTGCGCCTTTGCCTGGGCGCGTGCGTGCATTTCAATTTCGCGCGCTCCCCTGGCGTGGATTTTTGGGTCAGAAAACATATCGTACATTGTAATTCTCCTTAAAATAAAACAAGCAAGCTCCGGTTCGTCGTACATTCCGGTAGATAACCTCTCGCACCGTGATCCATCACGCGGATCACCGCCTGTCCTGTCGCAAGTTGCCACCAGGACAGGATCTTCGACGCCTACGAGGTTAGCTGCCGGGCTCGAACAGAAGACTTGCTCTACAGCGCAAACTGCGCTGATTCGCCCCAAGAAGGGTTTCCCCGACCTATTGGTTCGGCGTTAGAAACTCTACTAACTGAGACTATTATACTCCAAAAAGAGGTAATTTGGAAGGGTTTTTGTTAACGTTTTGTAAAATTTTCTTGTCCTCAATCGCAAGCCCACATCCTGCCTTCCCTTCAGGAAAGGGCTGGGGATAGGTCGAAGGGAAAGCGCTGTGGATAGGTCAGCAGGGAACCTTCCCCTCCCCGCCAGCGTCTAGGAAGATGGAGGATTGTACCCATGAAGATCATCTCGAAGACTTTCGTTTCCTTACTGGTCGTAATCTTGACTCTTTCGGCCTGCACGCCGGGCGTGGCCGGGGCGCAGGTGGCGCAGTCCAATAAAGCCCGCATCAACAATCCGCAAGCCAGCCCGGATGACCTGCAGACCCTGGCAGCCGATAACGACGCCTTCGCCCTCGACCTGTACCAGCAGCTGAGGAGCAGCCAGGGCAACCTGTTCTTCTCCCCCTACAGCATCTCGGTGGCCCTCGCCATGACCTATGCCGGCGCGCTGGGGGATACGGCCAGCCAGATGGCCCAAACCATGCATTTCTCCCTGCCACCCGATCGCCTGCACCCGGCCTTCAATGCCCTGGGGCTTGATCTGGCCAATCGCCCCAAGCAGGCCGGCAAGGAGGTCAAGACGCCCTTTGAGCTGAGCATTGCCAACGCCCTGTGGGGACAGCAGAATTTCACCTTCCAGCCGGCTTTCCTCGACCTGCTGGCCCAGAACTACGGAGCTGGTATGCGCCTGGTGGATTTTGCCAGCAATGCCGAGGGCGCTCGCCAGACGATTAACCGCTGGGTGAGCGATGAGACCAGGGGCAAGATCAAGGATCTGATCCCTTCCGGTGCGCTCGATAGCCTGACCCGCCTGGTGCTGACCAACGCCATCTACTTCAAGGCCGGCTGGTTGAACCAGTTCGAGAAGACCGATACTCAACCGGCGCCTTTCAACCTGCTGGATGGCTCCAGCGTGCAGGCCGAGATGATGAACCAGACCGATGGCTTCCAATACGCCCAACTGGAGGATATCCAGGCCATTGAACTGCCCTACGAGAGCGGCAACATCTCCATGCTGGTGATCCTGCCCGCCGCGGGCAAGTTCCAGGCGGTGGAGGAGAGCCTCACCCCGCAGCGGTTGGCCGAGATCCAGGCTGCCATGCAATCCGGCCAGGTCAGGCTGAGCTTCCCGAAGTTCACCTTTGATTCTGAGTTCAACCTGAACGCCGCCCTGAAGAGCCTGGGGATGGTGGACGCTTTTGATAAGAACCAGGCTGATTTCTCCGGGATGACCGGCAAGCCCGACCTGTATATCAGCGACGTGCAGCACAAGGCCTTCGTGGCGGTGGATGAGACCGGCACCGAGGCAGCCGCCGCCACCGCCGTGATCATGGGGCTGACCTCAGCCCTGCCGCAGCAGCCGGTGGAGATCAAGGTGGACCGCCCGTTCATTTTCATGATCCGCGATAACCAAACCGGCAGCCTGCTGTTCGTCGGCCGGGTGCTGAACCCACTAAAATAGGTTCCCTTGGATTAAAAGCCCACTCTACAACGACAGGAGATCTTGTCACCGCCTTTAAGCGCTGGCGCCGCTGTAACGCTTGACACCCGCCTTCCACACCAGCGAAGAGAGCAGCATCGCCGCCGCGGCTACCCCCAGGAACATCAGTACCTGCCACCAGGCCAGTTCGCCCCGCAGCGCCTGCAAGGGGACGGTGGTGGCCACGGCAATGGGGATGATGAAGGTGATGATCACCCGCAGCCAGGCGGGGTAGATGGTGGCCGGGTAGCGCCCGGAATCCATCAGGGCCTGCAGGATGGTGACGTTGTTGTCAAATTTGACGAACCAGAAGGTGAAGGAGATCAGCACGATCCACAGGCTGTAGAGCACCGCCGCCCCGGAGATGGTCAGTACCAGGAAGCTGGAAACGCTGGCAGGGGTGGCAATATCCTTGCTGATCACTACCCCGGTCACGATCAACGCCACAGCCAGGAGCAGCTCCCACACCCGCCAGACGACCACCCGCGAGAAGGTGACCAGGAACTGGCTGCTGGCGGGTTGCAGCAGGACGTAATCGAAGGTGCCATCGCGGATACTGGTGTTGAAGCGGTTGGTGTTGGGCCAGATCAGGGCCTGCATCAGGGTGTTGGCCACCCGCCACACGCCCAGCAGGGCGATCATCTCCCCCAGTCCCCAACCGCTAAGCTGAGCAGTGTTGCTGAAGATGATCTGCAGGCTGAGCAGCTCCCAACCCAGCCAGAACAGGTTCAGCAACAGGCTCATGATGGTATCGGCGCGGTAGGCCAGTGCCTGCTGGATATTCACTTTGAGGAAGGCCGAGAGCAGCTTGAAGACGTGCATGGTTCAGGCTCCCACCGCCGAAAATTGCTTGAGGCCGGCGCGCCAGATCCACTGGAAGATCAGGATCAACACCACCAGCCAGACACCCTGCATGGCGAAGTCCCAGGCCACCTGCGCCAGGCTCAGGCGGCCCAGGATGAGCTGGATGGGGAAGTACAGGTAGAGCTGGAAGGGCAGCAGCAGAGCCGCCTGCCGGGCCAGAGCCGGCAGCAGCTCCAGCGGCACGAACATCCCTCCCAGCAGGCTGACCAGGGCGAAGACGAACTCGCTCAGTGAATAGACCTGGGTGGTCCAGAAGGCCACGCAGGTGATGATCGCCCCCAGCAAGAAGTTGATGGCAAAGCCCATCAGGATGGCGGGCAACCCCAGCAGCAGGTTTTGGGGAATGATGGCGCTGAAATCCGGGCGGAAGAGCAGGGCCAGGATCGTCCAGACCGGCATCAGCGCCAGGAAGTTGAGCATCTTGGAGGCCAGGTTGTTCACCAGCGTATTGACCAGGATCGGGTGCACCGGGCGCAGCAGGTCGCTGGCCAGTGTGCCATCCTGGATTTTATAAGCCAGCACCCAGATGGTGATCTCGCTGGTCAGGTTTTCCACGATCAGCAGCACCAGGTAATAGGTGGTGAAGTCGTTCACCGTCAGTCCGCTGACGTTGCCCTGGCTGGTGGCCACTGCCCGCCACACGGAGAGGAAGACGATCGGTGAAACCAGGCTGTAGAACTGGTACATCAGCAGGTTGGCGCGGTATTGCCACTGCTCAGCCCAGTTGACCTGCCACATGCGTGCAAAAATCTTCCACATACCTTACCTTTTAAGAATCTGGACGCGCATCTACGCTGAAAACACCCCTATATCCCCGTCCCTTCCGTGAAATCCGTGTCCTTCCGTGTCCCATTCCTCCTGATCCTTCCGTGTCCATCTGTGTTTATCTGTGGTTTCATTCCCGCTCTCATTCACCCTCCGTCCCTTCCGTGAAATCCGTGTCCTACCGTGTCCCATTCCTCCTGACCATCCGTGTCCATCTGTGTTTATCTGTGGTTTCATTCACGCT
>Ga0315268_10002979_pt1 | contig 18807 bp, 30 predicted proteins | sample C1_top_MG_FD_204535 | JGI IMG/M metagenome (GOLD analysis project Ga0315268, IMG submission 204535) | Sediment microbial communities from Yellowstone Lake, YNP, Wyoming, USA - C1_top | ecosystem: Environmental > Aquatic > Freshwater > Lake > Sediment | place: USA: Wyoming | collected 2017-08-01
CTCGGTCGGGCGAGGGTTTTCGTCCAGCAGGGCTTTTGCAGCGAGAAGCATGGCGGGCGTGCAGTAGCCGCACTGAACCGCGCCCACTTCGACGAACGCGGCTTGAAGCGGATGCAGGTGCTCGCGCGTGCCGATGCCTTCGACGGTCGTGACGCGCCGCCCATCCGCCTGCGCCGCCAGCATCACGCACGAGTGAATGGCTAGCCCGTCGAGCAGCACGGCGCACACGCCGCACGAGCCGTCCTCGCAGCCGTGCTTGACGCTCACGTATCCCAGGCGGCGCAGCACTCCCAACAGCGTCTCGCCTGGCGCGATGGTCAGGGGGCGTTCTTCGTCGTTGATGATTAAGGTGATGTCCATGCGCATCCTCCTATCTGGCCTGCTGCCAGGCCTCGCGCAGTGCGCGGGCGGCCACTACCCCGGCCATCTTGCGGCGATACTCAGCCGAGGCGCGGCTGTCGGCGGGCGGGCTGACCACCGCTGCGATCTCTTGAGCCACGCGAGTCAGCAAGTCATCATCGAGTGCACTGCCGGAGAGCATCGCCTCTACGGTGGGCAGACGAATTGGATCGGGCGCGACGCCGCCCAACGCCAAGCGCGCCCCATGACAGACTCCGTTCCTGCGGGAAACGAGCGCCACCGCGTTCACGATGGGCCGGTCGCGTGGCGTGAGACTGACCTCGGCCAGCGCCGCGCCGAGGTCCGCCGGGGGCATGGGCAGGCGAATCTCGATGATGATGCTGGCCGGCGGCAGGTACTCGGCTCGATTGAAGAGGAAAGCCTTCAGGCTCACCGTGCGCCGAGTCCGGGTGCAAATGACGAGCCGCGCGTCCAGCACCAGCAGCGCCAACGCCAGTTCGCATGTTGGCCCGCCAGCGACAAGCGTTCCGCCCAGCGTGGCGACCTTGCGAACGGCGCACAGGGCATTCTCCTTCGCAGCCTTCGCCAACAAGCCGCCTGCCATCGCACCCGCTGCCGGATAAGTGACCAGCGTTTGGAGTGTCGTCATCGCGCCGAGGCGCAAATGGTGGCCGCGTTGTTCAATGGACGCCAGGCTGAGTGCGCTCAAGTCCACCACCGCTTCAATCGTCGGATCGCGCTGGGCGACAAGCCACGTGCCACCCGCCAGGGGCACGGTGCGCAGGGATGGGCGGCCAAGCAAGCGGAGCGCATCACTCATGCTTGTGGGGCGATGATATTCGGCAAGCGATGACCACATGCTGACCTCCTCGTGATACATCATGTTCGCGTGGACTGCCACTCCACGACAATGCTCTCTGTTCTACCATGTCCGTACGAATGATTGGGATGCGAATCGGGCGATGGCAGATTCTCTGCTGCTGGAAGAGTTGGGGGGGGCGTGTAGGTTTGTCCTGGCGTGGCACGGACGCCGGCCTCGGAAGCTCCCGTCACGATCAACATGATGGTACGCTTCAGAGAATCAATCTCTTGAAGCGTTCCGGCCACGCGGAGCGGTTCGCTCAGCAGCCCGCGCAGGATGACCGTGGGGCCATCTTGCTGCGCGATCAGAATATTGTCCGCGATTTTCTCGGTGCGCCCATCTAGATGGCACATCCAAACACTTGATTCACACATCGCTCACAACTCCTTCCGGGCAGAGGCTCCCACATCAGGCCGGCTGTTCGAGCGCCTCACGCAGCCAGCCAACGACATGCTCCTTCTTCGGAATGCGCCCAAAGCACAGATGCACCAGCTTCCCGTTGACCACTAACCCTGGCGCCATCAGCACCTGGGTGTACTGTAGAATGTCTTGAGCCTCTTTGATGTTCGTGACGATACTCTCAATACCAGGCTGTTCTTTTCTCAACTCGTCCAGGGCCGCAATCACGACGCGGCGGATAGCAAACGTCTGGTCTGTTCTGTAGCCCAGGATTTTGATGTCGAGCATGACGACCTTGATCCTTGATGAACTACCGTGCGGCTGAACTTCGTCTGTTTGCCTTCACGAGCACAACTGCGAGATAATGATCTGCGGCGTCTGATCGCGAGTTTGTTCGTCCAGCGTCAAAGCGGACACTTGCAGGCCGTCTAACTGTGCCGCAACCGCTCCAGCCAACGCCGGGCGCAGCGTGACCAGCCCCAGGCGATAGTCGGCGCTGCGCAGCGCGTCCAGCGCGTTGGTCAGGCCTTGCCCCATCTCCAACTCCAGCGGGCCGATCTCGTCAATCGCCAGCAAATCACACTGCGGAAGCGACGCCAAAACCTGTTGTCCCCACGCCACACTCGCCGGGTCGAACGTCCAGACGCCCACGCGCGGCCCCTCGCCAGCGTGATTCGCGTGGGCCAGGATGCGTTCCTGTCGCGTCACGACATCACGCAGCGCAATTGCCGTCTTAACTTGCCCCTGGTACACCGGCGGCGACAGCACGCCAGCCACGCGCAGCCCACGCGCCTGGGCCAGTTCGACGGTGCGCAGGCAGGCCGTGGTCTTGCCCAGGCCCGAGGGCGCGACCAGCAGGACAACGTGCTCGTCACCAGGATCAATGCGAAAGGTATTCATATCAACAGCACCACACTCAACGCGGCCAGTCCACAGGCCAACACCGCATCGAGCCATCGCCACTCAATGGCGCGCCTTTGACGCCGGGTTACAGAAAAACCCCGCGCCTCCGCCGCTTCTGCCGCCAGGTCGCCATATTGGAGGGCGTTGACCGTCACAGTCACCAGGAAGAGCCGAATCGCTCGCCAGCGTTCTTGCCGCAGCCCGCCCCGCAGGCGCAAGGCCAGCCAGACGTCCTCAACTAATCGCTGCATGGTGGGCAGCAAATTAAGCGCCAATCCCACAGCGAATCCCAACCCGGCTGCTCCCCAACCTTCCAAAAGCTGCGCCAGCGTCATCGCGGAAATCGCGCCGACCAGAATGTCGGCAGCCAGGAAAATGATCATGGCTCGCAAGGCCATCCACAGCCCGGCCCAGAATCCTTCCGATGAAACCATCAGCCCGGCGAAGGATACATCCTTCTCGCCAATCAGCAGGGTGCTTGAGGCGACCAGTGCGACAACCATAAGCCAGAGTCGGCTCCGGGCCAGCCCGCTCAATGTTCTGCCGCCCCCAAGCAGCGAAAACGAGAGCACAACGAGCAGCACCCAGCCTAACCGCAAGCCATCGGTCAAGGCCGCCATCGCAACGGCCCATACAAAGAAAGCTAGGTAACCATATGGGCCGATCACCCAGACCCGCAACGCGCGTTCCATCCTAATACCTCGCCAGGCGAGTCTCTGCGGCCAGGCTTGCCTCCCACGCCAGAGCGCCGGCTATTCCGCCCATCGCCAGGTCAACCAGCACAAGGAAGATCACGATCGCCAGGGCGTAGCCCGCACTCAATCCAAAGACCATGCTTCCCTCCTTGATGAGACCCTGGTAAGTGTCGCCGAGGCTTTTGCCCAGGATCAGGCCGGCAAACAGGAACTTTTGAGGAATCGTCGAAGCCACGCCTATAGCCCCCGCCATCGCAAAACCGAATCTTCCTTCGGCTCCGGCCGGCGCGCTTCTCAGCCGGCTGGCAGCCAGAAGCACAACTTCTGCCAACCCGCCCTCGATGAGAATGCCGAGAAACGGACCTAACTTGACCCCGCCGAGACTCAACAGCTTGAGCAGCGCGGCAACGACGACGATCATCAAGACCGAGCCGCTGCGGGGCACGAAACGCCGCCCGACCAGGGCAATCGCCAGCCCTAGGGCCGCCATCGCCGGCCCGACCAGCGGCAGGTAACTGGCTCCAGGCGGAAAGAGCACGTGCAAGTACGCGCCCGAGGTCATTTCCAGGACGCCCCACAGAGCGCCAAAGACGGCAATGTAAACCAGGTGACGTAGAGTGAATTTCATCGCATTACCTCCAGATCGAGTCTAGTGTTCTGTAGATTTGCAACTGGCAGATTGGACGCGGTCGGCAGGCGCGGAGCGCCATCGGCCACGATGCGCCCCTCTTTCAGAACCAGGATGCGCCGGGCGTAGCGGCAGATAAGCTTGTAATCGTGGGTGATGACCAAGATCGTCATGCCTCGCCCGTTAAGCTCGACCAGGAAATCCATCAAACGGCTTAGATGTCTCCAGTCCTGTCCTAATGTTGGCTCATCAAGAATGAGCAATTCGGGTTTCAAGGCCAGGCTGGCTGCCAGGGCCGTGCGCTGTTGCTGGCCGCAGGAGAGAGCATGGACATTCCGACTCCGCAAGACAATCAAATCGGCAGCTTGCAACACATCCTCCAATTCAGGATGGGAAAACCGCCTAAAGTTGCGAGGGCCAAAAGCCACCTCTTCTTCTACGGTGTCACAAAAAAGTTGCGTCAGGGGATCTTGCAAGACAAGCCCGACGCGAGGAACGTGATTCGTTTTTTCGTGCCATAGCACCCGGCCTCGCTTGGGCCGTAGGACACCCGCCAGCACTTTACCCGTCGTGCTCTTGCCTGATCCATTATCGCCCACCAGCGCGGCAAACTCGCCGGGATAGAGGGCCACATCCAATCCACAGAGCGCCATCTTCCGGCCGTAACCAGCCTCGATTCCACGCAATTCGACCAGTGGCCTTTCGCTTTCAGGCCGGCGCGCCAATCCCGCCGGCAATGTCGCCGGCCAGTCCCCCTCAGTGATACCCTGGACGTGCCCATCCAACAAGTGCCAAGGGTAACGTAGTCCCAGCCCCGAAAGGAGGTCTTTGCGGCCAAAGACCCCGGACGGCGGGCCGTCGGCCACAATCTGCCCATTGTCCATCACAATCACCCGGCCGACCAGCCGCGTCACTTCATTCAGGCGGTGCTCAATGAGCAAGATGGTCAGGCCATATTCGCGCCGCAGGCGCTCCAGGGCAGCCAAGACCATAGCCGTGCCCGTAAAGTCCAGAGAAGAGGTCGGTTCGTCAAGTACCAGGATTCTCGGTCGCATGGCCAAGACAGCGGCGATAGCCACCCTCTGCTGCTCGCCCCCGGAAAGTTCGCTCACCCGCCGTCCGCGCAGATGCTCAATGCCGACTGCTCGTACAGCATAGTCTACCCGCTGAGACACCTCGTATTCGCTCACCCCCAGGTTGCGGGGGCCGCATACCACCTCTTCCTCTATCGTCGAGCAAAAGAGTTGGGCCGCCGGTCTCTGAAAGACCAGGCCCACATGAGCCGCCAATTCGGGTACGCTGTGTTCAGTGGTTACCAGGCCATTCACGACTGTGCGGCCGGTCAGTGCAGCCGGCGAGGCGTGAGGAATGAGGCCATTCAGGATGCGCGCCAGCGTACTCTTGCCGCAGCCTGAAGGTCCAGTGATTAACACGAACTCGCCCGGCGCGATTTCCAGGTTTACATTATTGAGAGCAATCTGCTCTCCATAGCGCACCGTCAGATTCTCTACCCGAATCATGTGTCGCTTTCCGACAGGGGTCAAAAATGCGCCAATGGCAACCCACCACCTGGCAGATCGCTTTTCGGCTGCCCGGCAGAGACGGTTGGCCGTTCCTCATTCATTATCGTCCATCAGTGCAGCCGCTCGGTGTGATCCGCGATACTCCCATCCAGGTAGGCCTGCACCGCCGCGTCAATTGTGGGGATGTCGGTCAGGATCGGGCGGATGCCGGCCTGCTCCATGCTCTGATACGCGCCCGCGCCCATTCCGCGCGCCAGCAAGACCTGGCAATCGCCAATCGCGGCGGCCATACGCGCGTGGCGATTCTGCGCCGCCGGGTCAAAGCCGTGCCCGCGCGGGTCGCTGCCGTGCGCTTCTTCGTGCGGCTCGTTGGCAAAATGCGCGTGTCCCAGCTTGTCATGCTGTTCGCGCGAGACAATCTTGCTGTCTTCGACTGTGACGACGACGTAGAACGGCGCACGGCCAAAGTGCTGGCTGATGGTCACACCGTCTACGGAAACTGCTGCGATTTTCATTCGATTCTTCCTATAGATGTGATACTCTGTGCTCTCATGCTGTTATGCCCTTCGGGCCAGGGCGCTATAGTCCATGCCCAGTTCTTCGCTCAAGTCCAACGCCACCTGCGCCAGGTAGCTCTTGAGTTGGCTCAGGGTCAAGTCGCGGTCGGCGATGAGTGGCTGGCTCAACACCTGATGACGCAGCGTGTAGAACTCGTCCACCTCGGATTCGGCCAATTGCTCGCCAGCCCGATGGCGAGCCATCAAGTCCCGGGCGCGCTCTGAGAGTCGCACCTCCCACGAATTGGTTTCGGGATTGGCCTGCACGCGCGCCTGGGCCTCCAGGTAAGCCTGCACGCACTCGTTCGCGCGCAGCGATTGGCCCAACGCCTGCGCGGCCTGCTCTAGTTCGTCAGATAGCATCATCTAGTTTTCCTCTCAACCGCCGCAGCAACTGCGCTTGGCGTTAGCGGCAAAATCCGCGCCGGCCATTTCACTGATCACGGCGTCTACAGTCACGAGCAGTTCCCGCGCGGCCAGCTCGGCCTGATAGTACGCCTGAACGGAAGGCAGGGCTTCCAGCTCGGCTTGCAGCTTACGCAGTTCAGCGGATCGTTCCGCCCGGTCGCCCTGACTCCACCGCAACTCGAATTGGCGAGTGCGGATTTGCTGAAGCCATCCTTGAGCCGCCGTATCGGCGTCAATTGCCTGCGATGCCGCCAGAAAAGCCGCCAGTTCAGGCGACGCTTTCAGCGCTGCGCCCAGCGAGCGGACGGCCCGGCTTACGTCGGTCTCGTACACCGCCGCGCTCGCGTCTATCGTGGTAGAGACAGCCATTTCATTCACTCTTTCAACAGTTCTGTCGGGTCAATCGCGCCGGCAATAGGGCGCGCCAGCGTAAAGTATTCGTGGCAAGCCATGCGAGTCGCTTCTTCTTCAGGCCGGCCGGGATAGGGCGGGTTCTGGCTGGCGTGGCGCTGCATCGCCTGTACTTTGGTGACCAGGTGCGCGCTCACATCCACGGCGACGGCCGGCTCGCCGGCCGTTTGGGGCGGCGGCGGAACGCCACAGCCCTGTTGGGTGGCCTCCGAGTGCGCCAGGTAATACAACTGCGCGGGCAGCCCCGCCTGATCGAAAGCCTGCGTGGCCAGGTGGTGGATGGCGACGTGGTCGGGATGGCCCGAGATGCCATCCGGGCCAAAGGTAATGACCACGTGTGGCCGGATGTCCTGCATGGCGCTCACCAGTTGGGCGATCACTTGCTCTGGGTCAGCCCGCGCCAATTCCCCATCATGGTAGCCCAGGAACCTGACCTCGGCAAGACCCAGCGTCGCAGCCGCCGCGCGCAACTCTCGTTCGCGCACCTGCCCGGCTTCTTCTGGCGACATACCCTCAATGCCAGCCTCGCCGCGGGTCGCGCAGATCAGCGCCACCCGCGTTCCCTCGGCGGCGTATTTCGCCAACGTGCCGCCGATGCCGAACGATTCATCGTCCGGGTGAGCCAGAACCACAAGCAGTGTTCGCGTCATGGCGTTGCCTTCCTGGCACGCGGCGTTTTTGCCTTGCTGCCCGCCAGGGTCTTTTCAAACAGATCCATAACCTCTAGCACGCTCGGCAAACGTCCCGCGACGGCGAGTTTTTCGTTCACGACGAGGCCAGGCGTGCGCAGAACGCCGTACTTGCGAAAATCGCCGGGGGTGCTCAGGTGATCCAACGTCACCTCGATGTCTTGGAACAGTTCGGGCTTTTGAGACTGCAAGAACTGCACCGCTGCGACGGCCAGCCCTTCCAGTCTGTAGCAGTTGGCGCAGCCCGGCCCCAGAATTTTGATGTCCAGCGTCATTGCATTACCTCCGATTGTTTCTTTTGCGTGCAAAAGATGGCGTACTCGCGCACGAGCGCAGCGCCGTACACGGCCTCGGCGATGCGCGGCACGTAATTTCTTGCGGCGACCATTTTCACGAGTTCGTCTTGCACCGAAGCGTCGGGCGCGCGCCTTAACAGGTACAGTTGCTCAAAGATTTCCTTCAGTCCCATCAGGCCGACCGTGCTGCCATCGCCGAAAATGTCCACCTGCACGATGTCCCCGCGCGGCCCGTCGCAGCACTGCGACTTGCGCCACATCTCCAGTCCTCGTTCAGCCATCACGACCTCCCATGATCGCCTACCGACCGGCACACCGATTCTCAGCGTGAGCAGGACGAGCGCGGCAGCCACTGCCGGCGAGTAGTTGGGCATCGGCACAGAGCCGATGCCCAACTCGCAAACTACGCCTGGGACGCGCCCAGTTTCTCGAACGCGGCAGCGACCTTCTTCATCGCTTCCTCGGTCGGCATGTTGCGCAGGTCAAGCGCGATGATCTGTTTGTCGAAATCGGCGCCCACGGCGGCCAGCGCGTCCTTGTACATCTTGCGCTGCATCCTGGGATCGCAGCCGCCGACGACGTAGGTCACGCCCGGCTTGGCCAGGTCTTGCCAGAACCGGTCGCCGTCGTCCACGCACAGTTGCGGGTGAACGACAGTGTATTCCACATCCAGCTCGTTGCGGACATAGTTGACCAGGCTCCACACATTGAGCTGGGCAAAGCCAGGGCAGTCTCCCCGGCACATGCACTGCACGAATCGTGGTAAGTTGCTCTGTTCAGACATGAGTCGCTCCTTGTCAGTATGACTTATTCGGCGGGTGGGTACTGCTTGCGCAGTTCTTTGAAGATGAGTTTGAACGCCTTGCGATCCGGGAATGAGATCGCGCCCACCGGACACTGGAAGCGACAGCTCTCGCAGTACACTTCGCACGCATACGGATCGGCGACGATCACCCGGTCAGGATTTTCGCTAACGGCGTACGTGCCGTGCTTGCAAGCCTTGACGCACAGGCCGCAATTGCTGCACAACTCCTCATCAATCGTCGGGAACCAGGGAATCAGCTTGCGAGGGATTCCCAGGTAATCTTTGTACACTACTGTATCGGTCATGTTCGAGTCCTTTCTGATCGAAAAATGTCTGGGCGGAAGCAGGTGACAAGGTTCCTCGGCGGACTGGCGGTGACCGTTTACTTCCCGGGCCATGACCGCATAGATACCCACAGCACATGGGCCTCTTTCTTGATCTGCATCGGCACATTGACTTATCTCTCCGCGCTATCTATGAACACGATCTGGCTTTCGGCTGCCGGGAAGAGATTGGCTTCAACTTCCAACGCCTTGAACACCGCCGCTGGCACGCTGCAACTGTTGCGGCACACGTGCTCGTTCGCCAACCGGTAAACGGTCGTCTCCAACAACGGCACGCTCATTTCGCGCGCAACGTCCAGCGTCAAGACGCCGGCCAGCCCCTGCACGTGCTCACAGGTGGTTGCGAACTCGACCGCCACGTGCGTCATATCCGTGCGGCGGGCCTCGATGGTCGTTTCTTGATTGCCTTGACCGGCTTTCACCCAAACCAGGCTCACGTATACCGCCTCAAGCTTCCTGCGCCAGACGCTGCAGCCGCAGCAGCCCCCGGACGTTCGGCGGACAGATGCCGCTTTCCTGCAGCCGCGCATACAATCTCAATAACATTGGCTGCCTGACTTTCCAGAACGTCTGCCAGTCCTTCAACCAGCCCAGGTCGAGCGCGACCAGTGAAACCTGGCTCACGGCGCGCGCGGACGCCACGATGCGATCCGAGCGCACCCAGGCGGCCCACTCGTACGGTTCGCGGGGCCGGTCTAACTCGAACGTCGCCTCACCTCCGCACACGCCGCTCTCCGACCACATGGTCAAATGGACAGACACCTGCCCTTCGCGCAGAACGAACAGGCGCTCGTCTTGACCATCGGCTTCCAGGAAGACCTGCCCCGGCGAGTATTCGTAGATGCGACCACGACTCGCCAGCGATCTCAACTCTGCTTCGCTCAATGTCGTCGCCAGCAGGCTGGCACGCAACACCGAGAGGACTTTACCGCTCATTTTGATTTGTGCTTGCGCCAATGAATACCGCGCTCGCTTTTTCCTCATCTACCTGACATTCGGGCTGGATCAACACGTCGAACGGGTTGATACTCACATCATTCACCAGGATGCCGGGCGAGGCGCGCAAATCGTGCTGCGCGGCCAGCGCCTGGCCTTGCGGCGATTCCAGCTCGATGCGCGTGAATGGGATATGCTGCGCCTCAAGATACTCGATCACCTTGCGGCTGCGGCGGCAACCCCGCGCGGGTAGAATCGTGATGCTCAGACTGGTTTCCATTTCCGATACGCTCAACTGGTAACTTGCTCGGGCGCTGCCATAAACTGCTCGATGGCGTCCAGCGCGTGCGCGGCGTACATCGAAGCCGGCCCGCCGCCCATCATGATCGCCACTCCAATTGTTTCCAACAATTCCTGGCGCGTGGCCCCAGCCTTGACCGCGTCGCGAACGTGGTAGGCAATGCAGCCTTCGCAGCGCGCGGCGATGCTGACGGCCAGCGCCATCAGCTCTTTGGTCTTGGCGCTCAATGCGCCGTCTTCGACGGCTTTCTTGTGCAGCCGCGCAAAGCCCGTCATCGGGCCGGGCAGTTCGCGCCCCAGTTGCGTCAATCGCTCTTCCAAATGCTTCTCATAGCCAACATAGTCGGTTGTCATCTGTCTCCTTTTCTCTATTCCAAGCGCCGCGCGCCAACCAGCCGGATAATTTCTAGTAACCTGTCCGTGTCGGGCCAGGTCAGACGGTAACGCACCTGAAGGCCCTCTTTCTCACTGCTGACCATCCCAGCCGCGCGCAAGATAGACAGTTGTTGTGAAACATAAGCCTGACGGCGATGGGTCACACTCTGTAACTCGCACACGCAAACCGATTGGTGCGCCAACGTCTCCAGGATTTGCAGGCGCACGGGATGCGCCATGGCGCGCATGATGGCCGCCTCACTCTGGTAACTGTTCATCGGATGCCTCGCACCAGCTTGCATGCTTCCCTCCACGCCAGATGAAACCGGGCCTATTCCCTCACCGGAGCATCCCACGAATGATCAGATCTACTGCCTCATCTTCGTCCAGGCCACGCGCCAGGAGCGATTCCAGTTCTTTGCGATTGACCGTGCCGATAGCGGCCTCATGCGTCACCTGCGCCTGGTCGTCGCGCACGATGACCAGCGGCGTGTTGCGCGCTTCGGCTCGGTCGCGCACGATCTCGGTGCAACTCATGTGCCCACGCGCGCCGGGCGCGTTGCCTTCTGCCGTGGTGTAAACCTGGCTGACGGCCTCGTCCCGCACGGCCACGCGGGTCTTGGTCAATCCACGTGCTCGCGCGCCGTTCAGCCGCACCACCTCGCGCACGGTGATCTTGTCGTCGCTTGTGCCGTACACCTTGGTCGTCAGCTCGGCCAGCGCGTCCGCGCCCACGCTGACCACGTAATCCAGATCCATCAAGCCCACCCGTCCACGCGTCAGGCTGAACGTGGTGATAAAGCGCCCGCCGTCGGCCACGCGTACTCCGGCGTGAGGCCGCACTTCTACCCCGCCCGTCGGGCCGTGGTAATGCGCTTCGGTGTAGGTCAGGGATGCGCCCTCGCCAATGCGAATGCACGCTTCCATCACGTGCTGCACCTTGACAGCGTTGGGGAAAGAACAATGAGCCAGGAACTCGACCTGCGCTCCCGCGCCGATGTCATACTCGGCCATGATCTCTTGCAGCCCCTCGGCAGGGATCACGCCGAAGCACAAATGCACGGGCCGCTCTATTTTGGCGCCCGGCTCGACGGCGATGTTTGCCTTCACGCCATGTTCGAGTGACTCGGCTTCAAAGTGGACGCCGGGAATCTCGTGCGCGGCCAGCACCTCGTTCGCGCTGACGACGAGCGTCGCCACTTCGGGCAACTGCAAGGCGTCGGGGTTGCCGCCTGCTTCACGGTAGGCTTCGAGCATGGCGGCCATCTCGTTCGCCCAGCCGGGGCGCTGGCCCAACGCGAGTTCTCGAATCGTTGGTGCGCTCATGCTGACTCCTTCACGGCATCACCGCTCAACGGGCTGACTGGCCCTCCATTACTCGCCAGCGCGGCCTGCACATCGGGGTTGGCTGCATCCCACGGCTGCGCGCCGAGTGATTCCAGATGCGGGCGGCAGCGGCCGGCGTAGTACCGGCGCGCCTCAGCCGGGTCGCCTGTGAACAGCACCGCGCCAAAGCACATCAACGACGCGACATCGGCCATCGTCACCAGCTCGTCACGATGGGTGATGAGCAATACCGCGCTGCCCTCATTGGCCAGTCGCCGAATCAGGCGCTCGATGTCTCCGAGCGAGAGCACGTCAATGCCCGAATCGGGTTCGTCGAGGATCGCCAACCGGGGCCGCATGGCGTACACGGCGGCCAACTCCACTCGCTTGCGCTCGCCGCCCGACAAGGTTCGATCAGCCGCGCGAAAGCCATAGACTTTGGCCGGCAGCGCGACGGCTTCCAGTGCAGCGATGACGTGTTCACGGTCGTGCTCCTGGTCGCGCACGCCAACGCCGATGTACTTGCCAACTGGCAGCCCTTCGAAGCGGGCCGGTTCCTGCCAAGCCAGCGCGATGCCCTGCCTCGCCCGCTGCGTGATCGAAAGACCCGCCAGGTCGCGGCCCTCGAAGAGGATACGCCCGGCGTCCGGCGTATAGCCTTCGCAGCCCATCAAGACGTAAGCCAGCGACGATTTGCCAGAGCCATTCAAGCCCAGCAGCGCGTGAATCTGGCCCGATTGCACGGTCAAGTTCACGCCGCGCAGGATGTCGCGCCCTTCGCGGCGCAGCGACAAGTTCTCGACTCGCAACAACGGTTCACCCATGATGGTTTTCCTGTCTTTCATGGACATTGAATCACGCCCTGCGCCCACAAGCAGCCGCCGCAGGTCGGGAATGTGTTGCCCAAGCAATCTTCTTCGTTGATTTCCGAAAGGCCGCAGCCGCCGCAAAAGGTGCACGGCGCAAAGTCAAACTTTTGTACACGCTCGCGGAAGGCGAAGTAGGCCGGTTCGTTCCAAAGTTCATGCAGCCGGCGCTCGCTCACGTTGCCGACGACATAGCGCCGCGAGAAGCGCTCGAGCTCATTCAAGTAACTGGTGTGACTGTGCAGGAGCGGCAGGCACGGGCTGAGGCTGCCATCCCACCCAATCGCCGTCACGCTGCTTTCGATAAAGGGGCAGCGATTGTTCGCGTGACCCAGGTTGGCTCCCGCCAGCGTCACATTGCGGTTGCTGCGCATCACGCGGTAAAGCGGCTCGCGCGTCGTCTCGTCCCAATCTATCTTGGGCAAACTGATCTGCGGCAGCCACGGCGACGGCAGGTACAAGATGTCACTCAGCGAGCGCGAATACAATACCTCGTCACACATCTCGGCCGTGTAGGGAAGGACGTTACTCACCATGAAGCGCGACGCGCCCAACCGTCCGCCCAGGCGCAGGATGGCCGGCAAGTCGGCGATGTTGCGCTTCATCGCCACGAACGCGATCCCGATCTCCGGTCGGGGCAAGTACGCAGACGTACGGGCATGTTGGAAATGAGCGATGTTGTCAATCACTTCTGGCAGGGCCGCGCCCAGGCGCACATCGGCGTAGCTTTCCGGCGTCGCGCCGTCGAGCGAAACCCACAACACATCCACCCCAGCCTTGATCAATTGGCGCGACAGGGGCTCAGTCAGTAGTGTGCCGTTCGTGATCAGTTCTACCGACGCGCCGAGCGCCTTGACCTGTGCTACCATCTCAACAATGTTCGGATGCGCCAGCGGCTCTCCGAACCCGCCGAAAAAGACGGCGGGCGGCGGCGAGAAGGCGCGCAGCCCCTCGACGATGCGCGCAAAGGTCAGGCCCGTCATCCGGCCGAGCGGCTCGTCCCACACGTTGCGGATGCAGGTGCGACATTCCAGGTTGCAGGCGTTCGTCGGCTCAATATACACCTTTCCGAGGTAGGTCACAGGCTGGCGCAGGTGCAGGCCGCTCGATCGCTTGTCAACGCGGACCTGAACACCAGGCTCAAGCCCGAAATAGGCAAGCAGATCGGATGGAAGCGCCAGCCGCCCCTCAGTGTCCAATTGAGCCTGCAGTTCCGATTGCACATTCATGGTGTGTCTATCTCATTTCGATGGCCGCGCCGCAACACTCGGTCACACACTGGCCACAGCCGTCGCACTTGTCATAGTCGAACACAATCTTGCCGCCCAGCGGTTCTTGGACGTCCGCCACGTAGCGGATCGCTCCGCTTGGACAAGCTGGTATCACCTTGCAGACTTGCTCCTGCGCGGGGCACTTGCGCTTGATGATGTACGGTTTCACTCACATGCCTCCTGTTATGCCCAGGGCCATCCCGCCGGCCCACAACACCAGGCCAGCAGCAAAGACCCAAACGACATCCCATTTGAAATAGCGCACGGCGACGAACGCGCTGGCGGCCAGCGCCAGCGACGCCGGGCCGACGATGCCCACACTGCCCAATTGCAGCAAGACTACTGCCAACAATCCGACAAACGAGGCCAGCACGCCAGCCAACGCGCCGCGAATGGCCCGCAGATTGCGCAGCCGGCCAAACACCTCGGTAAAGATCAACGTCATGGCAAACGATGGCGAGAACATGGCGAACGTGGCGAGTAGTGCGCCCAACACGCCGCCCATTTTGAAGCCGACGAACGCGGCGGTGATGAGAAACGGCCCCGGCGTGATTTGCCCCAGCGCGATGCCATCGGCGAACTCGTGCAGCGTGAGCCAGTGCTGCGCGTCTACCACGTCGGCCTGGATGAGCGGGATGATGGTCATCCCATTGCCGAACGCGACCGAGCCAATCTTGAAAAACGCCAGGCCCATCCGTCCTACGTCCGAGTCGAGCGCCCACGCGAAGCCGGCAGCGGCCAGCACGAGGACAATGACGGCGGCAATGGCTATCCAGCGTTCGATGGAGAGAGGTTCAGTGGCCGGCACGGAACGCGCGCCTGGTTTGTTGTTGGCGCTGGGCCGCAGCAGCAGCGCGCCGAGGATGAGCGCGGCCAGCACGATCAAAATCGCGTTGACCTTGAACGAGAGCGCCACAAACGCGGCCAACGCGATGGCGGCCTCACCACGGCCTTTGAGCGCACGTGCGCCCATGTCCAGCGTCACGTTGACGATGATGCCCACCACGATGGCTTCCAGGCCCAGGAACAGCGGGTGCACCCACGGCAGGTTACCCGCTGCAAAGTAGGCCGCCGAGAGAATCAACATCAGGACGAACGAAGGCGTGACAAAGCCCAGCGTCGCCAGTACTGCCCCCGGCACGCCGCGCAGTTTGTAACCCACGTAGGCCGTAAAGTCCACCATGATCGGGCCTGGGTAAAGCTGAACCAGCGCCAGCCCCTCATTCATTTCTTCTTCGTTCAGCCAGTGATTGTCCAGCACCAATGACTTGAGCTTCTGAAGGATGGCAAACCCAAAAGCGGTTAGCCCAATCCGCAGGTAAGCTAGCAAGATGGCGAGCAGGCTCACGTGGGGACGCGACGCCGCTGGCGTGACCGCTGGCGAAAGAGTTGTGGTCATACAGATTCAATCGCTTCCGGCGGATGGCGCATTGCAGAACGCGCCATCCGCCACGGACGTATGTTACAGTTTGTTTTCGCTGACCAGCGTCAGACCGTTGCGGCGGATTAAATCGCGCACATCGGGCAGGAAACCCTGGATATCTTCCTGTTCGGTCGAAGTGACCTCGAAAGACATAAACGATGGGGTTTTTTGTGTTGCGCCCTGCACGGTCGGCACTTCCAGGCGCAGGTTGACGAAGTCATACGGTTTTTCCTTGATGGCTTCCTCCATCTGGACCAAAAAGCGCTTTTCACCAAATTCACCGGCTACCTCAAAGTGCACGCGCGTGGTCAGTTTGGCCACTGCGTCTTCGGCGGCGGCACGCGCCTTGAGCGCATCCTGCTTGGCCATCTTTTCTTTGGCTTCCTGGCGCACGACTTTGAAAATCTTGTGTTCGCGCTCAAGCTTCCAGACGAGATCGCGGTCGGGGAAACTGATCGCCTGCACCGGGCAGACGGTGCCGCAGGTGCTGCAGCCCACCATGCAGCTCATGGCGTTGACCGGCACGGCTTTGTTATCCTGCATTTCATACACGCCACGCCCACAGGTGGTATAGCACAGCGTACAGCCGATGCAGGTATCAGCATCTACAGTCGGGAACCAGGAAATATCTTTGCGAGGGATCCCATGCCACAGTTCATCTTTCGCCATTTCAAGCCTCCTTTACTAATGTAACTTCTCGATATGGTCTTCAAGACTACCTGAGAGGTAAGCCTGCACGGCCTCGTCAATGTTGGCTACATCCGTCACCACCGGGCGGATGCCGGCCTGCTCCATGCTTTGATACGCGCCGGCGCCCATGCCGCGCGCCAGCAAGACCTGGCAATCGGCGATGGCGGCGGCCATGCGCACGTGGCGGTTCTGCGCCGCCGGGTCGAACCCGTGCCCGCGCGGGTCTTCCCCGTGCGATTCTTCGTGGGGTTCCCCGGCAAACTGGGCATGGCCCATCTTGTCTCGTTTTTCGCGTGAGACGATTTTTCCATCTTCGACGGTCACGACCACGTAAAACGGGGCGCGACCAAAATGTTGGCTGATGGTCACGCTATCTTCAGAAACAGCAGCGATTTTCATAGGTCACCTCTAGATTTTCTCAGCGCAAGGCTGGCAAACGATTTTGCCGTGCTTGACGCGCGCATAGCGCTCGACGGTCACTTCGCCACATTCGGCGCAAAGGATGGTATCGAAGGCGTGCGGCGCCATCGGCGGGAGTTTCATTTCTTTGACTGGCTCGACCTTGAACAGCACTTCGGTCTTTTCGCTCAGCACTTGGTCAATCAACGGCTCGACCAGTTTTTCATCCACCTGCGAAGCGGGCACGCCGTTCTTGCGATACTTGATAAATTCCGATTCCTGACTGCGGCGCATAGCTTCGGGCGTGGCGACCACGCGCACACTGCGCCCGGTCTTGTTGTCAATCAGCGTCAGGGCGAACTTGCCATAGCCTAGACTGCGGATGTTGCCCTTGCCGAAGGTACAGCCCGTCACGACCTGCACGCCATCCGCAAAGCAGGTGGAGCAGTGATTGCGGTCAATCTCGACCAGGGCGGTCAACTGACCATCGGGCGCGTGCTGTACGCCGAGAGTCTGCATTGCGGCTTCCGCGGCGCGCAGTCCGAGCGGCATGGCCGGGCATTTGTGTCCGTGCAGCGCCAGACCGACTTGGTAAACTTGATCGTTGCGATTCATTTTTTCTCCTTGAAATCAGCGTTCAATCAGCGCCGGTTTCTCATAACCAGAGCAAGGGATACACACGGGTTGGCCGTCCTTCATGCGCACGTAGCGGTCAAAGACATACTCGCCACATGCACTGCACTTGGTCTTGTTGAACGAACCTTTGACCGGCGTGTACTTGAAATCGGGCTTCGGCTCCACTTTGAAGATGGCTTCGTCCGGCTGGTCATAGACCCACTGGATGACCTCCCTGCGCACTTCTAACGGAATTTGGGAAGGCTCGATGCCTTTCTTGCGATAGACAAAGAACTCAAACTTGCCCATCGCGTCAATGAAATCGGGCAGGAGCGAGTAGCGCACCGCACCCTTTTGGGGATGATAGAAAGTGGCCGCCAGTTTGCCGTAGAAGGTTTTGGCAAACATCACCTTGCCGTAGGTCGCGCCGGTGGCAATTTGCATCCCGTCCATCATGCAGGTTTGCGGATGGCCTTCGCCCAGTTCAGGAAAGATGAAGAAGCCGTGATCGGGTTCCTTCTCAATGCCCAGAAACTCCAGCGCCAGTTTGCCCATGCGATAGCCAATCGGCATAAAGGGGCATTCGTGAGCGTGAAATTCAAAGGCCCATTCAGGGGGGACATGTTGCGTCGTCATTTTGAAATCTCCTTTCGTTATTACCCTCTCCCAGCGGAAGAGGAATTGAGAGTGAGGGCTACATCAAACAAATATCGTGCCCAATCGACCATATAAGAAACCTTCTTTATCCCAGGAGCTTTACCAAGATCTGTGCTCCAAATGCCCACATGATCAGGCCCAGGCCAGCCTTTATCATTTTGGTTTTGACCTTCATGCTGATTCTTGCCCCAAGATTTCCACCGATGAGAACGGCAATGCCAGTCACAAGGATCAAGGGAATGTCGAAATGGTGAGATGTCGCATGACCTATGATCCCGGCCAGTGCCGAAAATGAGATGATCAAATGCGAGGAGCCTGCCGCAATTTTTGTCGGGATCTTGCAGACGTAGACCATGAACGGAACAATGAAAATGCCGCCGCCAACGCCCAGCAGGCCAGCGAGGAATCCCACGGCCAAACCGAAAACCGCAATGAGCACGTACATGGCAGTGGACAGGCTTTTGGGCGAATTTCCCTCGACCTTTTCCTTTTCCCGATAGGAGTAGATCATTCTTGCTCCCACACCCAGCAGGAAAACCACGAACACCCACAGCAAAATCGTCGCATCAAAAGATTTGGACAGGGCCCCTCCCGCAAAGGCGCCAATGCTGATACCCGGCGCAAAGATGAGGGAGGTTTTGTAGTCAATCATCTTTTTACGATAGAAAATATAGCCTGCCGATAATGAAGTGATGAGATTCAACACCAGGGACGTGGAAGTGGAAAGCAAAATCGAATAGCCGAGCAGGATCAACAGCGGGGAGTACACCGATCCCCCGCCCTGACCAAACATCGAAAATATAAAAGCAATCAGAAAGGAGAAAATGACAGCAGCCAGCAGCGTAGAATTAATATCCATAATTGTTGATCCTCCACAATTTTCTTTTTATGTGTCCGGTCTTGATTTCGTGAAGCCGGAGCATGGAATACACACAGGCTTTCCAGCTTTCATTCGCAATTAACGTCCTGTTGACACGCTTATTTGTAGGACTACATTCGCTCCAGTTGATCAGCTTGCCGCGCCAGTAACTGATGACTGCGAACATCAGGCTGACCACGTTGAGTAACA
>Ga0315268_10002980_pt1 | contig 18806 bp, 13 predicted proteins | sample C1_top_MG_FD_204535 | JGI IMG/M metagenome (GOLD analysis project Ga0315268, IMG submission 204535) | Sediment microbial communities from Yellowstone Lake, YNP, Wyoming, USA - C1_top | ecosystem: Environmental > Aquatic > Freshwater > Lake > Sediment | place: USA: Wyoming | collected 2017-08-01
CAAAGCGCGCAAAGAAAACCTTTAGACCTTGTTTAACAGTCGTTATATTTATAGCTTTCTTGGCGTCTTTGCGGCTTTGCGCGATAAGGATTTGCCTGATTCATACTTGTCCGACCGCGATCTAGTTGTTTGAATACTTAAGTAAATGCATCATCTTGACGATAAGAACTCTATCAAGGAGTTTACATGATATCAAACGAGGAACTTCTTCAAGTCTTACAGAAGCTTACCGATGTCGACCCCGCTGAACGCCGTACTGCTGCGGAAGCGTTGTCCGCAGCAGACGAGCGTGCGATCTATCCGCTCATCCGCCTGCTGCGGGACGACAACCCGGGTGTTCAGGATGCAGCCATGCGCTCGATCATCTCGATCGGCGGAGAGGTCACCGCGTATATGGCGCTGCCCCTGCTGCGGGAAACCCCCTTTCTCCGGAACACCGCCCGCATCATCCTGCGCCAGATCGGCCGGCCGTCGGTTGCGCTTCTGCGTCCCCTGCTGGCGGACAAGGACGATGACGTCAGGACCTTCGCCGTCGATCTCATTACCGACATCGGCGACTGCGACTATCCGGCGGAGATCGCACGTCTGCTCGAGACCGATCAGAATCAAAACGTGCGGGCATCCGCCGCACGCGCCATCGGCACGCTCGGATACCGTGAAGGGATCCCCGCGCTGCTCGTCGCGCTCAAGGACAACGAGTGGGTCTGCTTTTCAGCACTCGAGGCCCTCGCCCTGCTCAAGGACGAGTCGAGCGTCGATCAGGTCCTGTCGCTCCTCGAAAGCCCTTCGGAGACCTTGCGCTACGCAGCCATCGAGACGCTCGGCAATATCGGATCGTCGCGATCCAGCAGCGCGCTGCTCAGCCGCATTTCAAAATCGAGCGACATCGAAAAGACCGCGATCATCAAAAGCCTTGTCCAGATCGGCATCACGCCGTCCATGGCGCAGGTAGGCGATCTGCTTCTTGAGATGTACACCAGCGGAGAGTGGAACGAGCGCCTGATCGCGCTCACCGGGCTCGCGGACCTGAAGGACAAGCGCGCGGTCCCCGTTATTCTCGACATCGCCGGTTCACTTGACCCCTCCGATCCGGAGAGCGAGGAACGGCTGCATGCGGTCAGGGAAGCGCTCATGCGGTTCGGCTGCACACCGCCACTTATTGAGGTGCTCAGGGACCCGGCAGTCAAGTTCCGCTCCCAGGTCGTTGCTATTGAGATCATCGGCGAACTCCAGTGCGAGGAGGCGATCCCCGCGCTCATCTCGGTCATGGACGGCGACCTGCGCGAGGTCCGCCGGGCAAGCATTCTGGCGCTCGCGCGGATCCGCGGCACCAAGGCGCTCCAGGCCCTCCGCGCGTGCATCGAGGACCGCGACGGCCATGTACGGAACGCCGCGATCAGCGCCCTCGGACAGATCGGCGACAAAGCCTCATTCCCGCTCATCATGGACCACATCGTTCGCGAGAACTATCAGGATGTTCTGGAAGTGACGGTCCGCGCGCTCCTCATGATCGACCCCCCGGTGCTGTTCTCGAAACGGGACACACTGTCTCCCGCGATCCGGGAGATTATTGCCCGGTATGCGGGCAGTCCGGACATGCTGCTGGTCCTTTCCGAGGACAGCGAAGCTGGCGTGCGGCTGGCCGCGCTTTCGGGCCTCGGCAGGTTCCCTGACGAACGTTGCCGTGCGCGGCTGCAAAAGGCTGTCCGCGACGCGGATCCCGAAGCGCGGAAGCTCGCGGTGAGCGCGCTGGGATCGATGAACTGCTGCTTCGACGACATCAAGACAGCGCTCAAGGACAACGACCAGTGGGTGCGGCTCTCCGCGGTCAGAGTGCTGGGCGATTCAGGGGCGCCGGACGCGGCCAAATCGATCATCCCGCTGCTGTATGACAAAGAGGTCCCGGTCGTGATGGCAACGATCGATGCGCTCATCCAGTTGGGAAGCGGCGAAGCCGTGACGCTGGGCGCTCTCCAGAACCACCAGGACCCCGCGGTGCGCGAGCGGGTTGCCCAGATCTTGGAGCGCGTATGATCAATGCGGTATTGTCGGACATCGTCTTCAAGCAGCTCCGGGACTTCATCTACGAGAAGTGCGGTATCTACATTACCGACACCAAGAAGTACCTTATTGAGAAGAAGCTCGCAACCCGTTTGCAGGAACGGAACCTTACCAGCTTTGATGATTACCTTTCCCTGATAAAGTACAATCCCGGCGCGGACGAGCTCAACAAGCTCTTTGACGCCATCACCACGAACGAGACCTATTTTTTCCGCGAACCGCAGCAGCTTTCGGTATGCGTCGACAACGTCGTCCCGCAGGTGCTGGAGAAGAAACCCGGCAAGGACATCAAGATCTGGTCAGCCGCCTGTTCCACGGGCGAAGAAGCGTACACCCTGGTCATGATGCTGCTGGAAAAGCGGAGCTGCAGCCGCATCGAAGTCGTTGCGTCGGACATCAGCAACGAGGTCCTGGAGTCGGCGAAAAAGGCCGTGTACGGCTCCTACTCCATGCGAAACGTGCAGGAGCCCTTCCTGAAGAAGTATTTCCGCAGCAACGGCTGGACGCACGAGCTCGACATGTCGGTCAAGAGCGTGGTCCGTTTCATGAACATCAATCTCATCGACAGCGGAAAGATGCACGCGATACAGGGCATGGATGTCGTCTTCTGCCGCAATGTGCTCATCTACTTTGACGACAAGGCCAAGCAAAAAGCGGTATCGCTGCTGTATGACAGCCTGCGGCCCGGCGGTTTTCTCTTCATCGGGTCCTCGGAAAGCCTGCACAATGTGACCCGGGCGTTCAAACCGGTCGTGTTCGATAAAGTCGTGGCTTATCAAAAGGCCTGAAACAGCGGGGCCGGATGCCGGCAGCCGTAGTTGGAAAAGTCCAGCGCTTTACCAGGGAGTTGCTATGAAAATACTGATCGTGGACGATGATGCGACAACGCGAAGACTGCTCGGCCTGTATCTCAAGGCCAAGGGATACGAGGTCGCTTACGCGGAGAACGGCATCGACGGCATTGAGAAGCTCGGCAGGGAAAACCCCAATCTGATCATCTCGGACCTGAACATGCCGTACATGGACGGCATCGAGTTCGTCAAGACCGTGCGCGCCGATCCGTCGAAGAACGAGGTGCCGATCCTCATGGTCACCACGGAGGCAGATCCGGAGGAGCGCGAGCGTGCGCTTTCCGTCGGCGTCAACGGTTATCTGGTAAAACCCGTGACTGCGGATGTGGTCACGCAGCATATCCGCCATATTCTGAAAAACATGTTCGCACAAGGAGGAAGCTCAAATGCCTGATTATAAAATGAAGGTCCTGGTGGTCGACGACTTCTCGACCATGCGTCGGATCGTCAAGAACGTGCTGAAGCAGATCGGTTTCGAGAACATCGAGGAGGCTGAGGACGGCGCGCAGGCGCTGGCCAAGCTTAAGACCGGCGGCTTCGGCTTCGTGGTCACTGACTGGAACATGCCGAACATGGACGGACTCGAGTTCTTCATAGCGTCGCGCCAGGACCCGACGACCAAGCACGTGCCGTTCCTCATGGTCACGGCCGAGGCGGAGAAGGACAAGGTCATCAAGGCCATCCAGGCCGGCGTCAACAACTATATCGTGAAGCCGTTCACGGCCGAGACGTTCAAGGAAAAGATGGACCGGATCTTCGAGAAGCTGGAGCAAAAGAAATAGCATCGAGTCGGTAGTTCGCGGGTCGGCGCACTGCCCGTGCCTTACTCTGAACTCTGAACGTTGAACACTGAACTGGAGCTCATTATGCCTGATGAAATGGAAGAAATAATCGCCGAATTCATAACCGAGTCGGAAGAAACGCTTGACCGTGTCGAGCCCCTGTTCGTCGAGCTCGAGGCAAAGGGCGACGATCCGGAGATCATCAACAAGCTATTCCGCAGCGTCCACACGATCAAGGGCGCCGCCGGCTTCCTCGGATTCCAGTCCATGGTGGACGTGGCGCACCATGCGGAAAGCATCATGAAGCTTCTGCGCGAAGGCAAGATCGGGATATCGCGGCCGCTCATGGATACGGTCCTGAAGAGCGTGGACATGCTCAGGGTCCTGATCAGGCACGTCAAGGACAAGGACAATGTCCAGGAGAACACCGTGCCCCTGGTCCAGGAACTGAAGCAGGCCCTCGAGACCGCCCAGCTGGCCGCCGGAGCCGGTGCGGCTTCGGGAGGTCCGGCCCCCAAGGAGGAAGTGCGCATTGCCGCAAGCGCCCCCGCTGTTGCGATCGAACCCATCGTGCCCAAATCACAGCCCGTTGCCAGACCGCTGGATGCGGAGCAGGCCCCTGCGGCTGATGCCGGACCGGCAGCCGCTGCGCACGAAAAACAGGATTCGCTCCAGACGCTCCGCGTTGATGTGAACAAGATCGACAAGGTCATGGACCTGACCGGCGAGGTTGTGCTTGTCCGGAACAGGCTCCTGAACATCGTGAACCGTCTCGAGCACCAGTATACCGACGACCATGACGTGCAAAGCCTGCTGGAAGCGGTCTCGTTCCTCGACCTGATCACCTCGGACATGCAACTCGGTGTCATGAAGATGCGCATGCAGCCGATCGCGAAGGTCTTCAGCAAGTTCCCGCGCCTGGTGCGCGACATCTCGGGACCGCTCGGCAAGGCGGTCGAGCTCAAGGTGTCCGGTGAAGAGACCGAGGTGGACAAGTCCGTGATCGAGCAGATCGGCGACCCCATGGTGCACATCATCCGAAACGCCGTGGACCACGGGCTCGAAACACCGCAGGAGCGGCTGGCAAAAGGCAAGAAGGCGACCGGCGTCATCTCGATCAGCGCCGAACAGAAAGGCAGCCAGATCATCATCGAGGTGTCGGACGACGGACGCGGCATCAATATCGACAAGGTCAAGAAGAAAGCGCTCCAGAAAAACCTGATCTCCGAAGATGAGGCGGCGCGCATGACGGACGAGGCTGTCGTGAACCTCGTGTTCCTGCCCGGGTTCTCCACAGCAGAGGTCGCGACCGAGCTTTCGGGCCGGGGCGTGGGCATGGACGTGGTCAAGACCAATATTTCAAAACTGAACGGGACCGTCGAGATCGTGACCAGGAAGGACGCGGGCAGCACGTTCATCATCCGCATCCCGCTCACGCTCGCGATCATCCAGACGCTGATGGTCCGCTCGGGCAACGCGCGGTACGCGATCCCGCTCGCGCCGGTCGAAGAAACGCTCACCGTCGAACCGAAGGACATTTCGGACATGGGCGGCACGGAAGCGCTCATCATCCGGGGCAAGGTCTATCCCCTGTTCACGCTCTCCAGCATGCTCGGAAACGCGCTGCCCTCGGACAGCGCGTGCAAGAACGCGGTGGTGGTCGCGATCGGCGACAAGCGCTTCTGCATCGGCGTGGACGAACTGCTGGGACAGGAAGAGGTCGTGATCAAGACCGTCTCGGGCATCAACACCGGCTCCTCGTATATTCTCGGGGCCACGATCACGGGCGACGGTCGCGTGGTCTTTATCCTGGACCTGGCCGCCATCTCAAAGAACGCATACAACCTTGTCAAGGTGTGACGAAGGAGGTCTTCTGTGCAACAGTATATCGGCTTTCTGCTTCATAATGGCGAATTCGCCATCCCCATCATGCGGGTCCGGGAGATCATCAATCTTCCGGAAATAACGCACATTCCCCAGTCCCCTCACTACCTGAAGGGCATAACGAACCTTCGCGGAAGCGTGATCCCGGTGGTGGACCTCAAAAAACTGATCCACATCCCGGAAGCCGAGGGGGGCGGGATCAAGGTCATCGTGATCGCAAGCGGCCGCATGACGTTCGGCCTCCTCGTCGACGGGATCACCGGTGTCATCAGCATTGAAGAATCGGCGATCGAGTCTCCCGAGAACATGCCGCACGGCCACGCCGAACAGGTGGAAGGCGTTGCCAAGCTGGACGGCCGCCTGATCGTGCTGCTCGATATCAAGAAACTGATCCCCCTGGACGACATGAGCCTGCTCGAGGATGTGGCCGCCGAAGTGTCCGCCACCGGCGAGGTTACCCGGTCCGTGCAGACCATGGGCGGCGAAGTGCGGCTGACGGAGATCGCCGCTGCAAAGCAATACTTCGATAAATCGGGGGTCGCACCCGATGATCCTCGCCAGGAGATCCTTGGCGACATGATGGATTTCATGAAATCGATCTCGGAGCACAATTACACAAAAGCGGATGAAACGATCCAGAAAATGACGAAACTTGGACAGGGAGAATTGTTCAATGAGGTCGGCAAGATCACGCGTAAGCTGCACGATTCCATCAGGAGCTTCAAGGACGCCGTTGACCCGCGGCTCAAGGACATGGCGGAGGGGGAATTGCCGAACGCCGTGGACCGCCTTCAGTATGTGATCGAGAAGACCGAAGAGGCAGCCAACCGGACCATGAATATCGTCGAAAAATACGTACTGCGCATGGACGATCTTGCCGGCCACATCCGGAAGATCCAGGGGCCGCCGGAGACCGTCGAGTTCCTGAAGCAGTTCAAGAACGGGCTGGAAGACGACCTCACGGAGATCCTGACCACCCAGTCCTTCCAGGACCTCACCGGCCAGACCATCAAGAAAGTGATCCTGCTCGTGAACGACATCGAAGGTGAGCTGGTGCGTCTGATAACGTCCTTCGGCGTCAAGATCGAGAGCGGCGCCTCAGCAGCACCGGTTGCTGCCGAGAAAGTATCGCAGTCGGACGTGGACGACCTGTTAAAAGAGCTCGGGTTCTAAACCGCTGCAGGAAGGATCGTCACTATTGTATTTGCTCAACAACATAAAGATCTCCGCCAGAATGGCGATCGGCTTCAGCTGCCTGTTGCTGCTTATGGTCGTTCTGATCCTGGTGGGCATCTTCAACCTGTCCGGGGCCCAGCAGCGCATGAGCGCTATTGTGCATGAAAATCTCGCAAAGATCGAGCTTGCTCAAGAGATGCGGTTTGTTGCGCGGCATGAGGCCGTGGTCATCAGGAACATCCTGCTTTTGCGCGATCCGGCACAGAAAGAAAAAGAAGTACAACGGCTGGACGAGGCACAGAAAAAGTATCAGGCATCCGAGGACAAGCTCATCAAGATGCTCAGCGATGAGAAGAGCAGGACGGTCCTTGCGAACATGCTGGAAGGGAAACAAGCGACCCTGCCCCTGTGGAGCAAGGTAGTGCAGCTCGGGCTTTCGAACAGAGCCGACGAAGGGATCCGCGTGCTCATCACGGAGGTCCGTCAGGTCCAGTGGAAGTGGCTCGACAGCATTGACGAGCTTGAGAAGATCCAGGACGCCATGGCTCAGGACAGCGCGTCAAAGGCCGAACAGGCGTATCACAGCGCGTTGAACTTTATGATAGGCCTCGGCGTCCTCGCCGTGATCGGCGGTCTGTTCATCGCGATCACGATCACCCGGGGCATCACGCGCCCCCTCTCCCAGTTCGTGGACAAGGTCAGCCGGATCGCGCAGGGAGACCTGACAACGACCATCGTCTATGACAAGCACGACGAACTAGGCGCGCTCGGCCGGCAGATCAATCACATGACGGATTCCTTTGACAAGGCGATCACCGGCATGCTCTCCTCGGCCAATGAGGTGGTCCAGTCCGTGACCATACTGAAATCCCGTTCGAACAGGACCACGGAAGGTGCGCGGAACCAGGCGACCCAGGCGGCACAGATCGCTGCGTCCGCTGAAGAGATGAGCCAAACCATCACCGACATCTCGAAGAACGCTGCCGCGGTCTCGGAATCGGCCACTGAAGCAAAGGACACGGCGGAAGCGGGCCAGGACATTACCACCACCTCGATCGAAAAGGTCAAAAGTGTATATGACTCGACCGTAGAACTGTCCAGGCGCGTGGAGCAGCTGAACCAGAGCGTGGGCGAGATCAGCACGATCGTTGTGCTCATCAAGGGCATTGCTGACCAGACAAATCTGCTCGCACTGAACGCTGCGATCGAAGCAGCCCGGGCAGGCGAACAAGGCCGGGGCTTTGCCGTGGTTGCGGACGAGGTGCGGAAGCTTGCCGAGCGCACGATCAAGGCGACCACTGACATCTCCCAAAAGATCGATAGCGTCCAGCAGGAAGCGCACGACACGGCCGCGGTCATGAGCAAATCAACGGGCGAGGTCAACAGGGCACAGGAGTTCATCGCAAATGTGGGCGGCGCTCTCAAAGCGGTTGTGGGAGTTGTCCAGAAGGTGAGCGGCCAGATCGCGCAGATCGCGGTCGCGGTCGAGGAGCAGTCCGCGGCATCCGAAGATGTTGCTTCCAACATCGAGAAGACCTCCGCTATATCCAGGGACATGGAAAAAATGTCGGAAGAAGTGATGCATGAGGTTGACGGCCTCACCCGGATCGCCGAACAGCTCCGGAATGCCACCGCAGGCTTCAAGACCAAGGGCGGCAAGCTTATGATCCTCGACCTGGCAAAGACCGACCACCGCCTGTTCATGGAAAAGATCGGGTCCAGTCTTCACAACGGGACCAGGCTCGACCCGGCGCAGCTGCCGGACCATCATGCCTGCAGGTTCGGCAAGTGGTACGACGGTGAAGGCAAGAACGTTTGCGGGAATGTACCGAGCTTCAGCACGATCGACAGCCCCCACGCGAAGATCCATGCCATGGCGAAAGCCGCCGTCGCTGCCAGCAACGCGGGTGACAACATCAAAGCAGAACAGATCTATCGCGAGATGGAAGAGGTATCCGGACGCATTGCGAACCTGCTCGACCAGATCAGGGTGGAGTGCAGGGTCTGAAGCCACGAATAAAAGGAATCTATGATTGTTAACGTGCTCATTGTAGATGATTCAGCGTTCATGCGAAACGCGCTCAGCAGCATGCTGACGTCCGACCCCGAGATCAAGGTGATCGGGACCGCGCGCGACGGCGTGGAAGCCATAGAAAAAGTAGCGCTGCTCAAGCCGGACATTGTGACCATGGATGTGGAAATGCCGCGCATGGACGGGATCGAGGCGCTTCGGGTCATCATGGACAAGACGCCGGTCCCGGTGATCATGGTGAGCTCTCTCACGAGCGAGGGAGCCAAGGAAACGCTCACGGCCATGGAATACGGCGCTGTCGATTTCATACCCAAGAACCTTTCCGAGCTGTCGATCAATATCGTCAAGATCAAGGCCATGCTGATCGACAAGGTAAAAACGATCGCTCACAGCTCCAGGACCCGCAGGATCAAGCGTATTGCCGCGACGCAAACACAGACAACGGCCCCCCGACCGCTGCCCGCGCTGCATACGGGGGCCCGGAGGGTCGGCATCGTCGCCATCGGCACGTCCACCGGCGGCCCCCGCGCGATCCAGGAGATCATTCCTCACCTGCACAGGGACTTTCCCGTGCCGATCGTGATCGCCCAGCACATGCCCGCGAATTTCACGAAACCGTTTGCCGAGCGTCTGAACCAGCTTTCCCAGATCTCGGTCAAGGAAGCGGAAGAAGGCGAAGCGATCAAGGCCGGCGTCGTGTACATCGCTCCGGGCCGCGGGCACATGAAGCTTTCCCGGGTGCGCGGGCTCGAGACCGTGGTGAACATATCCGAGAACCGCGAGGAGTTCATCTACAAGCCCTCGGTCGACTTTCTCATGCAGTCCGTGGCAGAGCTCTATCCCGGTAGGGCGCTCGGCGTGATCCTGACCGGCATGGGCAATGACGGCGTCAAAGGCCTTACCGCGCTCAAACAGACCGGTGGCAGGATATTTGCACAGAATGAGGAAAGCTGCGTGGTCTACGGTATGCCGCGCGCGGTCGTGGAAGCCGGGATCGCGGATAAAGTCCTGTCGATCGAAGAGATGGCAGGAGAGATCATTAACGCTGTGTAGGCCGACGAAGCGTGGACGCGGTATTTTTTTCCCTTGTGCGGGAAATCCTTGCCGTTCGGAAGTGCTGGATAGCGGCAGGAGGACAATGGATATGAACATGACCTTATCAAAAAAGTTGTACGGCATTATCGGCGGACTGGTGATCCTTCTGATCGCGGTATCACTCCTGGCTTTCCTGATGAGCCGCTCGCTGATTCAGAACTATCGAGACCTCTCCGAACGGGACGGCGTTCAGAAAGAATTCAGCATGGAAGCGAGCGATCAGCTCGGCAGCGCAGTGCAGGCGTTCAAGAACCAGGTGATCCGCGGGGACCAGGAATCTATCAAGAAGTTCGCAGAGGTCGCGGACAAGATCGAGGAACAGATCCTTGGATTTGAGGATGTCGCTGACAAGGAAGATCTCGCGTTTTCCGGTGCAGCGAAAAAAGCGCTCGCCGAATTTAAAGCGATCTTCGTAAAAGTGGTTGCGGCACGCTCCACCTCCCGCGACGTCATCACGCTGGATAGTACGCTGTCAAAAGGAGCGGACAGGCCGCTTCGCGATGCCTTGAAAAAAATGGAAGAGAACGCCACGAGCTCGTATGCGGTAAAACTCGATGCGATCAACAAGAATGCGTCGTTTGTTAACTATCTGCAGATCAGCATATCGATCGTGGCTTCGCTCTTTGCGCTGATCATCGGCATGCTGATCGTCAGAAAGATCATTGCATCGGTCGAGGCGGTCAAGCTCGCAGCAGCGAAGATCGCTGAAGGAGACCTCACGCAGGAGGTGTCTGTTCAGACCAGCGACGAGATCGGCGAAATGGCAGCGAGCTTCAACGCCATGATCAGGAACCTGCGCAAGATCGTGGGGGAGATCAACTCGACCACCAATACCCTTGCCTCAAGCTCCGAGGAGCTGTCTGCCACATCCGACGACATGAGCAAAGGCGCGTCCCAGCTCTCGTCCCAGATCGAGCAGGTCGTGACCGCCATGACCGAGGTGTCCCAGACCATCATGGACATGGCGAAAAACGCGAGCAACGCAGCGGACGGCAGCAAGAACGCCTCGGACACTGCTGCCAAAGGCAAAAAGATCGTTGACACCACGGCCGAGGACATGATCAGGATCGCCCAGACCGTGCAGGAGGCAGCGACCACGATCGAGGAGCTCGGCAGAAGCTCGGCCCAGATCGGCGAGATCGTGGCGACTATCAACGGCATTGCGGACCAGACCAACCTGCTCGCCTTGAACGCGGCCATCGAGGCTGCGCGGGCGGGCGAACAGGGCCGCGGCTTTGCCGTGGTCGCCGACGAGGTCCGGAAGCTCGCGGAGCGCACGGGCCAGGCCACCAAGGACATTGCGCAGCGGATCCAGTCCATTCAGCAGGCTGCGGCAGAGTCCGTGAACGCGATGAAGAAGGGCAGTGACGAGGTGGACAAGGGCGTGGGCCTTGCCAAGGAAGCGAGCGCGTCGCTCGACACCATCGTGACCGCTTCCACGAGCGCCATGGACATGGTGCAGCGCATCGCTGCAGCCACTGAGGAACAGTCGGCCGCTTCGGAAGAAGTGTCCCAGAACATGGAGCACATCTCGGACATCACCAAGCAGACATCGGCATCAACCGAGCAGATCAAGGTCTCTTCCGCGGACCTTGCCAGGCTCGCGGTGAGCCTCAAGGAAATGACGGCGTTCTTCAAGGCGTAAGAAACTCATTGTTGAATTAGCTATAGTGCGATCCCTGATCTGTCATGCATGGATCAGCACTGAGCAACCTTTTAACCGAATTACAAGGAGGAATTACATATGAAGCTGACATTATCAACAAAGTTGTACGGATTGACCGGCGCGATACTTGCTATTCTGACTGTCGTTTCGCTCATGGCCTTCTTCAGCCTGCGCAACGTTACGCAGGAGTATCAGGACATGGGAAAGACCGACATGAAACAGCTGGAGGAAGGCATGGATGCGGAGATCAATCTCGGCCATGCTATCCAGGCCTTCAAGAACCTGCTGGTCCGCGGGGATGAAAAGTATGTGAAAGAGTTCGGCGAGGCTGTCAAGCGCATGGAAGAAAACATTTCAAATTACAGCAAGTTGTCGGATAAGGACGAGCAGGCGCTGGTTGACGAAGCGCGAAAGGTCGTAAAGACCTATGAAAAAAGCATAGACGAGCTGGCCGTTGCGCGCAAAAAGAGCAACGACGCCTTCACGATCGACAAGACCCTTGCCAAAGGCGTTGACCGGCCGGTCAAAGAGGCCCTTAAAAAGATGGATGAAAGCGCGGTCAAAAGCTACGAAGCGCGTTCTGCCAAACTCGAAACGCTGGCAAACAGGCTGAACATGCTCCAGATCGTCTTTTTGCTTATTGCTTTGGTCTGCGGTATCGCGATGAGCATCTGGATCGTACGCGGCATTCTGAGGTCCACGGAATCGATCCGGAAAGCAACGGAAGCTGCTGCACGCGGCGACCTATCACATGACGCTGCCGTGCTGAGCCAGGACGAGATCGGCGAGATGGCAACGAGCTTTAATAGCATGATGGCGAACATACGTCAGGTAGTAGGCAAGATCAATTCCGCCACGTCCACGCTGGCCTCAAGCTCCGAGGAGCTTTCCGCAACCTCCGACGATCTTTCCAAGGGCGCGTCGCAGCTTGCATCCCAGACCGAGCAGGTCGTGACCGCCATGACCGAAGTTTCCCAGACCATCATGGACATGGCAAAGAACGCGACCAACGCGGCTGATGCGAGCAAGAATGCTTCGGAGACCGCGACCAAGGGCAAGAAGACCGTGGACACCACGGCCGACGACATGATCCATATCGCCCAGACCGTTCAGGAGGCCGCAGGCACCATCGAGGAGCTGGGCAAGAGCTCTGCCCAGATCGGCGAGATCGTGGCCGTGATCAACGGCATTGCCGACCAGACCAACCTCCTGGCCTTGAACGCAGCGATCGAAGCCGCGCGCGCGGGAGAACAGGGACGCGGGTTCGCCGTGGTCGCGGACGAAGTACGCAAGCTCGCGGAACGGACCGGACAGGCAACCAAAGATATTGCCGCGCGCATCCAGGCCATTCAGCAGGCGGCAGCCGAGTCGGTTGACGCCATGAAGCGCGGCAGCGACGAGGTTGATAAAGGCGTGACCCTTGCCAAGGAAGCGAGCGGATCGCTCGATACGATCGTGGCCGGGTCTGCCAGCGCCATGGACATGGTGCAGCGGATCGCGGCTGCCACGGAGCAGCAGTCGGCAGCCACCGAGGAGGTCACCCAGAACATGGAAAGCATCTCCGGCATTACCCGCAACACATCGGCCTCCACTGAGCAGATCAAGAGCTCGGCCGCGGACCTAGCGCGGCTTGCCGCTGAGCTGAAGGAAACCGCTGCCTGGTTCAAGATGGACAGCGCTCCGGCCGCGGCCGCGAAAGACGCATCGCGTATCAGCGCCATGCCGCGTCCCAAGGACGTGAAGCGCCTGGCTGCGTAGCAAGCCGGCCGGATGCGTTCAATTGAGGAGGACCTATGACAGCCGTTGCCCTACATACAGAAATGCTCCAGCTCGTCACGTTCAAGCTGGGCGGACAGAAATATGCGGTCCCGATCCTGAAGGTGCAGGAGATCAACAACATGAAGGAGATCACCGCTATACCGAACGCACCGCCTTTTCTGACCGGAGCGATCAATCTCCGGGGGAAGGTGATCCCGGTCATCAACCTGGGGACCAAGTTCGGGTTGGAGAACGCGGGGATCAATGACGCTTCCAAGATCATCATCATGGACATCCGGGGAATCATCATGGGAGTGATCGTGGACGCGGTCTCCGACGTGCTCAGGATCCAAAAGGACCTGGTGGAACCCCCGCCGCCGGTATCGTCGAACATCAATGCGGAGTTCCTCTCCGGCATTGCGAAGCTCGACGAGGGGCTCGTGATTTTGCTCAATATGGACAAACTGCTCGATGATGCCGAGCATAAGGCGGTGTTCGGCGACAAAAAAGCGGTCTAGTCCGCTTCGTTCCCGCAGTGATCGAGGTTGGCACCTATATAGAGGAGTGACTATCGTGGCTGGCTCGTTATTTCTGAGGAACCTGAAGATCAAATACAAACTGCTCCTGATCGTGGCCGTGGGCATGACCGGGCTCTGCATCATGGTGACATCCTCGCTGTTCTCGTATAAGAACAACCTGATGCTCCAGAAGCAGCGCGAGCTCAAACATGTTGTGGAGACCGCGTACAGCGTGGTCGATTATTATTACCAGCTTGCAAGGACCGGAAACATGTCCGACGAGGCCGCGAAGCAATCCGCGATGAACGCGGTGAAAGCGCTCCGGTATGAAGGCAAGGACTATTTCTGGATCAATGACATGCGGCCGTTCATGATCATGCACCCCTACAAACCGGAACTGGACAATACCGATCTGTCGGAGTACAAGGACGTGAACGGCAAGAAGCTCTTTGTCGAGTTCGTCGATACCATAAAAAAGGACGGCTCCGGGTTCGTGCTTTACCACTGGCAGAAGCAGGACACCTCGAAGATCGCGGAAAAGCTGTCCTTCGTCAAGCAGTTCGAACCCTGGCGCTGGATCATCGGAAGCGGCGTGTATATCGATGACGTTGATGCGATATTCTCGCAAGCCGTGCTCTTTTACCTCATCAGCGCTGTTCTCATCATGAGTGTGGTGCTGCTGGTCATGTGGCCGGTTGTCACCAGCATCACGCGGCCGCTTGACGGTCTGGCAGCGGTGGGCGAGCGGATCGCCAACGGCGACCTGACCGTCGACATCCCGGAAGAGGGGCGGGACGAGGTTGCGGTGCTGTCCAAGAACCTGAACACGATGCGGCATTCGCTCAACAGCACGCTCACGATTGTGCTCAATTCCGCCAATAAGCTCATCACCACGGTGGATGTGCTGACCAACCGGGCTGAAACCACCTCGAACGGGGCCCGCAACCAGTCCAGCCAGTCGCAGCAGATCGCGACCGCAGCCGAGGAAATGAGCCAGACGATCACCGACATCGCAAGGAACACAACTTCGGCCTCGGAAACCTCCACCATTGCCATGCAGACCGCGGAAAAGGGCAAGACCGCATCGAGCGACGCGGCATCCACGGTCAACCGTGTCTACGATGCCACGATCAACCTCGCGACCATGGTCGAGAAGCTGAACTCCCGTGTCAACGAGATCAGCGGCATTGCAACCGTCATCAAGGGCATTGCGGACCAGACGAACCTCCTTGCGCTGAACGCGGCGATCGAGGCTGCGCGCGCGGGCGAGCAGGGCCGGGGATTTGCCGTGGTTGCGGACGAAGTGCGCAAGCTCGCGGAGCGGACCATCAAAGCGACCGCGGAGATCACGGAAAAGATTGCTGCGGTCAAAACGGAATCCGAGCAGACCGCGTCGTCCATGGAAACAGCCTCGGGCGAGGTGATCAGGTCAACGAGCCAGATCAAGCAGGTCGGTGAATCCCTGTCCGCCATTGTCAGCGCGGTCCAGAAGGCGCGCGACCAGATCACGCAGATCGCGACCGCGGTGGAAGAACAGTCCGCGACCGCCGGTGAGGTAGCCACAAACATCGAAAAGACCGCTGTCATTGCGAAGGAAATGGAGTCCATGTCCGACGACGTTTCCCATGAGGTCTACCGCCTGAGCACTATCGTTGATGAGCTGCGTGTTTCGTCCGCAGGCTATAAAACACTTGACGCGGGCACCATGATCTTCGACAATTCAAAGACCGACCATATCCTGTTCATGAAGAAGATCAACGGCCACCTCAAAGGCGAATCGAAACTCGACCCGTCGACCCTGCCGGACCATCACGCCTGCCGTTTCGGCAAGTGGTATGACAACGAGGGCAGGACCGCATGCGGAAACCTGCCCAGCTACAAGGCCATCAACCACCCGCATGAGCGTATCCATGCTCTTGCACGCGAAGCCGTATCCACCTCCGCCAAAGGGGAAGCAACGCGCGCTGACGAGATCTACGCTGAGATGAAGAATCTTTCCGCTTCCATTTCAACACACCTCGATGAGATGAAACAGGAGTACAAACCCGCATAGAAGCGTGGGGGAATGCTGAGGGAACTGTTTGGGAAGATCCGGGCATTACGCTTGTTGTCCACATCAACACGACTGTGTCTTTTCTGTGTTATTCCGTAAAAGCTTTATGCTATACTAGCCGCGTCATTCGTATCCGATTCCGGAGGCATTGATGCAAAAAGCCCGCTCGTTCACGACCCTGCTTATTGTTTTTTTCGCTTTCGCATTCCTTCCCCTTTCGCCTCTTTACGCTCAATCCATCAGCGGCAGCGGTTGTTCCGTCAGCGTGCCGGGGTATCTGACCGACCTCGCGCGGGACTACGACAAAGCGACCGGCGTCAAGGTCATGGTGTTGGGAGGCGGCAGCGTCCGCGGCCTGACCGATCTCGCTGAGGGCAGAATGGATTTTGCAGCCTCATGCCAATCCAAGACCGCGGACGATCCCGAGGACTTCGAATACGTCATTGCAAGCTGGGACGCGCTGGTCTTCATCGTCCACAAGTCCAACCCCATCAATTCCATAACCCCGCAGCAGGTCCGGGATATTTACGAAGGCAGGATCAACAACTGGAAAGCCCTCGGCGGCCCCGACCTGAGCATCATCTCCGTGATCACGACACCCAAAGGGTTCGGAGGTATCGGCGAGGCGCTCGAAAAATACATCCTTGCCGGCAAACGCCCTCAACAGGTGAAGAACTCCACCATGCAGGCATCCTCAGTCGCGATCTGGGAGCAGCTGGTGGAGGACATGAAAGAGGGGTTCGCGAGCACCGGGTTCGGCAGCGCGCGAAAGCGAAACGTCAAGATGCTCATGGTGAACGGCGTGGCCCCGACCAGGGAGAACATCATCTCCGGGAAATATCCTTATCGCCGGCCGCTCTTTATCGTCGTGAAGAAGAATGCAAAGCCTGAAACCCGCGCCTTTGTGAACTTCGTGCTCAGCCCCCGGGGCCAAAAGCTCATATCCTCGTACGGCATGCCGTCGCTCAACGACCTCAAGGTGAAATGAAAGTGACGCTCCAGACAAAGGTCACGATTTTTACGGCGGGGACCATCGTCCTGATCAGCCTGGTGAGCACCCTCCTGTTCACCAACGCCTACCGCAAGAGCATCGAGCGCGAGGTCATCGCGCGGGGGTTCGCCCTGTCCGAAGCGCTCGCGCGATCCGTGGACGAGAGCCTTGCTGGAGAGAACCTCAATCTGATTAAGCACGTGGAGAATATCGTCCATACCCGGGACGTGGTCCTGACCCAGGTTTTTTCAAGTATCTGGCTCGGCGTGGCATCGGTGCCCCCGGACCAGCACAACACCCCGCCGAGCAACGCAGCCGTCGAGTATTTCAAAACACACAGGACCGAGCAGGAGCATTTTTACGAAGTCGAAGGACCCTGGATCGATGTGTATACAACCATCTTCCTCGACCCGCATGATGCACGCGTTCCCAAGATCTTCGTGGGCTACGTGCGCCTGCGCATATCGACCACGGACGCCCGCCTGGCTGTTTCGAAAGCAGTGTCCACCAGCATCTTCGTAGCAGTTCTCTTGACGGCCATCGCGGTCCTGGTCCTGAATGCGATCATCAGAAGGTATGTGCTCAAACCCATTGTGAGCCTTCACCATTCGGTGTCCCTGCACCGGAAGGGCGAACTGCCGCAGATGATCCCGGTGACAACGAGCGACGAGATCGGCGACCTGTCGAGGGAGTTCAACGGGATGAGCCTCGCGCTCCGCGAGCGTGAGGAGCGGCTGGCAGCGGAAAAAGAACAGCTTGCCGTTACCCTGCGCAGCATCGGCGATGCGGTCATTGTGACCGATGTCAGCGGAACGATCACGCTGTTCAACAAAGTGGCTGAACAGCACACCGGGTGGGACGCGCGGACCGCGGTCGGCACGCCGCTTCCCGACGTTTTTCATATCATCAACGAAAAAACGCGGGAACGCTGCGCCAATCCGGTCGAAAAGGTGATCGCGTCCGGCATCATTATCGGACTTGCCAACCACACCGCCCTGATCAGAAAGGACGGCTCCGAGATCGTGATCGAGGACAGCGCCGCGCCCATCCGCGACCGGAACAGCGCGATCATCGGGGTCGTGCTCGTGTTTCGCGATGTGACCGACAAGCACCGGATGGAAGAGGAGCTGATCAAGTCGGAAAAGCTGCAGTCCATCGGCGTGCTGGCCGGCGGGCTCGCCCACGACTTCAACAACCTGCTCACGGCCATCCTCGGCAATATCAGCATGGCGAAGATGTACGTGGATACGCGCAGCAAGGCGCTCGTCCGGTTGGAGGAGGCGGAGGCTGCTTCGCGGAGGGCTACCGAGCTCACGCACCAGCTCCTCACCTTTGCAAAAGGCGGTGCACCGGTAAAGACAGCGGCGGCGATCGCCGATATCATCCGGGAGGCGGTCAACTTTACGCTCCACGGCACGAACATCGTGCCTGAGTTCAAGATCGCCGGACCCCTCCGGGCGGTCGAGGTCGACACCGGCCAGATGAGCCAGGTGTTTCATAATCTGATCATCAATGCGGTCCAGGCCATGCCGAACGGCGGCACCATTGCCATCGCAATCGACGACGTCGTGCTCGCTCCCAACGAGGTCGCCACGCTGAAGGAAGGACCGTATGCACGGATCACGGTCAGCGATACCGGGACCGGGATCCCCGAAGAGCACCTGGCCCGGATCTTCGACCCCTATTTCACCACCAAGCAGCAAGGGAGCGGGCTCGGGCTCGCTTCCGTCTATTCCATCGTAAAGAAACACGACGGCCACATAACCGTTTCGTCAAAGATGGCGCACGGGACCACGTTCACGATCTATCTCCCGGCTTCGCGGAACGCACAGACCGCCGATGCGACCGAGAACGGCTCGCCGATGCAGGGAAGGGGCAGAGTGCTGTTGATGGACGATGAGCCCATAGTTCGCGAGGTCTCGGGCGAGATGCTGGTGGC
>Ga0315268_10002981_pt1 | contig 18803 bp, 19 predicted proteins | sample C1_top_MG_FD_204535 | JGI IMG/M metagenome (GOLD analysis project Ga0315268, IMG submission 204535) | Sediment microbial communities from Yellowstone Lake, YNP, Wyoming, USA - C1_top | ecosystem: Environmental > Aquatic > Freshwater > Lake > Sediment | place: USA: Wyoming | collected 2017-08-01
ACTTACTAAATGTAGACATGATTAAATCTACTTTATCTGTCACCCCAAAGTGTGCCGCCGTGCCGTGCCCCATACCAGTCACACCCATTCCATGAGCGTCATCCACCATCACTCTCGCCTCATACTATTGAGCCAGCTCAGTGATCTCCGGCAGCGGAGCCAGGTCGCCCTCCATGCTGAAAAGACCATCCACTACTATCAACCGACCGGCTTCTTGTGGGATAGATTGAAGTACCCGTTTCAGGTGTCCCATGTCACTATGGCGGAAGCGCTCAATCTTGCCAAATCCTAACCTGGCACCATCCACGATGCTGGCATGATCTTCTTTATCCAATATCACAACATCATCACGACAAATCAACGCGCTGACGGTACCCAGGTTGGTTTGCATACCGGTTGAAAAAACTAACGCAGCAGGTTTCTCCACCCAATCCGCCAGTTGTCGCTCAAGTTCCTCATGCAGCTCGAGTGTGCCATTTAAAAAGCGTGAACCTGTACAACTGGTACCAAATTTCTCAATGGCATCGATTGCTGCCTGACGCACCTTTGGATGAGTGGTCAGACCCAAGTAATTGTTTGAGCCACACATGATCAGCCTGCGGCCTTTAAAAATCACCTCTGTCCCCTCATTTCCGGTCATTGGTATGAAATATGGATAAACTCCCCGGGCTACAGCTTCCTTAACATCAGTATATTCAAAACATTTAGTAAAAATATCCATGAAACACCTCGATATAAGAAAGATAAAAAGCCTGCCACAGAAGCTGCGCGTAACCTCGAGAAATGATGTTTTAATGGAGAATTGAGGAATTATATCATTGCCTTTTTTCTATTTTTTGCGTATCAGTAAGTAATCCGCCAGGGATCGGAGGGCCTCAGCTGCATCACCCGAAACACCAGTCACCTCAAGTGCCTGGATCGATTCAGAAGTCAGGCGATTTCCTTCTTCCTCTGTAAATGATTGGGCCCCCTCCTCCACCAGCCAACCAGCCAATTTTCTCACCTCTTCAGGGAAGATTTGCCCATTTCTCCACCGTTCTGCGAATTTTCCATTCTGACGCAGCCCAAAAAGCACCGGCAAAGTCTTCTTGCCCGAAACCAGGTCACTTTCTGTCGATTTTCCGGTTAGCATTTCATCACCCCAAATCCCCAACCAATCATCCAATACCTGAAACGCTAATCCAAGCGAGTACCCATACTGACGAAAAGCCTCTCTGCAGGTGCCATCAGCGCCTGCGGCCACAGCGCCGATTTCAGAACTCCCTGCCAGTAATGCAGCCGTTTTTCCTCCTACCATCGGCCAGTAAGCATCCAAAGACATCTCCCGGCTAGACTCGTTCGCTAGGTCAAGGAACTGGCCTTGCGTCAGGTCCACACAAGTCTTGTGAAGTATATTTGCACTGATCAATGCTATTTGAGGTGAAATCGTATCTGCCAATCTTAAGATTGCGAGGTGCGCCAGGGTGAACATCAAGTCACCTGCATTAATTGCCTGAGCGACTCCCCATTTTGACCAGACGGTTGCCCGCCCACGACGAAGGCGACTTTGATCCTGGATATCGTCATGAATGAGTGAAAAATTATGGATTAATTCAACAGCCGCCGCGGCAGGCAGAGCCTTGCGCCATGTCCCATCTCCACATGCTGCTGTACATAAGAGCAGTAATAAGGGTCGGATACGTTTTCCCTGGGCGTCTGGTCCTGCTCCTTGACCGTCCCAACCCAGGTGATAGGTCAGCATTTCGCGCAAGGGTGCATATTCATCGGTTATCAGTGAAAATACGATAGCCCGCAGTTCTTCATCAATAGCTGGTAACATTTGTTGTGAATAAGTTTCAAGAATTGTATCCACTCATGCACCTTTATCCAAGATCAAAGACACCTGGTGAAGTTGATCCAGGTTTTTTGCACCTACAGCGAACATACAGACCCTGATTTCTCGCTGGATTTCTTCGATTACCTTTATGGTATATTCCAAGGACGTAGAAGCAGCTTTCAGAAACGGTCCTGCCATCCCACCTAATACTGCTCCTAAAGCAATGCATTTAGCAATATCAATACCATTCCGTAACCCACCAGAAGCAAAGACTGGCAATTGAGGAGCTGCCTCATGAACCATGCAAATCGATTCAGCGGTGGGAATTCCCCAATCCCGGAAAGCTGCCGCCAGGCGAATCAGGTGTTCATCCTGATTACGATACATCTCGACTTGCGACCAGGAAGTACCCCCCGCCCCTGCTACATCAATGGCTGCGATCCCTGCTTCGACCAGAAGGCGAGCCACCTCTCCCGAGAAACCCCAACCAACTTCCTTAGCGATTACTGGAACCGGCAAGGAATGGCAGACTGCCTTGATCTTTTCCAGCAACCCTGCAAATTGGGTATTTCCTTCAGGTTGTAGTGCTTCTTGAAGAGCATTGAAATGCAAAATTAAAGCATCCGCTTCGGCCATATTAATGGCCCGTTGGCAATCGTCAACGGTATATCCATAATTTAACTGGATGGCACCCAGGTTAGCAAATAACAGGATATCTGGAGCTACTTTGCGCACCTGGAAAGTATATGCCTGTTCAGGATGCTCTAATCCTGCACGCTGAGAGCCAAGGCCCATCGCCGTGCCTGTCGCCTGGGCCGCCTGTGCCAATATCAGGTTGAGCCTGGCGGCTTCCGCTGTACCACCCGTCATGGATGAAATCAGGACCGGAGAAAGCAGTTCCTTGTGAAATAAACGCTGTCGCAGGTCAATATCCTCCAAATTGACTTCAGGCAAAGCTCGATGCAGAAACCGATACTTTTCCAAGCCGGTTGTCAATGATGATCGAACATCCTCTTCAAGGTTGATCCGGATATGATCAGCCTTTCGGGAAGGCACCAAGGGTTCACCAGCCATGCTCTATCCTTTCCTAAAAGCAAATGTCCTGATAGCCAAATTTGACAAGGTTGACCGACAGGGAAAAAAAACATCGTGTTGAGTATACCAAAATACGACCAATTTTAAAGGGATTCAACCGGTTAATAAGATCATCTCATCCCGGCAAGGGCGTAAGACCTTGACAGATTGTGGGTCATCATTACAATTCCCCTAGAATTTATTATCAACCTGTTTCTGGAGGAATATCGATGAGCGACACGTTCGACGAGGTCAAAGCAGTGATTACTGACGTATTAAAGATCGATGGCAGTGGAATTAAGTTAGATACCCGTTTTATTGAGGACTTAAAGGCTGATTCGATGGATCAATTCTTCCTGATTGATGGCCTTTGTGAAAAATTCAATTTGACCATCTCTGACGAAGACGCTCGTGAAATTAAGTCTGTTGGTGATGCCGTCAATTATGTAGACACCCACAAGGTTTAACAATAGAGCAGGTCTGCACATAACTTGGCGACCATGTGTATACCTGTTCACTATCCATATATGGCATTGTATCTTATACCAAGAGTGAAGGAATCTCTTCCGGATGGCTGGCAACGCGTATGCCAGCGGTCTGGAAGGCTCTGATTTTATCTGCAGCCATCCCCGAACCACGTTCAATGATTGCGCCAGCGTGGCCCATCCTTTTTCCTGGCGGAGCCGTTTGACCAGCAACAAATCCAACCACTGGCTTGGTCATGCGGCGGTTGATGAATTCAGCGGCCTTCTCTTCATCATTCCCCCCTATTTCACCAATCATTACCACTCGATCGGTGTGAGGATCAGCCTCAAACATCTCTAGAACATCAATAAAACTGGTTCCATGAATCGGGTCTCCTCCAATTCCCACACAGGTGGAGGTTCCTATCCCTTCCCGTTGGAGAGCATATAAAACTTCATAAGTTAAAGTTCCAGACCGTGATACGACCCCAACATTCCCTGGAAAAGTGATATTCCCGGGGATGATGCCCACTTTCGCCTCGCCAGGCGTCAATAAGCCGGGACAATTCGGTCCAACCAGACGGCAACCTTTTCGATCCAGGTAACTTCGGACTCGCATCATATCCTGTGCGGGAACACCTTCGGTGATACACACGATCAGGGAGATTCCAGCGTCTGCTGCCTCGAACATAGCATCGGCAGCAAAGCGTGCCGGTATAAAGATGACACTGGTATTGGCACCAGTGGCTTCTACTGCCAACTTAACTGAATCAAATACCGGAATTTTCCCTTCTAATACCCAATCGCCACCTTTTCCAGGCCTTACACCCGCAACCACATTGGTTTTGTACTCAATCATCTGGACGGTATGAAACAGACCTTCATGTCCCGTTATTCCCTGGACAACCAAACGAGTGTTCTTATTGACCAAGATACTCATAATTTTCTCCTTTCGCAACGGCTATCGACTTTCGGGCTGCATCTACCAGTGTTTCAGCCGTAAGCATGTGAGCATTGGCTAATAAGTCCAATCCTTCTTTGGCATTGGTTCCAACCAGGCGAACCACCATAGGAACATCCGGTTTGACCTCCTTCAAAGCAGCCAGGATTCCCCTGGCAACTTCATCACAACGCGTGATTCCCCCAAAAATATTAATTAATACAGCCCGCACGTTAGGATCCGAGAGAATGATCCGAAATGCCGCAGCCACTTTCTCCGCACCGGCACCTCCACCAATATCCAAGAAATTGGCTGGTTCCCCGCCGAAAAGTTTAATGATATCCATCGTAGCCATCGCCAGGCCAGCCCCATTGACCATGCAGCCTATCTGTCCTTCCAGCTTGATGTATGATAGACCATACATACGAGCTTCAATTTCTGAAGGATTCTCGATATCTAAATCACGCATATCAGCCAGATCAGAATGTCGAAATAGGGCATTATCATCGACGATCATCTTCCCATCTAATGCAAGCAGACGGTCATCGGATGTGATGACTAAAGGGTTAATTTCGGCCAGGCTGGCATCACATCCAGTGTAGGCGTGAAACAAGCCAAGCGCTATATCCGTAAAGGCACGCCAATAATTACGGGGCAGGTCAATCGCGATAGCAATATCACGGGCCTGATAATCTCGCAATCCGAGCAACGGATCAATCTCGATGCGGATAATTTTTTCGGGTGTTTTCTCTGCCACCTCTTCGATTTCGATCCCACCCTCAGAAGATGCCAACATGACCGGGCAGCGCGCCGAGCGATCATCGACGATCGATAAGTATATTTCCTTGGCAATCCCTACCGCTTCGTCTACCAGCACCTTACGAACCGGAAGGCCTTTAATTTCGATCCCAAGAATGATGGTTGCCAGTTCTTCGGCCTCCTTGGGGGTCCTGGCCAACCGGATACCTCCTGCTTTACCGCGCCCCCCTACTAAAACTTGGGACTTGATCACCACACGATTCCCCAATTCCTCTGCAATCTGCCTGACTTCACCGGCAGTAGAAGCTACCCGACCTCTAGGTATGGGAATCCGGTATTTATCGAAGATCATCTTGGATTGATACTCGTGTAGTTTCATTCCTTTGCCCCATGGCTCCTAAAAGTCAACCGAAAAGATCAATAAACTCATTATATCACGTGCCTTACGATGAAAATAAAAAAGGAATCCAGGCATAAAAATCATACCTGGATTCCTGGCTTCTTTGCACGCTCCTGGCGAGCCATTAGCTCTTAAGAAAATCCTCTAAAGCTTGCTTGCTGATCCGGTAGGCAGTACCGATCTTGCGAGCTTTGAGATCGCCAGCCTGGATAGATGCGAGAACGTCCTCCTCAGATACGCGTAACACGGCAGCGGCCTCGGCAGGAGTCATGACATCGGGCATCGCTGGCACAGCTCCAGTCTTCCCAGCACTGGCTCCGGCTTGAGCACCCGCCCCCTGGCCGGCTCCCATTCCCTGCTGCATGGATTGGGTGAGTAGGTTCCCCAGGCCCATCCCGGCGCCAATCCCCGCTGTCAAACCAGCACCTCCACTCGGGTTCTGAGCTGCATCCCGCAAAGCATCTGCTGCCTGGAGTTGAGTGTAGGTCGCCATGTCCAGCATACCCATTGCTCGAAGCTCCTCAGCAGACTTGTCAGATGGTTTTAGGTTGCCAATATAGAAGGTCTTGAGTGTCAAACCAATTGCAGCAAAGTCGTCCTGGGATTTTGCCCGCACCCCGGCACCCAATTCCTCGGTTAGTCCAATCAACTCCACTACACTGCGCTTGGCGCCTGTTTCTCCCAAGAGGTCCTGCAATTTAGAAAGCAAAATAGTGCGCAGGCGGTTTTCAATGTCACTGGTTCGATAGATACCCTGGGAACCAACGATCTGGGTGACAAACTGTTGCGCGTCACTCACCTGAAAGCTGTATGTGCCGAACCCCTGCAAAAGGGCGACTCCCAGGCCCATACCTGGATTGCGCACAATGATTGGCTGTGGTGTTCCCCACTTCCGATCGGCAAATTCCTTTACCGAAACATAATAAATTTCTGCAGTGAAGGGGGTTCGGTCGTTGAAAAGTTTTCCAATCAAGTCAATAAGCTTGGGAATGTTAGCGGTTACGATCGTGTGACGGCCTGGGCCAAATGAGTCAAGGGCTTGACCATCTCGGAAGAACACGGCGCGCTGCGCTTCACGGACGATCACTTGGGAACCGATCCTTAAGTCAGCGACTCCTTGCTCTGGAAACCGATGGACTATTTCATCGGTCATCTCACTCGGGTATTCGACAACATCAAAAATCCTGGCCATTTCTTATCTCCATTTCATTCGTTGGTTATCTCTAGGAGCAACGCCTTTGAGCACCGGTTATTGGGATGCAATTCCTCCCAACATGACCTCTGAGCGCTTTTCAAAGGTTTGTACGCACTGACCCGCAAGGCTTACCAGGCTCCGGATTGCAGCTGGCAGACCATCCGAATTCATTGAGGCTTCTACGTTATCAATCGCACGCTTCACGTCCTCAACCGTGTCTATCATACTGAGGTCATATTGATAGACCTTTGCCAACTCATCTTGGTTAATTTTTACAGCATCAAAGAATCCTGCATAACCATAAGCGGCTGTACGAACCCTATCAATGAACTGTCGCAACTTAATCGCAGCTGATTCTAAATCATCTACGTAAGTGATATCCCCATTGCTGATCAGGTCACGTTGAAGGGCAGAGATACGCTGCCATTGTTCCTCATAGCGGTCAGCAACCACTTCTCTCAGCAATTTATCCGCTGCCCGGCGATTAGAACGTTCCACATATCCGCTGAATCCCGGAATCTTACTCAGGATCTTCTTAAAAATATCTTGATCTCCAACCACACGATCGTATAAATCGCTCATTGTTCCATCTCCATGGTGAATTGATAGATGCCAGTCAAATTGTCTTTATCCTGATACATTATAGCCTGAATTTTTTTACAAAACAATATACGGATCACCTGTAATTGGGTTGCGGCTTTTCTGCTTAGAAAGCACCTTGTAAGGTTTCTGTAATGTAGAACACCTTGAAATTCAAATAAAAGCTTCTATAATATTACTAGATTGATCAAGCGGTGACTTCATTTGAAAAGAAAGGAGGTGAAAACCATGTTGTTCGCACCGAAGGAAAAAGGTCAAGGTCTTGTCGAGTACGCACTCATTCTTGTATTAGTTGCTGTCGTCGTGATCGTCATCCTCGCGTTGCTCGGCCCCGCAATCGGTCGTATTTTCAGTCAGATCGTAAGCAGCATTTAGTTAAGTTGTTGTCTCTCCGTTATTCAGCAGAAAGGTCCTGATCTCCAGGACCTTTTTTCTTCCAATTTACGCTCTCAGTCTTCGTTAAGCAGCTGTAAAGCCAGAAAAGAGTCAGAAAATCTTGAATTACAGGCAAATCGCCGTATAATAAAGAAAAACAATTGTGAACTTAATATAAAAGGGAAGGAGGTGAAAATCATGTTGTTCGCACCGAAGGAAAAAGGTCAAGGTCTTGTCGAGTACGCTCTCATCCTCGTATTAGTCGCTGTCGTCGTGATTGTCATCCTGGCGTTACTCGGCCCCGCGATCGGAAACATCTTTAGTACGATCGTTAGCAGCATCTAGCTCTGATCTCCATCGATAGTATTAGTTGAAAAGCCCTGTTTATCAGGGCTTTTTAACTGACGAATACCACCCTACAATTTTATAAGGTCTATTTTACTAGCATTGTTTTTATTTTGCCGTATAATAGTTATTTAAGGGAATAGTCGTAATTAGATAAGATAAATCAACGTCATATCATACTTCAGGAGGCACCGATGGCCACAAGTGGACGTCGTAGGAGTGGGAGATTACTGATCCTTTTGGCGCTATTGCTTATCATCATCCTGGCAGTAGTGGTTTTCGTCATGGCTCGCACAGGGGGGCTTTTTACCCCTAAGGGTACTGCAGTGCCGTTGGAAAATGTCAGTCCAACTCCCCCGCAGAATATGGTTGACATTTTGGTCGTTGCGGATCAAATCCCGCGCGGCACCAAACTCAGCCAGGAAATGATGCAGTCCGGCAAAATTACGTATGTAAAGTACCCACAATCTCAATTATTCGAAGGGCTCTTCATTACAAACCCTGAGGATTTGGATAAGTATTACGCCAAATACGATTTAAGCCGGGGTGCACCCATTACAATCGGCGTTGTCTCTGATAAGCCAGTGGGTTCTGAGGCTGCCCAACGCGTCCAAAAGGGGAAGGTCGCAATCGCCATCCCAATCACGCGGCTTACTTCGATCGCCTATGCACCTCAGGCCGGAGATCATGTTGGCTTGATTGTATCCTTGCTACTCACTGATCTGGATGCAAACTTCCAGACCCGGTTACCCAATGTCGTTGGTGCTGTCGTCTTACCTGGTCCACAGACTACTGGTACTGATCAAAGTAAAACAGAACAGAACACAGCGACTGTGACTATTCTCCCTGGGACCAGTCCCCAAGGGCGCGCGGAACTGGATACTACATTGAACCAGCCTATTTATCTATTACCATCAGAGCCAAATCAACGTCCACGCCTGGTCAGCCAGATGCTAATTAGTGATGCAGAGGTGCTTTGGGTAGGTAATTTTCCTGAAGATGGCAACCTATCCAAAGAACCGACTCCCGTGCCGACTACTGCTGCTCAAGGCCAGGCTGAAACGCAGCCCGCACCACAACCATTTAAACCAGATATCATCACGGTTGTGGTCAATGCCCAGGACGCAGTGACGCTGAATTACCTGTTACTAGCAGGAGCCAGGTTGAACCTGGTCCTGAGAAATCCTGGCGAGACGGATCCTATGACAACCCAAGCTGCCACCTTACAATTTATCTTGGATCAGTACAAGATCCCCAATCCAGCCAAGTTATCTTATGGAGTCGAACCACGGATCGACACATTAGTATATCCAACACCGCAAGGCGGAGAATAACTCCTGACTTACCAATAGATTGGGAGAGGATATGCCTGCGCTGGAAAAAATTACGGTTCTGATCGTCGATGACATTGACGAAACAAGAGATAACATTCGCCGATTGCTCCAATTTGACCCTAATATTGATGTGATTGGAGCAGCGAAAAATGGACAAGAGGCTATCGACCTATCGCAGCAAATAAAGCCAGATGTCGTCATCATGGATATCAACATGCCCGACATTGACGGCATTACTGCTACAGAAATCATCCGGAAAAAAGTGCCGCATACCCAGGTGGTGATCCTTTCGGTTCAAAGCGATCCGAGTTATATGCGCCGGGCGATGTTGGCAGGGGCGCGGGATTTCCTGACCAAACCACCTTCTATAGATGATCTCACTGGTGCGGTACATCGCGCTGGTAAAATGGCTCAAGAAGAGCGCGCAAAAGCGGCTCAGGCTTTTCCTGGTGGAGCAATCGGCGGAGGTCAGGTCAGTGCAGCGGTCGCACCAACATTGGGGAAAATCATCGTCGTTTACAGTCCTAAAGGGGGCACGGGTTGTACGACCATTGCTACCAATTTAGCTTTAGCGATGCACAGTGAGGATAGAAGGGTGGTATTGGTGGATGCCAGCCTTCAATTTGGTGATGTCGCAGTATTCCTCAATGAACAGGTAAAGAATAACATCCTGGATCTTGCCCCACGAGTCGATGAACTGGACCCTGAGGTAGTGGAGAGCGTCACTATTCGTCATGCCGCCTCTGGAATTCGACTTGTGGCTGCCCCACCCCGACCTGAAATGAGCGATAAAGTTTCCAGCGAGCAATTCACCAAGCTTCTACAATATCTGCAAAGGTTATTCAGCTATGTCATCGTGGATACTTGCTGCTACCTCACGGATGTTGTGCAATCTGCCCTTGAAACAGCTGACCTGATTATATTAATCACCACACAGGATATTCCTTCCATTAAGAATTGCAATTCGTTTTTATCGCTGGCAGATGCCAGTAGTATCAGAAGGCGCATATTTTTTACGATGAATCGGTACGATAAGCGAATTGCAATCACACCCGAACGAGTGGGAGAAAGTTTACGGCAAGAGATTCTGATTACCATTCCACTGGATGAAAAAATTGTCAGCAGCGCGGTGAACCGGGGTATCCCTTTTATGATCGATAACAAAACCAGCTTACCTGGTAAAGCAATTTACCAGCTCGCGGATGCTATTCGTGAACGCTTATCGAAAGCGGAAATAGAGGGGGAGACTCAGGCCAAAAAATGAGGTATATTATTGTTATGGAGGTGTGATCAAACATGTCTATTTTAAAGCGGTTACAATCTGGCGATAATGCTAATCAACAGACCGCGTCTTCTTCATCGGAATCACGTAATCCCACGGTGCAAGCCCGGCGGATTGCCGCTCCGGTTTTACCATCCACCCAGGGAACCTACCACGATATCAAAGTACGAGTTCAGAACAAACTCCTTGCGAACCTGGATACGCATCAGGATATCATTAACGCTGCTGAAGTCAGAAGGACCATTCAGGAGCTGTTTGAGCAAATCCTCAACGAAGAGAATGTTGTATTATCCCGTCCAGAGCGTGCCCGATTATTTGAGCAAATAGCCGCAGAAATTCTTGGATTAGGACCCATTCAACCACTTCTTGAAGATGACACAATAACTGAAGTTATGGTAAATGGGGCCAAGAACATCTATGTGGAGCGGCGCGGAAAACTATATCGTGTACCGGTTACCTTCGAAAATAACGATCATGTGATGCGGATAATAGACCGGATTGTTTCACCCCTTGGTCGCCGTATTGATGAATCCAGCCCTTATGTGGATGCCCGTCTCCCCGATGGTTCCCGCGTGAATGCGGTCATTCCGCCAATTTCATTGGTAGGCCCGACAATTACCATCCGCAAATTCTCTAAAAGCCCAATCACGGTTGAACAATTAATCCAATATGGTTCAATCACGCAAGAGGCGATCGACTTTCTCAAAGCCTGCGTAGAATCCAAACTGAATATCGTGATTTCTGGTGGTACTGGCTCCGGAAAGACCACTCTGCTCAATATTCTTTCTGGGTTCATTCCATCGGATGAGCGTATTGTTACAATTGAGAATGCCGCTGAACTTCAATTGCGACAGGAGCATGTAGTCACCCTTGAATCTCGCCCCCCTAACATTGAAGGTAAAGGAGAAGTCACCATCCGGAACCTGGTAGTTAACTCGCTCCGTATGCGTCCAGATCGGATTATTGTAGGCGAGATCCGGGACGATGCTGCTCTGGATATGTTACAGGCCATGAATACAGGTCATGATGGTTCAATGACCACAGCTCACTCCAACAGCCCCCGTGATACTCTGAGTCGCATGGAAACTATGACGCTGATGGCCGGTATGGAGTTGCCAGTACGTGCAATTCGGGAGCAAATATCCTCCGCTATTGACTTGATCGTGCACGAAGCTCGCTTGCGCGATGGTACGCGGAAAATTGTTAATATCACTGAAGTCAGTGGCATGGAAGGCGATGTGATCACACTGACAGATATTTTTGTCTTTGAACAAGTTGGGTACGAGAATGGTAAAGTAATCGGTCGACTCCGTGCAACCGGTTTACGACCCAGATTTATGGATAAAATTGAGGCCGCGGGTATTACCTTACCGCCATCCATCTTCGGCGTTGGCGATCGGAGACGGTGATGCCTGCCGACCAAATGGATCTTTCATTCGCCTTCTGGGCGAAAGGAAGGTTTTGATATGGCTAATCTCTCTTTGATCATTCTTGGGCTTGGTGGTAGCTTAGCCGTCATCTTATTGATCGTCGGCATAGTCATCACGGCCACTAGCGAACGAAATCTTGTGCAAGAACGCCTGGGGCGCTATGTTGATCGCGAGGAAATCGAACAAGCCAAACAGCGTGTCTCTTCTATACCATTGACCAACTGGTTGAACAAACAGGTTGAAGGCTCCTCCTGGGCAGATAAAATTTCGAAAGACCTTGCCCGGGCTGACTTGAAGATGAAACCAGGTGAATACATCATCACCCTGATCGTTTCTTGCCTGGTTGTCGCTGCGGCTCTATATTTCATCGGTGGTAGAAATCCTATTGCTGCTGTGATTGGATTGATCATCGGCTTCTTTCTCCCAGGTTTATATGTGAAACGAGCACAGAATCGTCGCCAGATAAAATTTGACGACCAATTGGCTGATATGCTCAACCTGATGGTTAACGGGCTGCGGGCTGGCTTTTCCACTACCCAGGCTATGGAGGCTGTCAGCAAAGAACTCCCTCCTCCGATCAGTGATGAATTCCGGCGCGTTGTTCAAGAGATGCAATTAGGCGTTCCCATGGAAACCGCACTGGATAACCTCTTGCGCCGTATCCCCAGTGGTGACTTGGATCTTTGCGTCACTGCGATCAATGTTCAACGAGAGGTCGGTGGTAATCTGGCAGAAATCCTGGATACTATTTCCTACACAATCCGCGAAAGAGTGCGCATAAAAGGCGAGATTCGCGTGCTCACCTCTCAAGTAATGTATTCAGGACGGTTCCTCTCCATGATGCCGTTGTTTGTAATCGGCATTTTGTACTTGCTAAACCGAGAATATATGATGGAGTTCTTTAAACCGGATAACAATACACCGCCTGTTCCGTGTGGTTATCTGGCTTTGGTGGTGGCAGCCTTCTTGATTATCATGGGCTATTTTGCCATGAACAAACTCGGTGATATTGAGGTTTAGACATACCAGGAGACAATCCTATGAGTGCAATAATCCCGATTCTCATCATTGGACTGGTTATCCTCGGAGGCGCAGCTGCTCTGGTTTATATCGGCATACGCAATCCTCAGGCCGTTAATGAACGTGCCTTACAGAATCGCCTGGAGGAATTCAAGAAAGCAGGTGAAACGGTCAATCTGGAGAAAATTGAACTTTCCCAACCTTTCTCAGAGCGGGTCATATACCCTGTAGCTCGTGCATTGGGGGAACTTGCCATACGATTTACACCTCAGAATGCATTGCAGGCTACCGCCAAGAAACTAGAACTGGCAGGCAGCCCGGCGAAACTAGATCCGACCATGCTGCTTTCTTTACAGTTCATCGCCATGGGGGTTTTTGCCGGCTTGATCGCTCTGGTGTTCACAGTCGGATCCACCAAGTGGCCTTTTGGCCGGGTAATTCTGGCATCCTTAGGTTTTGGATTGCTGGGTTTTTACTTCCCTCAGCTTTGGCTCTCCAGCAAAATATCCAGAAGACAAAAGAGCATTCGCAAAGCGATGCCAGATGCCCTTGACCTTCTCACAATCTGTGTTGAGGCTGGCCTGGGTTTCGATATGGCTATGCAAAAGGTCAGCGAGAAGTGGGCGACCGAGCTTTCGCTCGCCTTCGCCCGTGTCATCCAGGAAATTAACCTTGGTAAAGTGCGGCGCGAGGCGATGCGCGATATGGCCGATCGCATAGGTCTGGCCGAGATGACAAGTTTCGTCGCTGCGGTTATTCAAAGCGAACAGCTTGGTGTCAGCCTGGCAAAAGTTCTCCGCATCCAATCGGACCAGATGCGGGTAAAACGCCGTCAACGAGCCGAAGAGGAAGCCCATAAAGCTCCTATCAAAATGCTCATCCCAATGGGCCTTCTAATCTTCCCCTCTTTGATGATCGTTCTTCTGACCCCAGCCGCCCTGCGGATATTTAAGTCAGCTCTCGGAGCAATGTTCAGAGTTCAATAGGCGTGGAGAAAACCTTATGACAATGGCGGGAGTGCAGAAGCGCCCAGCCTTTGTTCTATATCACCATATTTGGATAGCAATCGATTGGCTCTACCCACCTGCCTGCGGCGGATGTGGTAAATCGGGAGAGCGGTGGTGCAGGCAGTGCCAGGAATTATGCACAAGAATCCCACAGTCATGTTGCCAAATCTGTGGAGTACCGTTGCCATCTCCTGGAATTTGTGCATCGTGCCAGGAAACACCGCCCAATTACACAGCCTGTCGATCATTTGCTGTTTATGAAGGACCACTGCGTGAAGCAATCCACCAACTAAAGTACCAAAGAGATATCGGCCTTGGTGAAGCGTTAGCTGTACATCTGATAGAATTGCTGACTTCATTGCCCTGGCACATTGATCTTATAACTCCGGTTCCATTAAGCCCCAAACGTTTAAAAGAACGAGGCTACAACCAGGCTGGATTGTTAGCTTATCCAGTAGCACTATCCAGTCGTATTCCCTACTCTGCAAGAGCCATCCGGCGTATCCGTGAAACTCATTCCCAGGTAGGGCTATCTGCTGCAGAAAGATCCCAAAACCTTTTAGGGGCTTTCCAGGCGAAACCAGAAATCGTCATGGGAAAGAGCGTTTTGGTCATTGATGATGTGACTACGACTGGTTCAACTCTCATGGGTTGCACTCAAGCATTGTTGAACAGCGGAGCTGTTGCCGTTTATGGTATAACACTGGCTAAAGCTATGCACCAACAAGCGCTTTGAAGATTATCGTCAGGACTTTCAGGTCTATATGGATAACCAAGCCTTGGATCACATACTCTTAACTTCAGGAGGAACCTATGGCACTAAAAGTTGAGCTTTCGGTCCGGAATATGGAAGCGACCCAACGTCTCACCGATTACGTTAATAAGAAAGTTTCTAAGCTAGATCGTTTTATGAATGATATTGAGGAGACGCGGGTAGAGTTGGAGCATAATAAATCTGCTCGAAGTGCTACCGACCGTATGGTAGCACAGATAACCATACGCGGTAAAAGGTACATCTTGCGCGCTGAAGAGCGTGCTGATGATATTTTCCGAGCGATTGATGCATCCCTGGATAAGATGCAAAGACAGATTGAACGCTTCAAGGGTAAACGAGCCCGAGGACGGGGAGATGGAACTCCTGCATCACAGGTAACTGCGATGACAACGGAGGGTGAAGAGTCCTCCTCGGATGTTCCAATCATTGCCCGACGCAAGTCTTTCACTTTGGTCCCCATGGATGAAGCGGAAGCTATTGAGCAGATGAACCTGCTCGGTCACGAGAGTTTCTTCGTGTTTTACAATGCGAATACGAGCGCAATCAACATCCTCTATCGCCGGCGCGATGATACTTATGGTCTGATCGAACCCAAGCTGGGCTGATCATCTTCAGAACGCTCTACAGAGTCGAATTGGGTGCTTTGCATGTATGGCCCAATTCGACTTTTTTTGTCTTGTCATGGTTTACTCACTGCGCTATAATCGGTGTGTTAAATTTTGAGAGTACGAGGCTAGTTAGATATGATTGATGTTAATGATCTCCGCAAGGGCGTTACCTTCGAATTGGATGGGATATTATATAAAGTCTTGGATTACGAGCACAATAAAAGCGGTCGCGGCAATGCCAGCATCCGGATCAAGGCGCGTAATCTCCGTACCGGATCCATTATTGAAAGGACTTTTGCCTCCGGCAATCGCGTTCAGGATGTCCGGCTGGAATATGAAAATGTCCAATACCTTTACGCAGATGACACTTTCCACTATTTTATGAATACCGAGACATACGAGCAGCCAGCTGTGCGTTCTGAGATAATTGGCGACGCTGTAAAATTCCTGAAAGAAGGATTGGAAGTTAAGCTGACGCTATACAAGGATGAAATTATCGATGTTGAGCTTCCTACCTCGGTCGATGTGAAAGTGACGCAAGCATCAGTTGCTGTTCGAGGAGACACTGCTACAGGTGTCACTAAGAAGGTCATCGTTGAGACTGGCGCCCAGGTGGATGTCCCGTATTTCGTGAATGAAGGGGATATTATCCGGGTCGACACCCGAACGGGTGGGTATATCACCCGGGTATGACAGGATAACCTCACCTCTTACCATTCGTACTTCTACCAAAGGAGAAACCTTTGGTGTTTAGAGTCGAATATCGTAAATTGTGTCTCTCCTGTTGTTGCACTTTAACGTGTGTTTTACATCATTAAACTATCAAGCATATGCGCACCCCAGCAGGATCCGAATGCCCGTATTTCTACGGTGATTACTATCGAGGGCGAAAGCATGAAGAATGCCGTCTAATTGGTGATGCACCACCTCCTAACCATTGGACACCCAATCTCTGCCGTTCTTGCCCTGTCCCAAACATCGCCCGTGCGAATGCTTGCCCGAACATGGTCTTGAGAGCAGAGGTAAAAAGACAGCTCCTGGTTCTCAATCGCTATGTAAAGGTCAGCACTTTTTGTAATCTTTCACAGCAGAATGTCGTTGAACCTGAAATTGGTTGTGGGATATGTCACACCATGCCTGACGTCTTCACAGGAAAAACCAAATGAAACTTCTCGTCCTGATTGACCTGGATGACACATTACTCTCCAATGATATTAATGGTTTTGTTCCAGTCTACTTCCAGGCTCTGCGTAATTATGTATCATCTGTTCCAGGTGATCTCCTGATCAAGCAAATCCTCTATGCTACTCAGAAGATGGTTGAGAAGAACACACCTTCTCAGACGCTGGAGCATACCTTTGACGAGCATTTTTACACTGCACTCGGTTACCAAAAGGAGGAGTTAAAACCTGTTTTCGACCGCTTCTATGCTGAAGCCTTTCCCGAATTGAAGCACATCACACATTCAGTACCAGAAGCGATTCAACTTATAGAAGGTCTATTCGCTAAAGGCAGCCAGGTAGCTATTGCGACCAATCCATTATTCCCTCGCACAGCCATATTACAAAGGTTGGCATGGGCTGGATTACCCCTCGAAGATTACCCGTTTTCACTGGTCACGAGCTACGAGGAAATGCATTTCGCCAAGCCTAATATTGCCTATTATGCTGAAATCCTGGGTCAACTCGGTTGGCCCGAACTGCCAGCTGTGATGATCGGGAACAATGTGGCCGATGATCTGAAACCAGCAGCCGAATTAGGACTACCCACATTTCTGGTCTCTGCCGAAAAGGTGACTCTGCCAGAAGGCATTCACCCCGATAGCATGTCAGGTTCACTCACAGAAGTTCTGCCCTGGTTGGAATCAATCGCATCCATCCACCCTAAATTGAATCTGAGCTCGACTTCCGCACTACTGGCAATTTTGAAATCGACCCCTGCTGCATACGAAACATTGACCAAGGGCTTATCCAAAGCAGAATGGAGGCAACGTCCTGATCCAAAGGAATGGAGCTTGACTGAGATGGCTTGCCATTGGCGCGACGTAGACCGAGAGGTGAACCTCCCTCGCTTTCAACAGATTCTTGCTGAGGAAAATCCTTTTCTTCCGGGAATCGATACTGATCCTTGGGTTGATCAACGCGGCTACAATCAGGAAAATGGCCTGGTCGCATTCCAGGAATGGCTAGAAACTCGACAGCATTTGACGCAAAGTCTTGAACTTCTACAATCAGTCGATTGGCAACGCCCGGCGCGTCATGCAGTCTTTGGCCCTACCGACCTTAGAGAACTCGTAAGTTTTATTGTCACTCATGATCGGGTGCACCTTCGCCAGGTTTTTAAAGCTTTACAAGCCATTCACTCGCGTCGATAGTATAGGTTTTGTATAAGAGTTTCCTTAGATTTTCTGATTTTTTTATACAATATCTAGATTCATAGCAGATAGATTGGTATAATCTTTTTAATGAGGTATTCATCATTACCTCAGTTAGTTTTTAGGAGGAACGTGTGAATTCACGCAGTCAATCGTATGTGATTTACCTCCTGTTGTTCATCGCCATTATTGCCCTCTTGGTTTACAACTTTACTTCTGGCGGTGGAAATCAGGAGACTTTAACAATCAATCAACTGGCTAATGAGATCAGACAGGGAAAGGTCGGAAAAATTATAGTTTCGGATGATGACCGTTTGCGAATCACGATGGCTGATGGTAGCCAACGGACTTCAACGAAAGAGCCCAGCTCGACCTTAGTAGAACAGCTATTACAACTAGGGGTCACAACCGACCAGCTTGGTCCTGACAAATTGCAGATCGACATCAAAGCCCCCGGACCCTGGATGGCATTAGCCACCTTGTTGGGGTATGTACTTCCCTTCTTAATCCTGGCCGCCGCATTTTTCTTTATTTTCAGACAGGCGCAAGGGAGCAATAATGCTGCGATGTCGTTTGGAAAATCACGCGCCCGGATGTTCACGGGGGATCAGCCGACAGTCACATTCAACGATGTTGCAGGCGTCGACGAATCAAAGGAGGAACTTAAAGAAGTTGTAGAGTTCCTCCGCGAGCCACAGAAATTCATAACACTTGGGGCGCGCATCCCTAAAGGTGTTCTGTTGGTAGGCCCTCCTGGTACAGGCAAGACTCTGCTGGCCAAGGCAGTCTCAGGCGAAGCCGGTGTTCCATTCTTTTCAATTTCTGGCTCTGAATTTGTGGAGATGTTTGTGGGTGTTGGCGCCAGCCGGGTACGCGATTTATTCGACCAGGCCAAGCGTCATTCCCCGTGTATCATCTTTGTGGATGAAATCGATGCAGTAGGCCGCCAACGAGGCGCCGGGTTGGGAGGCAGTCATGATCAACGCGAACAGACTCTCAACCAAA
>Ga0315268_10002982_pt1 | contig 18801 bp, 24 predicted proteins | sample C1_top_MG_FD_204535 | JGI IMG/M metagenome (GOLD analysis project Ga0315268, IMG submission 204535) | Sediment microbial communities from Yellowstone Lake, YNP, Wyoming, USA - C1_top | ecosystem: Environmental > Aquatic > Freshwater > Lake > Sediment | place: USA: Wyoming | collected 2017-08-01
CGATCTACCCAACCCATCATGCATTCGTGAACTACTGGAACTACGAACGCCCACATCAAGGAATAGGCTATCTATATCCAGCAGACGTATACTTCAGAGACCTGACACATCACAGTGGATAGAACACGTTGAGGTCGTACGCTGTGATCTTGGTGCCGGTTGATCCTACGTCTATTCCGATCAGGCTCAACCTGACACGCCCATTCGCCGCGAGCTACACCATCGCTTGGACTCAGAAGACTTCGAAGACGTTCTTTGCGAGTGCCCGTATCAGCTTCTTGTCGCAGCCCATGTACGTGGTAACCTCGTTCACCCCGACTTCCCGATAGGCCTCGATGACTTTCACAACGTCCTTCCAGTTCTTGCAGAAGTGCATATTCCTTCTCAGCTCCTCGACGGTCACCTTTGCTCCAGCTTCCTCGACTGCGACGGGGCTTGGGAGACTCCAAGAATCTTTCTTGTTGATGCCTAGGGTTTTCGAGGCGGTCTTGAGAAGGTTTTCGGGTTGGTCGAAGCTGAAGACGAGTTCGATCGCGACCTTCGTCGGCGAAAGATGTGATCACCAAACCACACCGTGCGGAATCCCAACTTCTCAGCGTAGACCGCGGCGTCAATGAACTCCTTTGGATCGTAATCATTCTCCCGTAAGTTCACGAAAATTTCCATTCTTGCCAAAGAAAATCCACTATTCCGCCGGCATGTCTCATCTTATATCTTTCTGCAGGATGCGAACCGCAATATGAGACGCGAAAAACGGTGCATGTCTGCTGTGAACCTTCACTTTCACTGAGGACTCGCCTGACATGTGGTACTCCATCCTCGAATAGGGTCTCCCTGCGTAGTCTATTTTCGCACGTGAGAAATTGAGGGAAGAAGGCGTGAAGAAGCATTCCGAAGAGACCGACTCACGAACTGTGACTAGCGAAAACATGCGCGAGTTCTCGATTCGGCTACCTCTCACCGTTTCAGACTACGTAGAAAATGCCGCCTCTGCGCGAGGCCTAATGGTCGAGCAACTCCTGGCAGAGTTGATTACCGACAAGGTTTCGGGAGCGATCGAGCCTCTTGATGTTCGGCTTCGCCAAGTCACCGTACTCATCCGCGAACTCGTAATCCTAGCCAAGAAGACGCCGTTGCAGGAAGAGAAGGACGCTAAGGGAGTGAAACCTGCCCTTGAGGAGCGAAAGAAGAAACGAGAGCATATGATTGAGCTCGGCCTAGAGGCGTACGAGGAACTCAGCAAGATCGCACGATCCGAAGAAGCATCTAAACAGGCAGAGTTCCGGATGCAGGCCTTTATGGTAATGGCTCGAATGGGCTCCTTCAACGCAGCCGTAATCCGCGACCAAGAGGCGGACGAGATCGCCCGTCTGATTGAGGAAGTTCACGAAACGAACATCGAATTGGAAAGGAAGCTGGACGAGTTGGAGAAGAAGCAGAAGGAAGAGGAAGAGCAACGCTGGCATGGAAGTGTCGGGCATCAGCTCTGAAGAAGAGCCTCCACAGGTTAGCGCTAGGAAACGTAGGGGACACCGAAGAATTCAGGTAAATTTCAGGGCCAGCAGCAAGTGGTTGCAGATCGTAAGAATGCTGGCGAAGCTGGAAGGTCGTACCTCCAGCTCCCTAATGCGTGAACTCCTTACCCTCGGCATCGCGCAATATGTGAACATCTACTACCGCACCCCACAACTAATCAGGAGGCAACAGCTCGAAGGCATTCTTCAGTCTCAGACCAGCGCCGCTGCGGCCAAGGGGAAAACTGCCAGAAAAAACGACGTCTAGCATTTGTTATACACTTTCTCGGGTTTTGCCGGCCGAAAAATGGGCCGCCGGGCCCCCCCGGTGGGAGGTTTCTGCGCAATCAGCCTGAGGTGAGTTGGTAGCTGAGTACCTTGTCCTTGGCCAGATCTACGATGGCGCCGCGGATTATTCCCTCACCATATTCGCTTCCGGGATTGATGCAGAGCGTTCTCCCGATGTTTACGACCCCTCTCGATTCGTGAATGTGCCCGTGCAAGCCCAGCAGTGGCTTGTACTTCTCTATCGCCTCACGCACAGCCACGCTCCCGACTCCCGCAGTGACCGAGCGTATGCCTCCTCATTCGAGAACGTTCTGCTCGCGAAATCGCGTATCGCCAGATTGAAAGATTCCGCGATCAGGCTCAGATTGTCAACCAATGTGCCGTCCACATCAAAGATCACACACCCTATCCTCTGCTGCGATCCCTCTGGGCCCCAATCCATGAATCATCATGAATCCGAAAGTTGATTCGTAGGAATTTGATCAGTTCCTATGCCGGCGATTCTACGGTTGGAATATGAACCTGTTTCAATACTGAGTCGTTTGTCTAATCTTGGTGTCTTCCCACCTGATTATGGGTGAGGCAGCTTATGGCCCCATGAAGTTCAATGCGATGAGCGACGAACTCTGGGGATTCATCGAGCCCCTCCTTCATGGTGAGGAGGTGTTTAGGCTCACGGCGGCCCGGATGAGAGCCTTCAGGGCAGCTTCATCGATTTTGTCGCCCTCATGAATGTCGATTGCGCGTCTCGCGTTGCCTTCCAGGCTAGAGTTGAAGAGGCCTGAAGGGTCGTCCAAAGAAGCGCCTTTGAAGAAGGTCAACTTCACGACGTTCTTGTATGTCTCCCCCGTGCAGATCCCCCCATTGTGGGACCATACCGGGGCTCCTCCAGGTTGGGTTGGCTTCCTCCACTTCATCTCCTCGACGACGTTCGGGTCGGCCTCCTTGATCAGAGCGCGGGCCCTTGAGAGCGTCTCGCCTCGCCAGTCATCCAACTCCTTGATTCTCGCGTCTATCAGACGAGAGGGCGACTCCGTTCCTTTGGAACTGCTGCTCTTCTTCATGTTTCTTGCGCTCCTTGCTGCGGCTTTTCTGTCTTTCCCCAGAGTTTCAAACGACTCAGTAATGAAATAGGTTCTATGACGCGAAGCTCTAAATCTGCTGGTCGAACCGCTTGCACGAGAGCGCGAGTTAGCTGATGTATCCTAGCCTTATGCCCACAAGGTCGGTGGAATGAAGGGGCTTGTTCTGGAAAACGAGAAACTGCGAGTCGTTCTGACACCTGAGTTCGGTGCTCGAATCGTCAGCATAATCTGCAAGCCGACGGAAACCGAGTTCGTCTGGCATAATCCACGCGTCCCAATCATGAGACCTACCTACCGACCCGAACACGAGGATATGAGTGGCCTCTTCGATTGCCTGCCAACTTGTGAGGCCTGCACTTTCAAGAAATGGAACCTGCCAATGGAGAAGTTGCCTCGGAACCCTGGCGATTGTTAGGAGCCCCCAAGACGAAGGGTGGGATCACAGCGAAGATGAGACGGAAGCTCGAGATATATCCGCTCACCGTTCAGAAAGATGTAACGATACCCCGAAATGAGTCCTCACTCGTCTTGAATTACAGATTGACGAACACGACTGACGAAGAACTAGAGTACCATTATAGCGGGCACAACACTCTGCAGATAAACCCGAATTACCGGATCATACTCCCACACGGGGTCACAAAGCTCAAGCGCGGAATGGCAATAACAGATCGACTTGGGAATTTGGGACACGAAATTCCATGGCCGATCACCACAGACAGTGATGGAAAGAGTGTAGACCTGAGCAAAGTCGGTGGACCAACCGATGGGACCGGTGAGAACCTCTACACGCCTAGGCTGAGAGAATCTTGGGCCGCGGCCCTGAACGAATCGCGCTGATGGTGAAGGCCCTTCGAGCGATCATTCATGACAACGTGGCCGTTGATGTGGCAGAACAGGTTGCGTTGGGCAAGCGTCCCTGAGAGATCAATGGCATGTGAACGAACGAGCCATAGTGACGAGCAGGTCTCCAAAATCCTCCGGTGCTTTCGGAGAGAGAAGAGTGTAGATTACAAAGTATCTCGAGGACTGCTCACAGTAAACGTGAACCGAGTGAGCTTCGCGCGTGACAATCCGCTTCTTCGACAGTAGAAGCCCAGGGATCAATTCCCCAAGCTTAACGCGGTTATAAACGCCAGAATGCCCGTCAATCTCAAGCGAATCTTGCTTGATTTTTTCTGAGTCTTTCTGGCTAACACCTCTCCCTTTCATTATCTTCTCGATTCCGTGCTCAGCATGACTCTGCGGAGTCCCAAACCTCTTCTTGGCCACCTCTAGGTCTCCCCACGAGATGTAGATCTTCTCCCTATCCGGAAAGTGGAATACTATGTCCCCACCCTCGCGCCGACTCTTGGGATTGAATTCGACTCTGCACACCTTTGGGTAGTCTAGCGAGAATTTGTAGACAGAGAATTTCTCGAAGTTTTCGCTTTGCAAGGAGCTGATCTGGCCTACTTGCAGCGTTCGCTCTCTGAGGTTACTTAAATCTGCGGGCCTGAATTCAGAGCTGAGCCGAGGCTGCGCCGAGTGGGTGGACCGAGAGTTCTCTACGCCATCGCGGAGAGTTGCCCATTCGACATTCTACTGATCAGAGAAATGAGACGGTCGATCAACGCGCTCGTCCAACTCAATATGCAAAGGTTCAGAGTGCCCGAAAAAGCCACGACAAAATACTCCGCGCTGGACGTCATGAAACAGGCTCTGGAGCTCCTGTACGAGTTTTCGCCGTCCGAGCGCAACTACCGTGAGGCGATAAGAACCATCCAGGTCTATTCCGAGGGCGATGCTGAGATGCTTGAGACATTGCGAGCAAGTTTCTCGTTGATCGCCAATGCTGTGTACAACACCTATGCGGGACTGCGCCATGTTGAATCCCTGGCTCCGGAGATCTTGTTTTTGCAGGGTGTTCCGTTCGATCCGGCTGAGCTTCAGCAATCATTCAGATACGTGGGAGTGAAACCGCCCGAGGTGAGTCCTCCAACGGTCAAGAGAACCGTCTTCCTCGACGAAGGTTTCGAGCCCTACAAACTTCTTCTCGACGGCAGACTCACCTCACAGTCGGCGGATAATGGAAGGGAGGAGCACTGGGCGCAAATCATCAAGGCGACGCTGGGATCGCTCAATGGGGCTGCCATCATACGAGCGGGCAAAGAGCATCTGGATCCTCCAGCAAACCCGCTAAAACGGGCTTTCAGAAGTCTTGTGCGCTCCGAAGTGGGAAAGCTCCCGCGACTCCTCAACAAAGGCGGGATCAAGGTCGAAGTGGTTCAGCGAGTTGCGGACGTCAATGTCGTCTTCGGAAAGAGGTAGCTCAGCCCGCCGCCATTGGCCGTTGCGGTTACGATTTGCGCGGCTTTGCCACGTGTTCTTCTGAGAGGAGATATTGATACACGAAGCCCGCGATGAGGGCTCCGATTATTGGGCCTACCCAGTATACCCAGAGAGTACCATAGACGCCTGACGCAATCGCCGGGCCAAGAGCTCGAGCGGGATTCGCTGCACCTCCCGTTAGCGGACCAGCGATGAGTATGTCCGCGGTTAGAGTCATTCCTATTAGCACTCCTGAGGCCCCTGCCGGAACCTTCCCAGTGTAAGCCGCAGCGTAGACCGAGAGCATCAGGAAGAAAGTGATTATCAGCTCAACAACAACCGCCACCGGAGCGCTATATTTGATGAAAATGCCAGGGGCGACAGAACCAAAATTGGTCATCTTACCATAATCTGGAAGCAGAAACTGATGAGCCAATCCCGCTAGAGCTGCGCCCACGACCTGCGCTGCTAGGTATCCAACGCCGTCATCAAGATCCATCTTTCGAAGCGCGACCGCGGTTATCGTTATGGCTGGGTTGATGTGACAACCTGAAATGTACCCGATCGCGTACACCATAATCATGAGAATGAAGCCATGCGCGAACGCGATCGCCATGATCGATGTTGAGGGCGATGAGAAACCGAGGAGCGCCGTGAACACGGTCACCGAGACGGATCCGAAGAAGACAAGCGCGAAAGTGCCGATCAACTCAGCTGTGTAGGCTCGTCGTCCCATCTTCATCTGCGCACGCCGGGCTCTGCGCTAGAAGATCATCATATAAAACGCTTCAGCTCAGGCCGCGACCAAAACAGACCGCGAATAGCGAAGCTTAGACCTGTTCGCCGATCCGGTACGTGTAGATCGTATGACCGAGGAGCTCGTTGTACACCGCGCTTGGTTTCCAGCCAGGCACCTTGAAGTCATGCGATATGACCCGAGCGCCCTGCCTCAACTCAGCCTCCAGTTTAGGACGCAAACGCTCATTGGCGCTCGATGTCAGATAGAGCGTTACGACGTCGGCATCGGAGATGTTTACATCGAAGAAATTCCCCTGAATCACGCGAACCCTACTCTCAAGATTCAGCCTCTTGATCTCTGTCTTCGCTCTCTCGACGAGATCCTCCCTGAGCTCAATTCCCGTGGAATTCGCTCCGATGTCCTTTGCCGCGAGGATGATTAGTCTGCCATCACCGCATCCAAGATCGTAAAGAACCTCACCCGGCTTGACCTGCGACAGGTCGAGCATCTTCTTGGCCACTTCGAGCGGCGTCTGGACAAAAGGTGCGATGCTCAATGCGCGGTGACTCTCGAATTGCAGCTTCTGAGTCTATGATTTATGCATATCTTCTCTCAGCTTCGGAACGTTCAGCCTTACCGACCTTCGCGACTGGCGCGGACTTCTCTTTCTTTCCCGTCCATTTTACATCCTCTTCAAGGAACTTCACGCACACTTCCCTGAATTGGGCATAGATTTCCTTCAACTCGCCTTCGGTGAAACTGTCGATGAATGTGGGGTTTCTGAGCCAACTGTCCCACCCGCGCACGCTCTCAAAAAGGGCAGAATTCATCCGAATGAGCGACGCGTAAAGTCCGAGTCTATCAATTGGCTCAAGCTTCTTGATCTCTTCGAGCGCTTTGGAGCGTTCTTCAGTCCATGACAAGTTCTCAGACGCACCTTCTCCCGCGAACTGTCCCACCCACAATTTAGCCTTATTCCCGAAGAAACTCACACATGGGGAACGTATCGCGGGAAATCTGCATTCACACGAAACGCGTCGATGCCTCCTTGCGAAAGCTAATTCAACAACGATCCCATGGTTCATCACCATACCAATCCTCGATTGATGTGAATCTAAAATGAGCAAAGTCGAACCGATCGTCATCAAACTCGCCGAAACAAAACTGAGTGAGGACGGCGTGAAACGTCTCGCAGAGCACTATGGGGCAACGGAATGGTTGTCCGTAGCGCGGGGGCTCCAACCAAATGATTCTGAATTCTTGATCGAGTTGTCGGGACGCACTTGCTATCGCAGCTTCGGAGTGGGGCTAAACCCTAACGTGACGAAAGTAAGAGATAACCCGCGAGATTACTTGACGAATGTTCTCCAAAAGGGCGACGGAAGCGTACTGGAGCATGCAAGCGTAACCTTCGCGTTCCTGAACGTAAGCCGGGTGGCCACGCATGAGATAGTTCGCCATAGGGCCGGCACAGCGATGAGTCAGGAGAGCCTTCGGTTTGTTCGTCCGCGAGATATCGGAGTGTGGATCCCTCCTGATCTTCAGTCCGTCTCCGATAAATTCTCGCAAACCGTCAAAGACATAGAGACGCATTATCGCGAGCTGGAAAGCGAGTTCGATTGGGATAAGATGAACTTTGAGCAGAAGAAGCGAGTTACTTCAGCGCTACGAAGAATTCTCCCCGATGGCATTGCAACGAATCTTGTTTGGACTGCTAATCATAGGACAATACGCTGGGTTATTGAGATGCGAACTGATCCGGGCGCTGAGGTCGAGATCAGAAAGGTGTTCGGCCAAGTGGCCAGGATCTGCATCAAAGACTATCCACTACTTTACGCGGATTTCACGTCCAAGGATCTTCCTGACGGCACTACCCAATACACTCCAAAGTATTCCAAGGTGTAACGCGATTGCCAGAGGCATTTTGGCGAACCGCGATTTCCAAGGTCGAACCAAACAAGATCCTAGTTCGCGGCTACAACCTCATGGATCTTGTTGGTAAGTACAGTTACGCTGACCTGGCGTACCTCCTTTGGCGCGGCGAACTGCCAACCGCGAACCACTCACGAATGATGGATGCTCTGCTATCGATATGCCTAGAACACAGCCTCAACGCTCCCTCGGTTGACGCGGCGGTTTTCGTCGCCTCCTCAGGAGTGCCGCTGCAGACTGCTGTCTCAGCTGGCGTGGCGGCGATGGGGGATTGGCATGGAGGCGCCATCGAGCAGGCTGCCGAGATGCTGCAAAGCGCTGTGCGAACATTGCACGAACGACACGTTGAACCAGCCGTAGCTGCCGAGGAAATTCTAAGGGGGTACCAAGAAAGGAAGGAGAAAGTACCGGGATTCGGGCATCCGACTCACACAAGAGATCCGCGAACCGCGAGACTCCTAGAGATCGCGCGTGAGACTAAGCTCCAAGGTGCCCACGTGGAGTTGGCGCAAACCATGGAGTCATTGACGGACAAGGTGTTTCAGAGGCATTTGATTCTCAACGTGGACGGCTGCATCGCGGCCGTCATATCCGATATGGGTTTTGACTGGCGTTGGGGCAAGGCGTTCTTCATTGTGAGTCGAACTCCCGGCCTGGTAGCCCACGCCTACGAGCAAATGTACCACGACAAACCGTACAAGGCTCCACAATGGAACGAGATCGAGTACACGGGCCCCGCAGAACGAGAAGTCCCAAAATGAGCCGTATAGTGTAGCTCGCGCAAGACTGCGCAGCCCCAGAGGGAAAAGGGGGGAACCGCTCTCCTCTCTCTCTTCCTAGCGGTTCCACTGGACCGGTTGAATACTGACTCTTCCAAACTCGCGGAGCTTCTCTGTCTGTTTCGCGTCTATGTTCAGTCCTCTGCGGCTGGCTTTCAGGTACAGGTTTCCGGTCTTCGCTCTGGCGAGGACTTTCAGGTCGCTCCAAGCATTCTTGATGGAGCTCAGGGTTCGGTTCCATTCGAACATTCTATCTCGGAACATTTCCTTATTCACTTGGTGGGAGGTTCGGATTTTCGCAATTAAAGGGCAGGGCACGTCCCGTAATGACAGAGGGTGGTCACAACATGTGACTACCAAACGTGCCCTCGCTCCCAATAATGCGACGTAGGGAGGGAGACTTTGCCCGCGGTTTGTTTCTGAATCCATCACAATGTTTCTAAGGCGAACGCGCCGCACCTCTGCCTAGTATGGAGACATCGAAAACACTGACTCAATTGGACTCACCCACAAATGGCAAAGCAGGCAGGAATTCAGGCGATCCTCCGAGCAAAAGACGGTTTAGATGATCTTCTCGACACATTGGAACTATTATCCAATCCGGCATTGGGAAGAATCTTGAACAGGGATTGAAGGAGGCTCGCCGCGGTAAGGCGGTGAAGCTGTCACCCAAAGAGTTCAGATCGGAATGAAATCTTGAACGAGTCCACCACAACTTTCGACAAGACCTCTATAGGAAATCACGGCGGCGCCGGGGAATGAAAGCCTCCACACTGTCCATATTCGACATGTCGAGAGTGGGCGATGTCTGCCCTGCAGTATTCGAGCGAAGGTAGATAAGTTGGGATTCGGTTTCGGGACTCGAAACCCTTGGAGAATGAACCGTGTCCGCACAGCCCGAGAAGGCCATCGTGGTCTCAGACCTGCGAAGGGAATACCGTACCTCCAAGGGGATACTGAGAAAGAAGCGCAGTGTCGTAGAGGCAGTGAGAGACATCTCGTTTGAAGTAGATTTCGGCGAACTGTTCGGCCTAGTCGGCCCTAACGGCGCTGGCAAGACAACTACGATCAAGATGCTCACAACTCTCCTAACCCCAACATCAGGAACCGCCAAGGTGCTTGGCTACGACATAGTCAAAGATGTGAGAACAATCAGGAAAAGAATTGGCATAATTTTCGGCGGAGAACGAGGACTCTACTACAGAGTCAGCGGCCGCGAGAACCTCCGATACTTCGCCGACCTCTACGGCGTCCCTTTGGCGAAGCGTGAGAAGAGAATCACTGATCTTCTCAACATGGTGGGCCTCGGTGACCGCGCAGACGACAAGGTAGAAGGTTACTCACGCGGCATGAAGCAACGACTCCACATAGCGAAGGGCCTCATTAACGACCCTACTCTAATCTTCATGGACGAACCAACGATAGGTCTAGATCCCGAAGCAGCACGCGAAACCAGAACAATGATCAAAGATCTGGTTGACAAAGGCAAGACTATCCTCCTGACGACCCACTATATGTTCGAAGCAGACGAGCTCTGCCACAGGATTGGGGTCATCAGCAGCGGAAAAATAGTTGCACTAGATTCGCCTTCAGAGCTGAAGCGCTTCGTGAAAGACATTACCGTAATCGAAGTTGAAGCCTTCGGAGTCGGAGAGTCGGACCTTGTAGCGCTGCGGCAGCAGCCGGATGTGACCAATGTAAGCGCGGACCTGGAAGGAGAGCGCCAGACCATACGGATACAGACTCCACGAGGGTCCGAGTTCATTCCTGCCGTCACAAAGTTGTTGAGCAAGGCAAAGATCATGGATGTTCGAACCAAGGAGCCAACCTTGGAGGATGCGTACCTGAAACTGGTGGCCTAGGTATGACTGAATGGCAAACTGTAACCGGCTCATTCAGGATGAGCATGCTTCATTTCTTCGCAGACCCACAGTGGATAATACCAAACATAATCGCCCCCTTCATCTTCACAGCCGTCGCGCTGATGTTCTTCCGGAACGTATCGGGCTCGTTGGCCCTGTATGCGGTCCTGGGAGGTGGCATGATGGGGATGTGGGGGAACACGCTCTATGGAGCGGGCTTCGCGTTGGGTTTCGACAGATGGAACGGGACGTTGGAGTACGTGCTCGCTACGCCGTCTAGGCTTGTCTGGATTGTTGCAGGCCGATCGGCATCCAGCGCAGTACTTGGACTAACTACAGCGGTTGCCATCTTGGGAGTGGTCATTGTCGGGTACGGTGCACAGCTTGGAATCGCAAATCCGATCCTCTTCCTACTAGCCCTCGTCCTCACCTTGACTTCACTGTCCGCCCTCGGCGTTGTCTTCTGTTCCTCATTCCTTCTGACGCGGTCAGCGTCGGTTTTGACGAATGGGCTGGAGATGCCAATCTACGTGGCATCGGGATCGATGTTCCCTATCGCTCTACTGCCCTTCTGGTCTCATCCATTATCCCTCGCGCTCGGACCAACTTGGGGAATCGACGCAATGCGATACGCTGCAGACGCCGCCTACCAAGGATTGGGCTTTGGGTATTGGTTCGACATCCTCGTGGTCTTGGCCTCCACGTTCGTGTATCTGGCAGTTGGATTCTGGCTGTTCGTAATTGTGGAGAAGAGAGCGCGGCGAGACGCGACCCTGATGGAGTACTAGTACCATGGCCACACAACTTCGCGAGCTCGCATCGATCCGCATCTTCGCTAGCAGTGCGACGTTTGCCTTCAAGGCACTGTTCTCATGGCTACGGCCGGAAATGTGGTTCATGCAAGTCTTCACGCTGCCCCTCTTCGAGATGGCATTCTTCGTTTACTTAGTTCGCTTCGTTGCACCGACAACGACGAATGTGGCGTTCGTTGCGGTGGGTAATGCGATGCAGGTCGCCTCGTTCAGCTCGATTTTTGCCGTGTGCAACCTCACTTCCGAGGAAAAATGGCAAGGGACTCTCGTTCCATTGATTGCAACCCCAGCCAACCGATTTCCTCTCTTTCTCGGGCGAGCCATGTTTCAGGTTTTCAACGGTATGGTCACGGTAGCGGTCGGTTTCCTCTACGCCACGAACGTCTTCGGTGTTGACATGTCCCGAACTGACTTCCTAGCCCTCGCAGTCGTCGTTGTCATGACTTCCCTCGCGATGACCGGATTTGGACTCATGCTGGGAAGCCTAGGCTTGTTTCTAAGAACCGCGATGATCATAGCGAACGTCTTCCTCTTCATAGGACACTTATTGAGCGGAGTCAACTTTCCGGTCAGCCAGCTCCCAACATGGCTGCAACCGTTCTCCTACGCGATTCCGATGACATACGGAACAATGGCTGCGCGAGCGGCGGTCGATGGAGCCAACCTCATCCAGATGACCCCCCTGCTGCTGCAGCTGATTGCGACAGGCATCGTTAGCATATTAGTCGGCTACTTGCTTTTTATCGGATTCGAAGTACTGGCGCGAAGAAACGGCAAACTGGAAGAGTACTAGGCTCAGAACGCCGCGTCCGGTTAGCTTTCCTTTTCCAGAATCTTCACTTCGCACTTCGCAAGCCTCTTGAAGTCATCTGCATCAGTCGTGCTGCCGACGATCGCGCCAAAGTGCATCGGAATGACCAGCTTCGGGTTGATCGAGGCCGCGGCTGCGGCGGCTTCCTGCGCGGTCATAACATAGGTTCCAGACACGGGGAGCAATGCGATGTCGGCGCGAATGTTCTTCATCTCTGGAATGTGGTCCGTGTCCCCGGCGTGGTAGATGCGAACACCCTTCACCGTCAGAATGAACCCCAGCTTCCCGTCCTCCTTGGGATGGAACACTCTGCCGGGTTCTCTGAACTTGTTCACGTTATAGGCGGGGACGGCTTCAATTGCCACAGCGCCAACCGCTATCTTGTCTCCTGGCTTGATGATCTTCAATTCTTTCGCTTTGAGTTTGCCGAGCTCACTTCTGGATTGCGAGTGGGCAACGACGACTGTGTTCGCGGTCGTGACTTTGCTCAGGTCCTCAATGTTGCAGTGATCGAAATGCTCGTGGCTCACTAGAAGAATGTCAGCTTTCGGGCCGCCAGAACCGATCTTGAACGGATCAATGTAGATCACTTGACCGTCCTGGATTCTGAACCCGTCATGTCCTAGCCAAGTAATCTTGACGCCCTGATACTCCAACATGGTCGGCACCAGAGACAGCTTGCTACGACTTCAACTTAAAAAGAAAACACCGTAGTCCTCAAGAAATAAGGCGGATTCTTCCTCCAATCTTTTTGAGCGCCGATATGAGCCCACTAGGAGTAAGGCTGGTTCCGACTCTGTCGCAGCAGGTATTCTCACTCCTCTCAAGGACCGTTCAAGACACGATAGCCGAGTCCGGAATCAAGGCCCCCACTCCCCCGCAGACACTGGCGATACCGAAGATCATCGAGGGGAAGAATGTTCTATTGATCGCTCCGACTGGTTCAGGAAAGACCGAGGCCGTGCTTCTTCCAATATTGGATAGACTACTGAAGCTCGAGAACAGACAGGGAATCTCGATAATCTACATCACGCCTATGCGGGCGCTCAACCGCGACCTGCTAAAGCGCCTAGACTTCTGGAGCAGAAAGCTCGGTTTCACGGTCGAGATCCGACATGGAGATACGCCCCAAAAGGAGCGGAGGAGGCAATCGATCAAGCCGCCTGACTTCTTGGTCACGACCCCCGAAACACTACAAGCAATCTTGCCCGGGCGGAGGATGCGGACGCATCTGCGGCATGTCCGGTGGGTTGTGATTGATGAAGTCCATGAACTCGCGGGTGACAGGCGCGGGGTCCAACTGACCGTGGGACTCGAGAGACTCCGAAAAGTCACAGATCAGGAGTTTCAACGAATAGGCCTCTCCGCAACCGTCGGCAACCCCGAAGAGATCGCGGCGTTCATCGCAGGCAGAAATGCGAGCGAGGTTTTGCAGGTGTCGCCTCCAAAGGAAGCGAAGTACTTCGTCGAATTCCCCCATCCAACCGATGAGGACGATGTCGTCGCACAGAGCTTGTACACTGCCCCCGAGGCAGCAGCGAGGTTGAACAGGATCTGGGAACTCATCGAAGATCACGATTCCACACTGATCTTCGTCAACAGCCGCACGAATGCTGAAATGCTCGGTTCCAAGTTTCATCAATTGAAACGAAATGTCGCAGTGCATCACGGCTCCCTCCCCAAAGAGGAGAGAGTTCGCACTGAGAACGACTTCAAGAACGGGAAAACGAAAGCGCTAGTATGCACATCCACGTTGGAGCTGGGAATCGACATCGGCACCGTGGATTTGACGGTTCAATACATGTCCCCTCGGCAAGTTTCAAGCCTCATCCAGCGAGTGGGACGATCGGGCCACAGACTCGATAGGGTCTCGGAGGGCGCGGTAGTCGCAGTGTCGACTGAGGACTGCCTCGAGTCCGTGGCGGCAATTTTGAGTGCCCGCGAGAAAGCCGTTGAGCCAATTAAGATACATGAGAAGGCGCTTGATGTCCTAGCCCACCAAATAGCTGGCATGGTGCTTGAGTCCGAGAACGGAATGAGCTCGGATGACGCGTTCAATCTGATCCGAGGAGCCTACCCCTATCGCGATTTGACTCGACCAGAATTTGACAAGGTGACCTTCTTCCTCGAAAAGCTGCGGCACCTCCGAATCGAAGAGGGAGTACTTCGCAGAGGAAGCAGAACGCGCCAATACTATTTTGAAAACCTGTCAATGATCCCCGACGAGCGCAGATACCAAGTCATTGACGTTTCGACACAACAGTCTGTTGGCATTCTCGGAGAGGAGTTCATGATGACGAAGGCTCGCCTCGGCTTGCATTTCATCGTGAAAGGTAAGGTTTGGCAGATAGAGCAAATCTCGGACGACGCTCGTGTCTACGTGACACCTGTGGAGGATCCGACGGCAGCGGTCCCCGGCTGGGACGGCCAACTTCTCTCCCTGCCCTTCGAACTCGCCCAACGAGTGGGCAGACTCCACGCCGGGCTGTCGGCGGAGCTTGAAACGGCTGGGGTTTCAGAAGTTGTGGACGTGTTGGAACGGAGATGGCCGGCTGAGCGGTTCGGAATACGAAAAGTCGTTGAGGAGCTGGATGAGCACCGCAAGATGCACGCCCCCGTCCCGACGGACGAGCGGATTCTGATCGAGGCTTTTGATCGATTCCTGATTATCCACGCGAGCTATGGAGAGACTGTGAACAACACGCTCGGCGAGATCTGTGAGGAGCTACTTTCCAGAAAGGGATTGGTCAGAAACTGGTGGGCGGACGGCTATCGAATCCTCCTAGAACTGACAACCGATACGGAAGAGCTGCAACTGGAAGAAGTGCGCTCCGCCCTGTTCGGCATCGAGCAGGGCGTGCTGGAAGGAGTGCTCAAGGGGGTCCTGCACAGGCATTTCCCGTTCGGATACTATCTGAAGTTCATCGCTGAGCGCTTCGGCGCGATGAAGAGGGGACTGATGTACTCGGGGGACAGCCTTAGGGAACTCGGCCTTCGCTTCAGAATGACTCCCATCTATGATGAGACGATCCGCGAAGCGCTCCTACTACACGTCGATTATGCGCGCGCCCGAGCAATCTACAACGATATTCGGAACGGAGAAATCGAGGTCTCACTCTTCAGGGCTGAAGAGAACCCGACGCCGCTCGGCTTCCATTTGCTGAACAAGCATCTTGATGTGCCCGAGCTCGTTGCTCCCGAGACCGTTGAGCGTAGCACGATCGAACGCCTTCGGTATAGCATCGACAACATGACCGTTGACCTCCTGTGCTTCGAATGCGGCGAACCAATGCACGCGGTCGTAGTCAAGGCACTGCAGAAGAAACCTTCATGCCCCTCTTGCCAGTCGGGGCTTCTGGCCGTGTCATCGTGGTCAACTGACTTTCTCGAACGTATCCTCCAGAAGAAGTTCAAGGCCTCCGCTTTGGAGCAAGAGGAGATCGAGGCCCTCTCCCGTGCCAGACGATCAGCCGATCTGGTTCTGTCGTACGGTAAACGTGCGGTGATTGCCCAATGCGTCTACGGCATAGGGCCACAGACAGCCAGTAGGATTCTTGCCAGGATGCATGACGACGACAAAGCCTTCTACAAGGACCTGCTCGAGGCAAAATTGAGATTCATCACGACCAGGCCGTTCTGGGACAAGCCGTAGGTGGAGAAGTGGAACATTCTCCTTTCTCGCTACGCCGTCAAAACGTTCCAAGCCTACTTAACTACTGGAGTACCGGAGGGCTTTGTGGGAGGATTCGGCGTGTACCATATCCACAATCATGAGTTCCATCATGCAATGCCTCTTGGAATCCTGAGGTGCGTTTACTGCGGCGTACCGAAAGCGCAGAAACGCTACCGGGCTTCAGCGTAAATCACCTAACGTTTCTATCGGCGGCCGCTAGCGAGCGTTTGATTTTTTAAGTCGCCGCTTCCTCAGGCTCGACGCCACCGGGGAAGACGGCTGTGATAGCTGAGCTGGATCGTCGAATCACCGAACTTCGCTTCATTGAAGGGGTTGAGAAGGTCGAGCATGTGCCCTACCAAGGCGGCGACCAGTTCTGGGTTAGATTCAACGGCCCTTTTGATCTTGCCAAGCTCGACGACATCGCCGAGAAGCACGGTTACTTGATGGTCAAGTTTGCTGGGTTACCATCCAAGCTCCCGCGCGGGCTTGGAGAAATGCTCTGGGACGGCGTCACTCACATCATCACCAAGAACATCAGTGGATGGTCCAAGCTCACGTCCAAATTCGGTTTCGAGCCAGATGGAGTCGCGAAACTCGCCATGGATCTGCACGGTCCTTATCGAATCTTCATGGCTGGGAGCGAAGAAGGTATTCAGCTCCTCTACGAGTACCTTGGCGTAAAGTACGTGCCACCCGCTCCACCGCCCCCGAAACCCGTCGCTCCCACTCCTCCTCCCAAGCCAGCAACTCCAGCCGCGTCAGCACCTACCACTCTAGCGCCGGCTCCGCAGAGACCAGCTGACACGAAGCCAGCCGTCTCGCAGCAACCCGCGCCGACTAGCCCCGCTCCCGAATCCTCAGCGAAGCAGGAGACCAAGAAGGAAGCGGCTGCTCAGGCTCAGGCTTGAGCTAGCCGGGAGGGCTCGGCAGTGAGTCAACCTTCTTAGGTTCTACGGTGAACGAGACGCCTTCCTCGGCATCGAGTGAGCCAGAGTAGAGAACCTCGCCAAGTATCCTGCATCCCTCCTCGATCTCCACATCGACTCCGTGAATCTGTTCCACTCGGCTTCGACTCTCGATCATGATCCTCTTACCGTACACCTCTTCAACCTCAGATCTTTCGCCGATCTCCACTGTGTCGCCGATGAGCGGGCCCTTCACCCTGCCTCGGTCGCCGATCACTATCGCCTCAGCCCTCACTCCCTTCTTCGTCACGATTGCACCGCCGACTTCCACTTTGTCTGCTTTGATCTCGTTGGCTTCCATCAACCCTCCAACCGATATGTCGACCGCGACCAGGGTCCCCCCCACCTTGCATTTGCCCCCGATCTCCAGATCTCTTCTCAAGGTCAGATTCTGGCCGACGGTCAGTAGTCCGCCGACGTCAACCTCGTCGCCTTCCGCGTTCCCTTGAATCTCGATTGTCCCGCCCACGTCGATCTCCTCGAACGTCAGGTTTCCATTCACCTTGACGACTCCGCCAACATCGATCTCTCCACCAACGCTGTCTCCTCCGAGTTCCACGGAGCCACCAACATCGATCTCCCCAAACTGGAGCGGTCCGGTCGACTGGAAGGATCCTCCAACATCGATGCTGCCGTTCACCTTTCCCCATCCCACCTTCACTGAACCTCCCACATCGATGTCCTCGCATGTGACATGTCCATCAACCTGCACCGTCCCACCTGCGTCAATGTGCTCAACCTCCGCGGATCCGTGCACCGCCAACGCGCCGCCGACGTCGACCGATTCGGCCTTCAAGTCACCTCTGATCTCGGCGCGGCTTCCAACATCAAGGCTTTCGACTGTGACATTGCGCCCCACCTCAAGGTGCTTGTCAACATCCACCGACGCGCTTGCAAGTGAACCGGAGATGTGCAGGCTGCCATCCGAGACAGTGACATCCCCAGACACCGTCAGATCCCCGTGAATGTCCAGATCCCCGTCACCAGCCTCCACCTCACTCGCCTTCAACCCGCCGTTGAAGACGACGCCTCCCTCCACAACAACATCACCATCCACCACTACGTCCCCGCCCTCGGCGTTAACCACGGCGTCTCGCTCCACCTCCAGATCTCCCTCAACGTGGCCTAGGTTGACTTTGGATCGGCGTGAGATGGTTACGTCAGTCATCTCGCTAACCTTCAACGCCGCGCACGCTTGCGCCCGATATATGCTCTGCTCACATCAGGAGCTAACAAACAGAAGCCCGCCGGCCTAGGGTTGTTCGCTGCCCAGGTACGTCATGAACCCCTGAACCTTCCTGTACGCGTCCAAGAACTCCAAACCCCTGCGGGTAATGTGGAAGAAGCGACTATCACCCACCGTGCGCAGCGAGAGAAGCCCAAAGCTCGCAAGCGTCTCAAGCATCGGTTTCACCCTGTCAAGCGGCAGACCGGCGCCGTAGGAGACTCGGGTGACGAGGGCGCCCTCGGGTCGACGCTTAAGCACCTCAAGAATGTCAGCGTAGATGTCGATCCGAGAACGCTTCTTCAAACCCTGCGCCGATCGCAAAATCCCCAGCCGAGGCCTAGTAAGTCTTCCTAAAGCGCGAGCTCGAAAAAGAGCGCGCCAGGAATCGGATTGTGACGATACGGCTCAATCTCCCGAAAACCCAACGACCTGTACAGCGCAACTGCTTCGGGCATCGACGGAACCGTATCCAACCTCATCCGCTTGTACCCTGCCTGGCGAGCTTCTTGAACGATAGCCATGGCCAGCGCCCTCCCGAGTCCTCGGCCTCGAAACCTTGGGCGGACGTACAACCTCTTCATCTCGCAGATCCCCTTCCCCTCAAGCGGTCTAAGCGCTACGCAGCCCGCGACCTCGCGGTCCTCTGAGGCTAGAAGTATGCATCCGCGCGGCGTCGAGTACTCGCCCGGCAGACTCGCAACCTCATGCTCGAAGCTTTGGAAGGAGAGGTCGAAGCCCAGGGAGGAGGCGTATTCGAGGAATAATCGTCTGGCCTCAACTAGATCCTGCTCCGACCTAGC
>Ga0315268_10002983_pt1 | contig 18798 bp, 20 predicted proteins | sample C1_top_MG_FD_204535 | JGI IMG/M metagenome (GOLD analysis project Ga0315268, IMG submission 204535) | Sediment microbial communities from Yellowstone Lake, YNP, Wyoming, USA - C1_top | ecosystem: Environmental > Aquatic > Freshwater > Lake > Sediment | place: USA: Wyoming | collected 2017-08-01
TCAGTAACCCGTTTTCATTCTTTGTTAACGAATTGATCCTTTGGCACGCCGCAAACTGGGCAAACCCAATCACCAGGCGAACCCTCGAAACAGGTCCCGGGCTTTACACTATGCTCAGGGTCTCCTATTCTTGAGTCATAGACCTATCTGCAAACTGTACATTCACATTTTCCAAATCAGCCACGTATATCGACAGGCAAAATCTCATCAACCCACCAATTTTAAAGTCTGTCCCAGACAACGAAATGGTTGTAGTGCGCGCGGGGACCGTGATTTCGGAATGTTATCCAAAATGCCGATAAAAATGGAAAAAGTCAGCAAAAAAGAGACCAATATGGAAATACTACGAGTTGCCATGACAGCAGAATTAGACGCTATAAGCCTCTATGAACAGCTTGCCGCCGAAACCGACGACGAAAGCACGAAAAAAGTGCTGTTGGATGTTGCAGTTGAAGAGAAAACACATATGGGCGAATTTCAGACTTTACTGTTGAGGATAGATGCTGAGCAAGCCAAAGAAATAGAAAAAGGAAAAGAGGAAGTCAGAAAACTGACAGGCCAATGACTTGCCCAGAAAGCCCTGGCTGATCATTCAACAAAGTCTCTCATTTTCTTTTTCTTCATGCAAAAATGGAAAAGAGACAAGGCTGCAATTTTAGATTGCTGACCGAAGCTTTCCGATGAGTTCTTGCTTCATCTCATCGTTTTCTTGAATTTCTTTCTTGGCTTTTCTCCAATCTGCAGAACAACGGCCGTAACTGGATTGTTCACCAATGTAGTGATGGATGACTTGGTCAATTTTCTGTTTGTTTTTGTCAGTGACTTTTACGCCTGCCTCTTTCAACATCCCGTCAAACCATTTCCAACAGGTCATTCTTGACCACCATATGCGCTTTCGCAAGCTTAATATAAAAAGTTAGCTGACAAATTCGTTCAAAGGCCTGATCCAGCCCGACTGAGAACTCAGCCTGCCGTGACAGTTTTGACTAGCATCAGCGTGCGCTATCTACGCAAGTATGACTACTAGATGCTATTTTTTCTTCTTTTGCTGATAACGTTGCGCACATTTTGCGCAGCAGAAGACATATTCTTTACCGTCGATCACAGTGCGACAAGCCGCAAGTCTGCACGCTTCCGTCGGAATCTCTGCTTTGCAGAATTCACATCGGACAAATTCCGTTTTCACTTTTTGACCTCCTCCTCTTTCCCATGCTTCTTATAGTAATCTTCAATTGCAGCGTGCAACGCATCGGCCGCTAGGTTAGAACAATGCATCTTGACCAGAGGCAAACCGCCTAACGAATCAGCTACGTTTGCACGGGTTATCGTCATCGCTTCCTCCAGCGTTTTCCCCTTAGCCAGCTCCGTTATCATACTACTCGTTGCGATAGCCGAACCGCAGCCAAAAGTCTTGAACTTAATGTCCGTCAGACGATTGTCTTTAACCTTGATGTAAATAGTCATCAAGTCGCCGCACACGGGATTTCCCACGGTGCCTACGCCGTCAGCGTCTGGAATTTCGCCCACGTTCCGAGGGTTTTTGAAGTGTTCCATGACTTTTTCGGTGTACATTATTCTTTCAACTCCTTCGGAGTTAACGGTGACATCGCTCTTAATCTCTTGACGATCGCAGGCATTAAACCTGCCGCATAATCGACGTCCTCTTGCGTCGTCTGCCTGCCCAACGTGAACATCAAAGAACCATGCGCCTCCTCGTGCTTCAGGCCGATCGCCAGAAGAACGTGCGAAGGCTCCAGAGTCTTCGCCGTGCAGGCCGAACCTGAAGACGCTTGTACGCCCATCAGGTCCAAGCTGAGCAGCATCGACTCGCCCTCTATGAAGTTGTACCGGACAGAAACGTTATCGGGCAGCCGTCTGGTCGGATGACCGTTCAAGAACGAGTATGGAATCGGTTTGAGCAATTCGTCGATGAACCTGTCTCTCAGCTTGACCAAACGCTCGCCTTCAGCCTGCATCTCGTTCCGGGCGATTTCCGCGGCCTTTCCGAACCCCACTATCCCCGGTATATTCTCGGTTCCAGACCGTAAACCGCGTTCTTGTCCGCCACCGTGAAGCGATGGCTCGATGCGTATTCCTTCTTTGATGTAAAGTGCTCCCACGCCTCTGGGACCGTACATGTCGTTTGAGGAAATCGTGAGCAAGTCGATGCCTTCGTTCTTGACGTCTACGGGAATTTGGCCGCAAGCAGCGGTAGCATCGACGTGCAAGTAGACATTCTTGCTGTGCACTATTTTGCTGATTTCTCTTATGGGTTCGATCGTGCCGATTTCACTGTTTGCATACACTACTGAGACAAGCACCGTCTTGTCAGTCAATTCCTTCTCCACACTGTCTAGACTCAGAAGACCGTACTTGTCCACGGGCAGAAAAACCGTTTCAAACCCCTTCGTCTTCAAGAACTTAACTGGATTAACGACAGACATGTGTTCGATGCTTGAGGTCAGGATCTTTGTTCCTTTGTCTTTGTTGCGGTTGGCAACGCCTTTGATTGAAGTGTTATTGCTCTCAGTAGCTCCTGAAGTGAAGATTATCGACTCTTTCTTCTCCGCATTAACCAATTCTGCGACCTTTGTCCTTGCATCTTCCAACGCGCGCTTCGCCTCTTGGCCGAGGGTGTGCAGTGACGACGCATTGCCATAGGACACCTTCATGAAGGGCAGCATAGCTTCTACTACGCGGGAATCGACTGGCCTCCCTGCAGCATGATCCAAGTATACTCGTCTTGCCGCCGCCAAAAAATGTCAACTCAGAAGCAGAGAACTCCATCGGCGTTAAGGGCTAGATCGTTCAGCGTTGCCGCGCCCACAACATTCGCTTCCTTCGCGAAGTCGCCACGTGGAATCCCCAGCAAACCACAGCTTTGCTCGCAAACCATCAGCTTCACACCGGCCTTGACTGCTTGATCCATCACTTCTTTCAGCGACGGAAAACTGCCCATCTTGATCTTCTCAGCCTCACCCTTCTTCACCAGCGTAACTCCTTTTATGACAAAGTAGACGGTAGCGTCAACGTTCATCATCGCAGCCGTGGTAGCTAAAATAAACGGTGCATAAGCCCGCTCCGGATTATCAACACCACTCGTTTGGACGTACAGTATTTTCTTCTTCTTTGCACTCATACCATTTCACGTCTCCACATTTTTCATTTAACCTTCCTAATTAATATACGAACCGAATCCCCCTCTTTGCTCACGTTCACGAGATCCTGCTCCAGATTCTTCACAAGACTTCGAATATCCGACTCTGCAGCAGGATCATCTGCCAAAACCTCCAAAACCTCTCCGACCTTCAAATCATCCAACTCCAACCTCGTCTTAAAAACCGGCTCCGGACAATACAAACCCAAACAATCCAACGTCCTGTCAGGTTTAACCTTCATGGCAACCCCCGCATCAACAGAGCCAAGAAAGAAAGATAAAAGAGTTTCCTCAGAAAGCGAAAGCAAACGCAGTAGTCGTCTAGGAGGTCCTTATTGAGTTATCTTTATGGCCTGTGTTGGACACTGAGTTTCACAAGCAAGGCATTTAATGCAGTCCTGCTCCCTAGCCGGGTCAGACTTCTTATCAGAAGTCGGATGCCCAGTGGAGTCAGCCCAATCAAACAGTGTCACAGGACAAACCTCAATGCAAATGCCGTCACCAGTGCAGACATCCCAGTCCACAGCAACGTTCGTCCCATGTACTCCTAGCTTCTTAGGCGCTTCAACAGGTCCCCAGACGTTGTGGCCATTATGCTGACCGACGACCTTACGGTTTTTCTGAAAATCTGGGTCTATAGGCAAAACAATTCACCCGTGCATAAGTTGAAAAATGAAAATATTAACCTTTTTGCCTACTTGCGTGCATTACGAAAGGTTTAAAATTCGCTGAAAAGCAGAATAGGTACTGCAGGAGAAGAGATTATGGAAAAAACCAATTTTTACGTTTTGCCAAAACTGCCTTTCGATTACGCAGACTTAGAACCATTCATGTCCAAAGAGCAGTTAACAATACACCATGATAAGCATCATCAAGCATACGTCACCGGCGCAAACAACATACTCCAAAAGCTAGACAAAGCCAGAAAAGAAGGAACAGACCTGGATGTCAAATCCACTCTGAAAGAGCTGTCGTTCAACATAGGCGGACACGTGCTGCACTCAGCGTATTGGAACAATCTGGCTCCACCCAAGAAAGGCGGCGGAGGAAAACCCAGCGGCGCACTGGCCAAAGAAATAGACAAAGAGTTCGGAAGCTTTGACAGATTCAAAAAAGAGTTCACTCAAGCCGCTACCAGCGTCGAAGGCTCAGGATGGGCTGCACTGACTTTCTGCAGAAAAACCAAGAGACCGATAATCATGCAGGTAGAAAAGCACAATACGAACGTCTACCCGGGATTCAGAATTTTGATGGTCCTAGACGTTTTTGAACACGCATACTACATTGACTACAAGAACGACCGAGCAAAGTTCGTCGACGCGTTCTGGAACATCGTCAACTGGGATAAAGTGAACCAAAGACTCGAAGAATTCCTGAAACAGATCTAGCCCAAAACCTCGTTTTCTCTAATGCAATCCCTATTCTTTTTGCTCCTACCAATGCAAAAACCCGGAACTTTCAGGCTGACAGTCTGAGGCGCGTCTTCTACATCTGTTTTGCTTTGAAGACTGTTCTAGCCGTGATGGTTTGGGTAGGTTTACAAGGGGCACTAGAGAGCCTTTCCATATTCTATGGCTACAAGTGACAAATCAATTATGTTTGTTATTCCATTGTTGTCTAAGTCAGCTTTTCCGTTCCAATTTGGATCCCCTTTCTTAGATCCGAAGGCCTTCGCCACGATCGCTACATCGAGGATGTCTACTTTGCCGTCGTGGTTGACGTCGGCTTGGTTCCAGTATTTGGTCATGAGTGGAAAGTTGTCTATGCCTAGATGGGGCGTGTCGCCGATGCCGTCGCCATTTGAATCCTCTCCTCTGTAGTCGCTCCAATAGTTTCCTTGACCCTTACCGTTGTCCCAAGTGTTCATTTTTATCCAAAAACAGGTCAAATCAAGCACTTGATTTGTGTTATGGACGAAATTGTTGTAGTAGATCTTGTTGCCATGGGGTTCATTGATGCCCATGGAGATGCCTATTAGGTTTCTTTCCACAGTGTTTTCAGTGAACGAGTTGTATCTAGACGATTCTTCTAGTGCAATTCCGATCCCCCACCGGCTTTCTGAGAACGTGTTGTTCCTGATGCTGTTGTTGCTGGAACTGTCCAGATAAATCCCGCATTCCTCACTTGCAACCACGGTGTTGCGAGCGATGTCGTTGTTTGTGGAAGAGTGCAGAGTGATGCCGTCGCTGGCACTATTGGTCATCAAATTCTCGCGGATCGTGTTTTCATTAGAGTTGAAGAGATCAATCCCGTTCCCGTTGTTTGAGGCGTTCACTTTCTGTATGGTGGAATTGTTTGTGTACGCAAGCAAGATTCCTTGAGAATTTCCAGTTATGTTCAGGTCTTCTACGGTTATGCCCGTGCAGTTTACGACCGCGAGGTATCCTGCGTTCGGAGATGCTGACGGGTTCACGAAGAGGTTGTGCCTGTTGACTAGGTAGTAGATTGGTTTTCCTTCCACCGTGTTAGAAGTGTCGATGTCATGAATGAAGTCCTGCAGGCAATCCCCATCGATTCCAAAATTGTTTGTATTGTTGAACAGGTTGTCGTCTCTTAGGATGCCGTTGCCAGACCACGCCAGGTTGAGGCCCCTGAAACTGTTTGACACGTTGTTGCAGCGAATTTCGTTGGAGGTAGAATACTTCAACCCGATGCCGTTGTTGTGATTTGAGGTTATCGTATTGCTTTGGAGGATGTTGTCGCTAGAATATGTCAGGCTGAGGCCATCGGTGTTGTTTAGCACCGTGTTTTGGGTTACTGTGACGTTGAAAGAACCGTGTAAATCTATGCCGCAATCGTCATTTGCCACGGAATTGCTTTGAACTGTACAGTTGAAAGATCCCACCAGTAGGATTCCTTGTCCGTCCTCCGATGCGTCTACGTTCTCAACGACCGAACCTTCGGTATAGGCGATCAAGATTCCTTGACTGTTCTTTGTCAGGCTTAGATTCTTTACGGTGATGTTCGTGGAATTAATGATGGCCACGTAACCCGCGTCGCTGGGAATTTGCTTGTCGTGCTGATTAACCCAGTAGTAAACCGGTCTTCGATCAACCGTGTTTGACGGGTCCATGTCCTGGACAAATTGCGACTCTGTGTACTGGTCGAAGTCGCCCTCGACGCAAAAATTGCGCTCGTTGTCAATTATAGAGTTGTTCGTGATCTTGTTGTTTCCAGAATAGAACAGTACAAGTCCTTCTGAACTGTTTGAAATCGTGTTGCTGGCGATTGTACTTCTATCGGAACAATCCAGGCAGATGCCACGATTCCCATTTCGTACGTTGAAACCCGTCACACTGACGTTGTCCGCCAAAACATGCACAACAGTTCCTGTTCCGTTCCCGTCGATGACCGTGTTTCCTACCGCAACTAGGCTCAGGGACTTATCTATCGTCAAATGCTCATAATAAGTTCCAGCATCCACTCTCAAAATGTCGCCGGGGTAAGCAGAATCCACGGCATCCTGTACGAAGGAGTCCTGTCTGACTTCTATGATCCTTGGAGCTCTAACTCTCACGTTTATGGTCATAGCGTTGTTATCTGTAGTGTTCTCGCCGGAAACTGGCACGACGTATACTGTGACGTTGTACGTTCCTTCAAGACTCGGCGTCCACTGAAAGTGTGCGGCCTCAGACTTGCCACTCCTAAGAAAGCCAGCTCGCCAAGTATTAACAACGCTGCCGTTGATCAACAATTGAGAAGTCACGTTGCTTTCATCGCTCGTTCCAAAACCGAATATCGTGGCGTTGATGGTCAATGGATCCCCAGGCCTGCAGTAAATGGTTGCACGCTTCTGCCACCCCAGAATCAGCACGTCAATCTTGGGCGGCGCTTCCTCCACGGCCCTTCTCGCGTTGACTCGTCCGTACCCATAGTGGACGTCAAAGCCCGCGGGGCCCAAATCATCCGACGTTTTGAACAGTTGTTCCAGCACCTGATCCCTCGTCATGTTAGGGAACTGACTCCAAACAAGCGCAGCTACTCCCGCAACATAGGGAGCTGACATTGATGTACCACTCATGTAGCTGTAACCGGAATTAGGAACCGTTGAGAAAATATAATCACCCGGAGCTGAAAGCTTGATCCAATCTCCATAGTTGGTAAAACCCGTAGGGTTATCAGACCCATCGGTCGCTGCAACCGCGGCGACCTCTTCGTACGCTGCCGGATAGCTCTTCAAATCCCACGCGTCGTTTCCTGCAGAAGCGACTACTAGCACGCCATGTTCGTACGCGTATCTCATGGCGTCGTGAATCAGTTCGCTGCTATCAGGGCTGCCCCAACTGCAACTGATGATTTTTGCACCTTGATTGACAGCGTGGCAGATCGCGTTCGCAAGGTCATCGTTCCAGCCGTTTCCGTATTGGTCAAAGCCCTTCTCGGCAAAGAATCGGACTTGCGCCACTCCGGCTACGCCGACGCCGTTGTCAAGTCCGGCAGCGATGATGCCAGCACAGTGGGTTCCATGGCCGTTGTCATCCATTGGATCTGTGTCATTGTTCACCCAGTCATAGCCGAGAGCAACGTAGTTTTTAGCAAGATCTGGATGATTATAATCAACGCCAGTGTCAACGATTGCGACGAGGGTTTGCTGATTTCCTGTGGTGATGTTCCATGCAGAATATGCCTGAATCTCGTCAAGGGCCCATTGAAGACTCTTGTAAGGGTCGTCAGGGAAAGAATTGATGTGAAACTGTACATTCGGCTCTATGTACCGCGAAAGGCCTTCGGAACGCGCCTCTGCCTCAAATCCAGGCATCGTTTTAGATGGTACGTCACAAACCACAGCTGCAATTTCTCCACCCATTGAAATGGTACTAGCCAGTTTGCCACTGCACCCAGTGATTAGATTCTTCATTTGAGCGAAGCAATTCTCGTTTATCCCAACCACTAACTCGGCTGAATTCTCATCCGCGCAAGCGAAACAGCCACGTTCTGCACAATCCAAGAGTTCATGTTCCCGTGGAACTTCTAAGACGTCCTTTGAGGCGGGGCTTTCGACGGTTTTAGCCGTTTTCTTTGATATTTCAGGAAATGATACGCTCACTCCAGTGGGGTGAAGGATGAATCCCGACAATAGAATGCCTGACAACAGCGCCGTAAGAACTAGTTCAGAAACCATTCTTTCGAACAACTCTCCTTCCTCAATCCTATACAGTATAACTTGCAATTAACATTTTTGCAAAATGTCAGTATCGGGCCCGCTTAACTCACGGCCCATCTATTCCTCGTCACTTGGCCAGAGACGTGCTTGTTGCCTTTGCCACATGGTTCCGCTGCCTCAAGGATCGATTGATCTGTTCTGATCATGCTGCACAAAAGCAGAACTGACTGAAAATGCTTCGTTTCCTTCTCTATTTCACTATGAAAACCGCGTGGTTCGAGTAGTGCAACACGTGATCGCTCACGCTTCCGAGCAGGAACCTTTTCACGCCTCCGCGACCCTTGTTTCCCATCACTATGATATCGTAGTCTTCTTTTTCCGCAACCTCGGTGATCACCCTAGCCGGGTCGCCCGACTCTGTTTTCTGATCAACCTTCAAGTCCTTAACCTTCCGCGCTGCCTGCGCAAGAACTTGTTTCCCAATCTGCTTCGCAACTTCAGGCTTCAACTTGAACAAACCAGACTCCGCCACATACACCAACGAGATCTTAGCAGCATCAATCGTCTTTGCCAAAGCAGCAGCGTACTGAAGAGCCTTACCTGCACTCTTGGACCCGTCGACGGCAACAAGAATCTTCGACACTTTTCTCTTCTCGCCGGTAATCAACACCGGGATCTTTGCGTGCCGCGAAACCTTCTCAGCCGTACTGCCCAAATGCGTTTCCTCCTGTTTCTCTCCACTACGGCCCATAATTATGACGTCATAATCCCCTTTGTCGGCCAACTTGATAATCGCGTCAGCAGGATCCCGCTCCTCAACAACCCTACTCTCCGGCGTAATACCCTCCGACTTAAACAAACGCATAACCTCACCCGTGACGTCCTCTCCCCTCTGGTGATACCAGTTCGTGAGCTCGCCAGCAAGGCCTTTTGACATACCACTTCCTGAAGACAAGGGAATCATCCTCGGCATGGAATACTCGCCTCTCGCGATCTGACTAGGAGCAAACTCTTGCGCTCCCTGTTCAGCCACAAGGCTTGCAACTTCAGGGATCATAAGCTCATGAGACACCACGTAGACAAGCGTCACTTTCGAATCAAACTTCTTAGCCAAGAAAATCGCAAGCTCCTGCGCATCGAGAGAAGCCGTCGAATCATCCACAGGAAGCAAGATACTCTTGAAGATCTTCGCCTTCACCATGCTCTCCACCTAACCTTAGAAAATGTATAATTGAGGATTTATTAAGCCTTTTTGCCCCATTCAGATTTCAGGCAGCAGATTTTTCCGGAAACGTTTATTTTACGATGCAACTTTCTTAGTTGCGTTTGAGATGGTTTTATGGAGAAGTTCGATGTCCTGGTCATCGGCTCAGGCTCGGGCATGATCGTGGCCGCGAACGCCCTCGCGAGCGGCCTCAAAACGGCCTTGGTCGAGTTTGGTCTCATGGGGGGAACGTGCCTGAACCGCGGCTGCGTGCCGTCAAAAATGCTCATCTACCCAGCAGACGTCGCCGAGATGATCCGTGAAGCCGGAAAACTCGGCGTAAACGCCACAGTCAACTCGATTGACTTCAAGAAGATCATGGACAGGATGCATGAGCTTGTAGTCGGAGATAGCCAGCAGCAAGCCAGGTCCGTGGAAGCAAGCCCAAACATCACCTGGTTCAAAGACGTGGGCGAATTCACCTCAGACTACACCATGAAAATCGCGGATCACATGATTAAAGCAGACAAAATATTCATTGTCTCAGGCGCAAGGCCCGACGTGCCCAAGGTCAAAGGAATAGAAAACGTGCGATTTCACACAAGCGACACCGTGCTCAACCTGCAAACACAACCCAAAAGCCTCGTCATCATCGGCGGAGGCTACATCGCCACGGAATATGGCCACTTCTTCTCAGCGCTTGGAACAAAAGTCACGATAGTTCAAAGAGGCCAAAGAATTCTGCCGAATGAAGAACCAGAAATCAGCGAACTGCTCAAACAAGAAATGGGCAAGCGAATGGAGATCTACACGAACTACGAAGCGGTCGAGGCCCAAGAAAGCGGCGACACCAAGACCGTCAGAGCCAGAGACCGCGAGACCGGACAGCTTAAAGAATTCTCCGGCGAAGCTCTGCTCGTTGCCGCGGGACGAGTGCCGAACTCTGACCTGTTGAAGCCGGAAAAAACCGGCGTCGAACTGGACGATAGAGGCTACATAAAAGTAAACGAAAACCTAGAAACTAGGAAGAAAAACGTCTTCGCCTTCGGGGACGCTATCGGCAAACAAATGTTCAAACACGTGGCGAACTACGAAGCCGAAATCGCATGGCACAACTCACAGTACGATCACAAAGTCAAGATGGACTATGCGGCGGCGCCGCACGCGGTTTTCACGCATCCACAAGTCGCGTCAGTGGGACTCAAAGAAGACGAAGCAAAACGGCTAGGCCGCAAAATCCTCGTCGGCAAAGCATTTTACAAAGACACAGCCCAAGGAGCAGCCATGATGGAGACAAAAGGCTTCGTAAAAGTCATCGTGGATCACCAAGAAGGAAAGATTCTGGGCGCCCACATAATCGGCCCCTACGCGTCCATACTCATCCAAGAAGTCATCAACGCCATGGCCGCCGGAGATAAAACCTTTGTTCCCATCGTAAGAGGCCTTCACATTCACCCAGCCATGTCCGAAGTTGTTCAAATAGCCTTCGCAAACCTCAGAGAAACCTAAACCGCGAAACCGTCAACAACGGCATCGGACACAACGATGGTTCCAACTTTTTTTAGAGCTAAATTGTTATATGAGACGTCCATAATACGCTACGTGTAAAATGGAAAGTGCCAACATGCAGAAAGTCAAGGTTTCAGGCAAGAACAACAAGCACAAAGTGCTCATATACGCGATAAGCACGTGCGCGTGGTGCAAGGCGACGAAGAAGTTTTTGAACGATAACAGCGTGGAGTACGAGTACGTGGACGTTGACCTTGTTTCAGATGAAGATCACGAAAGAATAAGGGAAGACATCATAAGCAGAGGCGCAGAACCCAGTTATCCGACAATGATCGTGGACGGAAAAACCGTGATCACTGGTCTCCGCAAAGACTTGATAAAAGAGGCACTCGAACTTTGACAACACTGGAGGAAGTACGTCGGAGAGCCGAAGCGGACGCAAGGACATACGGCTACTACTTGCACCCGGATGCGGCTTTCTTGAACGACCTAGTGGAAGGATTGAAACGCAACGAAGAACGTTACGGCTACCCCTCATGCCCGTGCAGACTGGCAACAGGAAACTTTGACATTGACCGAGACATAATCTGCCCGTGCGACTACCGAGACCCAGACGTCTCCGAATACGGCTGCTGCTACTGCGCGCTGTACATGCGAAAAGACCTTTACGAAGGCAAAACACCGATAAACCCGATTCCAGAACGACGACCACCGGAAAAACAGGCCCGAGCTTACGGAGTCACCACAGCCGCTCCCGCACCCATGCCAGTTCAAAAAGTCTCAGAAAAACCCGGTCAACAGCCCGCTGGAGTCAAGAAGAAACTGTGGTACTGCAAGCAGTGCGGCTACGTCATCTATAGAGAGGACCCGCCCTACGTCTGCCCCATCTGCAAGGCAAAAAGAGAAATGTTCGCACAAATAGAAATAGCCGCGCAAGGATAGACGCAGTTTACTTTGCTACCTTGATCTCAATCTTCTTCCAGTCCTTGTTTATCCCTCTCAGAGAAGTCACCGCGCCAACAACCGTTCCACTCAGGATCTTCTCAACAAACTCGTTCAACTCAACCGATTCACCGTCAACCAGCAGCTTGATATTCAAACCTGTTCACCCCCAATACACGTTGCAGCCGCAGCCGTAAAAGGTTTCTGCAAACTTTTAAGGCACAAACAACAAGTGAAAATCCGGCGTAAGAAAAATGAAAACCGAGGCCGCAAACCGCAACGACGAAAGCAAGGTTCCCGAAATAATTGAGCTGCTGGAAAAAGAGTTCCCAGACGCCAGAATCGCCCTGCACTATTCGAACACCCTAGAGCTTCTAGTAGCTACGATTCTTTCCGCCCAGTGCACGGATGAAAGAGTTAACCTCGTCACCAAGACCCTGTTCAAGAAGTATCGCAACGCAGAAGACTACGCCGAAGCCGACTTGAAAGAGCTTGAACGGGATATAAGACCAACAGGGTTCTACAGGAACAAGGCCAAAAACATCAGGAACGCCGGCAAAATGTTGGTCGAAAGATTTCATTCTCAGATCCCGAAAACGATGGATGAAATGCTTGAACTGCCAGGCGTGGCGAGAAAAACCGCCAACATCGTCTTGCAAAACGCGTACGGCGTCGTCGAAGGAATAGCCGTGGACACGCACGTGCGCAGAACCAGCCAGAGGCTTGGGCTCACGGAGAACGCGGATCCAGCAAAGATCGAACAGGACCTGATGAGAATCGTGCCCAAGAACAAGTGGATAAGAATCACCGACCTGCTCATATTCCTCGGCAGAAACGTGTGCGTTGCCAAGAAACCCAAATGCGAAATCTGCGTGCTAAACAAGCTGTGCCCGTCAGCCTTCACCTTCAAGTGACACAGAAACGGGAAGCCCGTTTTCGCGAGATCAGACGTCGGAAGGTTTAGAAAAGCATAATTTCGAGTACGTGTCTAAAGCTAGAATGGGATCGATTTTGTCCAATCAAGAGTCTCACGGTCCAAAAATCGTTGTGGTAGGCGCAGGCTTCGTTGGGACGACCTTTGCGTATTCTCTCCTCATCCACGGCCTAGCCTCGCAGATCGTGATCATAGACGTTGACCGGGAACGGGCCGAAGGAGAAGTCATGGACCTGAACCACGGCATGCCCTTTGCCTTTCCAGCGAAGATCTGGGCCGGTGACTACGCTGACTGCAGGGACGCCGACATCGTGGTGATAGCCGTGGACAGGGGCCAGAAGATAGTTCAGTCGCGGCTGGATCTGGCCGAAGGCAACCTTCAGATTTTCAAGCAGATAGTTCCCGACATAGCCAAGTACAACAGAGAATGCATTTTGCTGGTCGTATCCAACCCTTTAGACGTCATGACGTACGCGGCTCTGAAACTCTCAGGCTTTCCAGCGAACAGGGTCATCGGCTCCGGGACCCTGCTGGACACGGCTCGGCTGCGGTACCTCCTCGGCGAACACCTGCAGGTGGATCCCCGCAACGTTCACGCCTACATCATCGGCGAACACGGCGACAGCGAGGTCCCCGTTTGGAGCCTCGCAAACGTCGCGGGAATCAGACTGAAAGACTACTGCCCCATCTGCAAAGTGCCCTATGACACGAAAGCGTTCAACGACCTATTCCTCAAGGTGAAAAACGCGGGGTACGAGATCATAAAACGCAAGGGCCGGACTAACTATGCCGTGGCGTTGAGCTTGACGAAAATCGTGGAAAGCATAATCCGAGACGAAAACGCCATCGTCACCGTTTCCTGCCTACTCAAGAACTATCACGGCGTGAGCGACATCTGCCTGAGCGTACCGGTGATTCTGAACCGAACGGGCGTCAAAGAAATAATCACGCTACCGCTCGACGAAAAAGAAACAGCGGACTTCCAGAAATCAGCCGCAATCATCAAGAAAGTCACGGACTCACTTAACCTCTGAACGCCGCGGCTTCTTCCGAGAACGAAAATCACAAAAGCCGATTTTGACCTTCTGGATTCTAGTGATCGATCGATTTCAAAGTCCGGAACAGGGCAGACGGCAGGCTGAGAAAAAACTAATAAGCACGGGTTCATAGTTGTGAAGACAGTTTTCAGCTGGATGTGAACGTTCTATGGTGGAAAAAGAGTTCCTGAAGAAAATCTTGGTGCCGATAGATCAGTCTGCCTCGAGCCTTATGGCCGAAGAGGTAGCCGCAGACGTTGCTAAGCATGCTGGCTCGGCGGTGACTGTTCTGCATGTTGTGCCTATGAGTTTCCAGTACGCAGAAATGGACTTGACCTACAGCGTGCCGAGCAAGGTGACGGACGAGATCGTCGGCTTGCTTGAACAGAAGGGAGAACGGGCAATCGACGAGGCACGGGTGCTGTTCGGCGGGGAAAAGGTACCGGTTGAGACTGAGCTGTTGAAGGAGTACGACGCGGCGGACACGATACTGCAGTATTCAAGAGACGGGTTCGACTTGATCGTCATGGGTGCACACGGGGAAAACGAGAAAGACCCCTACGCGCTTGGGAGCGTAACCAAGAAAGTCGTGATGCACACCAAGTCGCCGACGCTCATCGTTAAAAAGGTCACGAAGCTGGAGAGCATGCTCGTCTGCACCGACGGTTCAGAACGCTCAATCAAAGCATTGGCTTATGCTGTTAAGCTCGCGGGAAAAGTGGGATCGAAGATCACGTTGCTCAACGTTCAAGACCACCGACTGCACCAAGCGTCACCTAAAGCTGCCCAAGAACTGGGTGAACAAATCGTCTCCAAAGCTGTGGAGACTGCTGGAAGAGGAAACGTGAACATTGAAAAGAGGCTCGAAGTGGGCGTGGCGTCTGACACGATTGTTCAGGTTGCTGAAAAGGGAAAACACGACGTGATCGTGCTGGGAAGCAGAGGCCTAAGCACGGTGAAACGGTTCCTGCTCGGAAGCGTGACCGACGACGTGACGCAGAAAGCAAGATGCTCGGTGCTCATAGTCCCGTAGACAAACATGCACGATTTTAAAGTGCATTCTTTCTTGACACACGTCATGAGTTTAGACGTTCTTTTTGATCAGAGTGGCATGGTCAAGTTTGTACCGAAGAAAAAGCGAAATCACGTCTTCTGGTATTAATTGTTGACTAAAGGCATGCTGCGAATGACGTATGCGTCGAGAAATGTCTAGAACGCACAAAAAAAAGATGGTGTAGAGGACACCGCGCGCTATCTCAATTGCAGTTTATGTCTTCAGTGACTGGTTCCAGTACATCGCGACGAGCACGAAGTCTATGATGTCTATCCTGCCGTCTTTGTTCTGGTCTGCCAAGGAGTTAAATCTCGCATCGCCTCGTTTCGAGCCGAAGGATATGGCTGCCGAAACCATGTCTTGAATGTTGATCTTGCCGTCGGCGTTGACATCTCCCGGCGCGGCCGTGGGGATTTGAACCGTTATCGTGCTGTTCACAACGGTGTAGTTGCTTGCCGGAATCGGGGTGGCGGTCGGGTCCACGAGGGTCAATTCTGAAAGCGCAACCGTGCTGTTTCCTTCAGCCAATCCCTGGAAATGCACAGTCACCAGTGTTCCGCTTCCGATTTTGCCGTCTTCGGCGCCCAACAGGGTCACAGCGAAAGTCACGAAACCGTTCGCGTCATCGATGGTTCCTGGGTCGACGATGAAGATGTTGGATGGACTTGAAGGCTTAAGCATGTGGTCAGCTGGGATCTCCGCTTTCGTCGCGTTCAGCACCGTGTTGTTAAACGTGAGCTTGAGCTGATAGCTGAAGATGCCCGGCGCAGGCATGTCCGTCACCGTAACATTTACCACAACTTCTGCCCCTATGTTCAAAGTGGCCGATGCGGGTACAACGCTTACTTTAGTCTCTTGAGCATATGAGGGCCGAACGCCCACATATGCCACGGCGAAGACGACGACGAGAGAGATCAGTAGCACTGTTCCAAAACTTTTTTTGTTAGACAATCTTTCTTCCCTCTCATTTGTTTGAAGAATTCTCATGTGTTGAAAACTTGTATTTTACACTTTCTGAACCATGTCATAGAACAAAGTTCCACCTGCTGAGAGCAGACACTCCCAGCAGAGAAAACCGCGGCTCGATCTTCGTGCGCGGGTTGGCTGCTAAGTTATTCCTTTTTCGGTCCAAGGGTTCTGTCAAGTCTTCGGTTGATTCATGTCCCTGTCAAAAATCGGTTGATGAACTGAAAGCATATTTGGAATAAGTATTTTGGTTTCATAATTTATAACAAGAATCCATAAAGTAACTAACAGAAGTTAGCAAGCGCGTACTTAAGAAGAACCAAGAATGCCAAGAACGTGTGACTATGAAAAGAGTAATGGCCAAACCGCTGAAGTTTATCTTCCAGTTCCCACCTATTCACGGGGTTTTCGATGCAGGTTACGGAATCGTCTATGTTTTTGGCGGGCTTCATGAGGGCGAAATCGAAGACATTATAGTGCATGAGACTCTGCACTACGTTCTTCTGAGGGTGGCTGGGAAAAAGGCAAGCCTCAGGCTGGACACGATCTATACGCAATTTGATAATGAAACCTAGAAACGCACCTTTGCACATCGATCGATCGAAACACACAAAACAATCCTCCAGCAAACACTCTAACCTCCTGAACCTGCAGGATGTAGTCTCAGTTCATATTTTTGCTTCACAAGTGACTTATCTCGCTTACACCACAATGTGAGATTGCAGCGAAGCGCATGAACAAGGGGCGGTGTGACAATTTTGTTAAATAGCATCCTCATCGTTGACGATGACGCTGGAGTGAGAATTATGCTCTCCTCAATTCTGAACGACGGGGGATACTTGGTTGAAGCTGTGGAAAACGGCAAAAAGGCCATCAAAGCATGTGAAGAACCGACCTTTGACGTTGCCCTTATCGACATCGAGCTGCCGGACGTAGAAGGCACCGAATTACTGAACAGATTGAAGAAGATGCAGCCCAAAGTGATCAGGATAATCATCACGGGCCATCCTTCCATGGAAAGCGCCATGAAGGCCGTTAACGAAAGTGCCGACGGCTACATGCTAAAACCTTTTGAGGTGACAGAGTTGTTGGCAATGATAGGAAGACTCTTGAACGAGAGAACGAATGAATACCTTCACATCTCAGCAGAGGTCACACTTGCAAGAGAAAATACTCTCACTGTCAAGTATCAACGCCCAGACCAATGGTAGCGCGTTGAAAAACAAGGGAAGCTGCGGAAGAATTCACCACTTAATTGTCAGTTCAGACCAGATCGCGGCACACGCCAAATCAACGCGCGAGCTTCAACGTGCATAGTCTTAGGAGAACGATCGATCAAAAGGCTAGCGCGCTATGCTGCGAAGAAATTTTATAAGAATCGCCGTGAGAGATTGGTCTGGGTGCATAGCGTGGAGAAGAGAAAACTGGGAAGGACAGGTCACAAGAGCACGTTGATAACCTTGGGCGGCGCAATCTTCATTTATCCAGTCGACACGCAAGAGGAGAACGCGTTCATCAGATTTGCTTTGGATCATGGAGTGAATCACGTGGACGTGGCGCCTACTTATGGTGATGCAGAAGCCAGATTGGGCAGATGGGTTAAGGAATATCGCAGAAACCTGTTTCTTGCGTGCAAGACGGATAAGAGAACCAAAAAAGAAGCCGCTGAAAAGTTGCATCAGAGTCTTCTGAACCTTCAAACTGACTATTTCGATCTCTATCAACTTCACGCACTTGACGATCCAAAGGAGCTGGAGATTGCCTTGGGAGAGAACGGTGCGATGAGAGCTGTACTGGAGGCTAAAGAGCAAGGTCTGGTCAAATACATCGGTATAACGAGTCACAACCCGCAGACGATTTTGAAGGCGCTGGAATTCTTCGACTTTGACACGGTTCTGCTTCCTGTGAACTGCGTCCTTCATGCCCATCCTGAACCTTGCAACGATTATGAGCCCGTGCTTGCCCTAGCAGAAAGGAAAGATCTTGGAGTCATAGCTATGAAATCTGTGGCAAAGGGACCCTGGCCTAGCAAAGAGAAGACATCCAATACCTGGTACCGACCCTTTGATACTCAGGGAGACGTCGATGAGGCTTTGTGGTTCACCCTATCACAGAGCGTGACCACGGCAACCAGCTCTTCAGACATTCGAATAGCCAGAATGATGATCGACGCAGCTGAACGCTACGTCCCAATGAAAGAAAAGGAACGACAGAAACTCCTCCTGAAAGCTTCTGCTCATCAACCTCTGTTCCCTAGCAAATCGTAAGCGTGAGCTATCGGAGAATCCGGAAAAGCATTTGACTTCTGTCCTTGCCGACATGCTCTATCGTTCCAATCTTCCTGAGTGAATAGCTCATTTTTCGAGATTGACCGATGGGTATTCTGAGGTTTTCGGCGAGATCTCTGTTCGAGAAGGGATTCGGCAGATCTTCTGGCATGACTCTGAGGAAATCCGTTTTGTTCTCAAACATCACACTTTCAGAAACGCCGATGAGCTTCCTGTCTTCTATGCTTGCACCTTTCCTTCTCCAGCTTCCTCTTCCATCATTGCGCCATATTTCCTCCAGTTCAATCATCAGGACCTCGATGCTGAGATTGTTTGTGGAGAAGAGGTCCGGTATCCTAATCAATTCGCCGAAAAGATCATATATGCTACCTCTCTTTGGGGACCTTCTTCTTCCAATGATTTCTCCCTTGGGCATCGATTTGTGAACTATCCATTTTTCCTTGGGTATGGGGTGGACCAAACGAACCTTGTGATCTCTGAGCAGACATCTGAGCTTCGGTTTTATGGCTGAAAAGTTGGCGGTCTGTATTTCGATCAACAGGTCTCCTCGCACAATGTCCACAATGAAATCGTTCACGTTAGCTTCTAATCTGTCCCCTGCAA
>Ga0315268_10002984_pt1 | contig 18797 bp, 21 predicted proteins | sample C1_top_MG_FD_204535 | JGI IMG/M metagenome (GOLD analysis project Ga0315268, IMG submission 204535) | Sediment microbial communities from Yellowstone Lake, YNP, Wyoming, USA - C1_top | ecosystem: Environmental > Aquatic > Freshwater > Lake > Sediment | place: USA: Wyoming | collected 2017-08-01
CGCCGACGAGAATCGAACTCGCGACCTCCACCTTTTCGGCCTGTGCGATACCAAGGTGGCGCTATCAGCCTAGCTTTTGGCTAGTCTACCGACTGAGCTACGGCGGCTCGATTATTACTGGATTATTGCCTCGGCTAAAAGTTTTGCCTAATACGTTTTCAGAACATTGCAGAATAAGAAAAATGTAGTTGGATTATTGTTCGGCCTTTGCCTCTTCCAAACGCTTCTTTATATGATGCGGAAGCTCCTTCGCCTTTTCGTAAGCAACCCGAAGCTCCTTGAGCGCTTTCTCGAGCACCACTTGCGGGGGAGCGGAAGTCTTATGCCGCCTGGTTCGATCCTTCTCGTACACAACCTCTTCGAACCTAAGGGTGTGTATGTCCCCAAGATAGTCGCCGATAAAGACTATTGCGATGTAAATCTTCTTGGTCTCCGGATCCTCGAAGTGCTTTTCCGCGAGCAACAAGGTGTACGAGATGAACCAATCGAACTCCTTTTCTAAGACCTCGAGGAACTTGGTCGCATTCACGCTCCTACCTATTAGATCTACTTCCACGGTAATCCCCTTGAACCTAGCTGCTCCATAATTTAAGTCTGATGCGCAAATTGATATTGTAAAATAGGGGTTTTGAAATTATGAAGGGAAAAAAGCTAGATTTGAACGTCGAGGATGTCCTACGGAAGCTGAAGGCTGGTGACCTTACCATCGGGGAAGCCAAGCGCAAGCTGTCAGCCTTGAACATAAAGCAGATCTCTGACTTTGCGAGACTTGACTCGCGCAGGGCCCACCGAATAGGCGTGCCTGAGGTAGTCTTGGCGGACGGGAAGAGCCCTGAAGCGGTGGCTAGGTCGGCCGCAGCAATGGCCAAGGAAAGCGGCTATGCGTTGGTCACCCGGATCACCAAGGAGCACCTCAAGAAGCTCCGAACACTAAGTTCACGGAATTTTAAATTGGACTACAATGAAAGGGCCAGAACAGTCGTAATCACACGTGAGGGTCACGTTTTTCCCAAAGTGGGTAAGGTGGGCTTGCTCGCTGCCGGCACCGCCGACATCCCGGTGGCTGAGGAAGCGGCGGTTGCGGCTGAGGTTATGGGTTGTGAGGTGATCAAAGCTTTCGATGTCGGCATAGCTGGCATCCATCGCTTGTTCGACCCGCTAGGGAAGATGATGAATGAAGGGGTTTCAGCCGTAGTCGCAGTTGCTGGAATGGAGGGCGCCCTCCCGTCGGTGGTCGCGAGCCTCGTGGATGTACCGGTAATAGGCGTGCCTACCTCCGTCGGTTACGGAGTTGGGATCGATGGCCTGGGGGCACTAATGACGATGCTCCAATCTTGCACGCCGAAGCTGGCCGTGGTAAACATCGACAACGGGTTCGGAGCGGGGGTTTTAGCGGCCCTCATAGCCAGACAATCCAAGCCTGGAAAAGTTGGTTAAATGAAATCAATTAAGACCATTGTGCTAAAGGTCGATCCGCACCAACCCGAGCCCGAAAAAATTCGTATTGCGGCTGAAGTGTTGAATAGTGGCGGACTAGTGGCTTTCCCGACCGAGACTGTTTATGGGCTGGGAGCAAATGCATTGGATGAGAAGGCTGTCCTTAGGATCTTCGAGGCCAAAAATCGTCCGGCCGACAATCCCATCATCGTGCACATCGCGAACAGGGACGACATCTATGTACTTTCTGAGAATGTGCCGCAGATAGCCGAAGAGCTAATCGACGAATTTTGGCCGGGCCCACTCACCCTTCTCTTCGCGAAATCAGATGCCGTGCCGAACCAGGTCACAGCGGGTTTGGCCACAGTAGCGATTAGAATGCCCAGCCATGCCATCGCCAATGCCCTCATATCTGAGGCCGAAGTACCCGTTGCAGCACCAAGCGCCAATCTAGCAGGCAAACCTAGTCCGACCAGCGCCAAACATGTCATGGATGACCTACTGGGCCGAATCGAGGTACTGATAGATGGAGGTGAAGTAGGTTACGGGGTGGAATCAACGGTGCTGGATCTAACCACTGATCCACCGGCAGTACTCAGACCGGGCCCTATCACCGTTGAGGAGCTCCGAAAGTTCGCTGGCGAGGTGGAGATTCATCCAATCGCGAGGGCAGACGTTCCAATCGAGGTCGCGATAGCCCGCTCGCCCGGCATGAAATATCGTCATTACGCGCCAGCGGCTGAGGTCGTTGTCGTTGAGGGGCCTATCGAAAGCATGGTAGAAAAAGTTCAGGAACTCGTCGACGCTCAGAGGAGGCTCGGCAAAAAGGTTGGGATCATGGCTATGGAGGAAACCGCGCCAAGATATCGAGCCGACGTCGTCAAAGTTGTTGGAAGTCGTCTGGACCCGAGGACTGTGGCGAAGAATTTGTTCAAGGTTTTTCGAGAGTTCGACTCGGAGGATGTGAAATTCGTCGCTGCAGAAAGCCTAGAGCCCAGGGGTATCGGGCTGGCGGTAATGAATAGATTGAGAAAGGCTGCGGGGTATAACATCGTCCACGTTGAGTGATTATACCTTAGGGCTTATTTTTTTATATTCTCCCCTTACAATCTTCAAAATTTCATCTAGGTGTTTCATGATGTTCGACAAATCTTCCTTTGATGGATAATAATCTGATTTTGAAAGTTTATGTTTTGTAAAAAACTTCGAGTATTCATTTAGGTAACTCTTGACATCATTTAATGGCACCTTTTCACTACCGATGGCGATGCCCGCAAGCATGTGGTAAGATGCCCTCGCACCCTCGATTTGGCCCATTTTCTCGAATTTTTTCGCCTCCTCCTCGATTTCCTTCAAGGGTCTATCAATACTGGTCGGGGTCAGAACAAACCTGCGCAGGGACTTTTCGTATGTTTTGTTTTTCAGATTCGGCTCAATAGAATTCATTAAGCCACACAATGGGCAATTGCATGGCACCTCTTTCGGTGCCTCCACCTTTCTCTTAAACAATCTCATCGGAATAAATTTCGGCATGGGGTTTAAATCGGTTTCCATTCGCAGAAGAATTGGTTTAAGCTCGGTTTAAACCGCAATCTTTTGGCGCAATTTCGTATTGAGCAATAAGCGCCACTCAAACATGATCGAAATAAACCGCTTCACCGGTTTTCGAAGATTCCAGTATAGCTAACGCCATTTCTAGCGCCTTTTTTGAGTCCTGTAACTTTACAATCGGTTCTTCATGCTCGAGTACAACCGATTTAATGAAATATTCGTCCTGTGGTTTATGACCCCATCTCTCGGGTCGATTTATGTCAAAGGACCATTCTCGCTCTTCTTCTTTTTTCTCCGTGTACAGGATCACTTTCTCTGGATTTTCCACCACCACGGCATTCCCCTTTTCACCAAGGATTTCCATCTTCATGGAGGGGCCCATGGATGGTGCAACGCTGCCGCTGAATTCATTAACCCATGTAACATCGTTCCCGAATTTGATCGCGTTGACCACTGTATAGCCTAAGGTACCAAACTGGGGTAGGTCCTGCCATTTGATCGTCGCATAGGACGAAACCGGCTCCGAGTTCAAAAGCCATCGCGACATATCCGTGCAAAAAACCGTCATGGTTGGTATCGGTCCGCCCTTATCCCTGTCCCAGACCCATGATCCGGCCGGCCATTGCCTTGCGAGGCTCTCCGCGGGCACGAACTCTCTGAAGTGAACGAACACAGGGGCCCCAATCTCGCCGTTATCGACGAGTTCTTTCGATTTTTTGAAGCATGGTGCAAATCGATAACATTGCCCCGGCATCAGTTTGACACCGCGCTCTTTTGCCAACTTATCCATTCGGTCTATTCCCTCCGGTGTATCGCTTGGAGGACATTCGATGATGGCAGGTTTTCTTGATTGGATGATTTCGTTGGCTATGGGTTCAATGAATCTGGGCGGTATGGCACAAATGACCGCATCGACCTTTGGATCCTCGAGCATCTTTTTAATGTCTGTGTAATAATTTCCGATCTCGAACCCTAATTTCTCGGTGAACTCGTTGAACTTTCTGTGTTCATCGGGAAATTTAGACCACGCTGCGACTATTTTGGCTTCTGGTATTAGATTTAAAGACCTAGAATGAACCTTGGCCATAAAGCCTAGACCTGCGAGACCGATTCCTACTTTGTCCATAAAACGGTATTTTTTACGATTGAATTTAAGATTATCGAAGTGGTCATCAACAGAAAATATTGCGTGACGGTAATCAATATTCTAAAATTTTAAGCCATTGTTTTTTGGACCCAGTAATAGTTAATAAACTTCGGAAAAAGTACTTCTGGGAGTTTATTGGCTAAAAGGAGATCATTGCCCAGAACTAAAAGGCGAAAAAAACCGGTTTCCATTTAACCGGAGTTGCTTTGGCGCTCGTGGTAGGCTTGCTTGTAGGAGGAATCACGGGCTATTTGATCACCAGACAGGAGATCAACCGCCTGCAAAATCAAGTCTCGGACCTTCAGGACCAAATTTCCTTACTTCGAGAAAACATACCCCTTGAAAACATTACTTACATAGTGGGGGATAACACTTCACTATCCAATTTGTACGAAAATGTCAACGACTCGGTTGTGGTGATAGAAGGCGTTATCCCGCAAAACGTGTTTGTTCAAGGGTCTGGGTTCGTATACGATATCAATGGACGGAGAGTCATCGTCACAAACTTCCATGTAGTTAATGGCGCCACAAATATTACCGTGACTTTCATTGATGGAAACTCTTATCCGGCAACCGTCCTGGGCTCGGATGCGTACGCTGATCTCGCGGCGCTATCAACCGAAGCTCCGGATAGTGAACTTATGCCCCTCAAAATCGCCAGCTCAAAAACTTTGAGGGTGGGCGACCCAGTGGTGGCGATTGGCAATCCTTTTGGCCTTGTTGGGTCCATGACCGTGGGCATAGTGAGTCAGCTCGGGCGAACATTGAATGAATCGACGATCGGCAACTTTTCGATAGCAAACATCATCCAAACAAGTGCCCCAATCAATCCGGGCAATTCTGGCGGGCCATTGCTTAACTACCTCGGCCAGGTCGTAGGGATAACCGCCGCAATAGTATCCAATTCCCAAGGGTTGGGTTTCGCAATACCGTCCGAAACAATACTGCGGGAGATTGGGTCGCTGGTGGAAACGGGATCTTACACAAAACATTCTTATTTGGGCATTGTCGGCAGCGACATGGACTATGAAATAGCTCAAGCAATGGGCACTGATTTCACCTACGGGGTGCTGCTCACACAACTGTCGAGTGGTGGGCCAGCCGACAAAGCAGGTTTGCGAGCGGGGACGACACAGTTTCAAACATCAACTGGCACTGTAACTATAGGTGGGGATATAGTGATAGCAGTCGATGGCGTTCGCATTATTAATAGTGATGAACTTTTATCTTACATCGAAAGTAGTACCTTACCGGGCCAAACGATAAACATGACGATTGTTAGAGACAATCAAACGATGACTATTCCACTCGTTTTAGGGACGCGGCCTCCGGTCTAGATTTTCAGGATAAAATGTCCAACTCAGAACATCAAGGACATACGGAATCGCGATCATAGGTGAGAGTCAATAATGTTCGTTACCACCTTTCGTCTGTACGGATCCCTGAAACTTTTGATCAATTGCCGTGAGATGAATAATGGGTTTAAATAAAATTCTCTTAATGTTTTTCCTATCGCGTTCTCAAGCCACTCTTTGGAGTACTCGCACATCCCCAATTCAACCGGTACAAACCCGGACTCCCAATATCTCTCCTGCAATTCTTGATTCTTGGCCACTAGTTCGTCCCAAATCTGCGCGCCAGGATAAACCCACAATGGACCGATTCCCACAGCATCCATGTCCAATCTTTTTGCAAATTCTAATGTGTTGATGACCTCACTCTTAGTCTCGATAGTCGCGCCAACGATGAAAGTGCCGGTGACATTTAACCCCGCTTTTTTCGCGGCATTAACGGCCCTAATAGACTGTTGCGGAGTTATCCCCTTCTGGTAATAGTCTAAAATCCTCTGGTTTCCACTCTCCAAACCGAAGAAGACGGCAGAGCATCCGGCCTTCTTCATTTTCAAAAACATTTCATAATCGACAAAATCCACCCTGCTGTCACACCACCAGTTAAACTCCAGACGCTTCTCTTTGATCAACTCGCAGATCTTCTCTACCCTTTTTTTGACGATAGTGAAGCTATCATCGACTATGCCAATGTCCTCGTAACCTTGCGCTGTCAACTCCTCAAGCTCTTCGACAACACTCTCAGGTGATCTAAACTTGCAAATGTTTTTCCTGAACGCAGTACAGCTACAGAAAGTACAACGTTGAGGACAACCACGGGAGGTGATAATTGTTGTGAACTTGCCCGCGGCGAGGCTCACCGGCCCTATTGTATTGACGTACTCGTCTTCAATCAAACTTCTGTCGGGTTTCTGAAGTTCATCGAGATTTGTGATAAACTTCGCTGGTCGATTATGGACAACCTTCTTGTTGTTTCTGTACGAGATCCCATCAACTTCACTGAATTTTTTCTTCCCTTCGAGAGCCAATAAAGTGTCTAATATGGTCTCCTCAGCTTCGCCTCTTACTACCAAATCAATAAACGGAAATTTTTTTAATGTTTGGTCCGCCATAAAAGTGGCATGATATCCTCCAACTACTGTTTTCACTTCCGGTGATGCCTCCTTTATTCTCCTAGCGATCTCTATTCCGTGCAAGAAGTTCGCGGTGAGGGTGCTGATGCCCAAAACATCCGGATCTTCCTTTTTCACCCATCTTTCTATTTTGTCAAAGTACCATCCTTTCACAGCAGCATCCAAAGCGGACACCTCATATCCAGCTTCTTTGAGCACTGCGCCCAAGTACAAAATCCCAAGTGGGGGCCAAGCGGAACCCGCGTTTATTCCGCCCGTACGAAAGTACCCGATTAGGCTCGATATCTTATCTTTGAATGTTTGTGAGGAGAAGAAATTTTCTGGAGGAATTATTAGGGATATCTTATTTATTTTTTTCATACCTCTATCAGCCCCTTTTGCACCACCAGCGGTCCTAAATTGGTGAATGCATCCCGTTCTACTTAAGCAGGTATGTTCACGCGGGTATTTCTCCATTACCATTGAGCCTGGAATTTTACCGTGATTGATTTAACAAAATAAATTTCATTGTTTTAGAAATTTACATTCGTTTCCTTCGTCTAATCAAGAATATTCCACCTAGACACATGATAATCCCCAATGGCATCAACAAGTATGGCAGCCAGCCGAATATGGGCACCTTAAAACCCAGCTGGAGATCAGCCTCTACATTACTCGAGCCATCAGCGTTCATAATAATAAGGATGTTTCTGCCCGCCTGGGGCGGCCAGTTAGGATCCCAATTTAAAGTTGATGTATTGCTGGAGTGAGCCGACTCTAACCAGAAAGTCTCTAGTGTCGGAGATTTGCTCGGCGCGCCTTCATTGTAAATCACAGTCGGAGGAATGTCCATACTTGCGTGGTATGGTGAGGTACTCCAGTGCCAACTCGGTGGAGTCTCATACTGGATCCCGTTGAGGTAGTTCTCGCCGTTAGCGGCCTTTGCCCAGCCTACAAAAATCTCTTTGGAAGGGTTTACCGCTTTGACTACCCATTTTGTTTGAGCAATGTCCTCATGATTCATCCAGCCAAAGTATGAGGAGATCCTAAGTGGTTCCACCCAAAGTGCAAAAGCGTACGTGGAAGTCTCAACCCTGTAGACATCGCTTAAGGAGTAGCCGTCCTTATCGGTCCCCCGGTTGAACACCAGAATAGCTGTTCCGCCCACAATTGAAGAAACTCCCAATATCAATAATAGAACGACGCCGATAAGAAGGATAATTTTACCTTTTTTTATTCTTTTTTTCTCCTGCATCATGATTTCCCCATCATTTGTAACCGCATCTAGAGGGGCGGATTTTTATCGGATCAATCTTGACAACTTCAAACGTATGAGTTTTCATCGCCCCGTTGTCTGAATCCGCCACCGATAATATAAAAATATCGAGCTTTTAGCTGGGAAAATATCTCTACTTCTATTTGTTTTTTCCTCCGCCGTCTTTTTTCCTATTCAAGTGAAAGTATTCTAAACCTAAATCCCATAATTTCTTTGCCACTTCAATATCGTTGGATTCCTTTGACGATTGCCGAATCTTTTTATTAACGAAGTATTCACCTGTAATATTTTCTACATCCGGCGAACTTGCCAGATATATCGATGTTTCAGCGCCTTTCTTTGGGTCTTTACCCAACAATTTGAAAAATGCCCGAGCTATAAAGTTCAGTTCACGGGCCAGATTTGTTGCCGTAAAACCTGGATTCACGCAATTGACCGTTACACCTGTGCCCTTCAATTTTTCGGCCAATAGTTTTGTAAACAATATCACTGCCAATTTTGACTGGCGATAGGCTTTCCTGCCAGAAAATGATCTTTTAAATTCTATGTCATCAAAATGAATTGTGCCTCCATGATATCCAGAAGTTAAATTAATTATTCTTGATGGAGCGCCTTTTTTTAATGCATCGAGCAATAAATCCGTCATAAGGAATGGAGCGAGATAATTCACAGCAAATGTGCTTTCAATGCCATCCTTCGAGACTTTCCTTTTAGATTCCCAAACACCGGCATTGTTGATGAGCACGTGCAGTTGACCGTATTTAGCCTTAAATTGATCGCAACACGATCGAATGGAGTCAAATGATGCTAAATCACAATAAAGAAAATCGACTTTGTTATTGTTTGACGCCTTAACAATCTCATTTTTTGTTAATCCTCCTTTTTGCATGTTTCTTGTAGTAAAAACAATCGTTACACCTAATTTTGCTAGACCAATTGCTGTTTCCTTCCCAATACCGGAAGTTGCTCCGGTGATGAGTACAATTTTGTCTTTCAAAATAACCACCATGTTTACTCATAAACTTTCTCAGAACACAATGTAAATCTAACAGGTTTTAACAAAATCCATCAGCTGTTTTTCGCTCAATCCTACTCCTTGTAATCCATCCAACCTTTTTACTAGTTTTCCCTTTTCAAAGACAAGCACTGTAGGGACCACTTCGACGGAGTATTTCTCGCAAAGATCTTCCTTGTCGTCGATTAGTACACTCGCACATTTGCGAGTTTTGTCCTGGGAAAACTTCTCGAATATGGGCAAGAACCTTTGGCAAAATGGGCACCAAGACGCGTAGAAGAGAACGAAAACTTTTTCCTTGGACTTCAGCATGCCCTCAAGACTATTTTCATCTTCGATTTTACTCATCAGACTTCTCTCCATGTTCGCGCTTGAGTCTGACACCCGCGCCCTCAATTGTCACTTTGCCTCCAGGATCTGCTTGACTATCCTTTTCATTCTTACACCCACAGCTGTTCCACTATGTTTCTTATGTGTTTTTGGAGTTATTGCCAAGCGGCTAAAGCATGGATTAGATTTTTAACAGTAAAATGGTGCGGGGGAGGGGATTCGAACCCCTGAACCCCTACGGGATAGGCTCCTGAAGCCTACGCCTTTGACCAGGCTCAGCCACCCCCGCAACTAAAATTTTTACACCAGACCCTTTAATTTTTAAGCACAAACACTTATGAAAATAAACAGTTAATGAGGTTTGGGTAGTATGGCATTCGACTTCAGCGCATCGAGCATCCTGATATGGATAGTGGTCCTCTTCCTCTTCAGCCTCATCTCCATAATGTTCACTCCTCAACTGCTCTCCCTGCAATCCCGCTTGGTAATAGGGCAGGTCAGAAAGTCTGTGAATGAGCTCGAGGAGTGGTCCAATGAGGGCAGGAAGGTGGCGCTCAATTCTATAACCAAGTACGGCCGGCCCAAGGGCGACATAGAGAAGGAGTTCGACAACTTCCTCGAGTTCTTCGCCATAGAGCCCGTGAGCGAAGACCCGGCGGGAGTGATAAATAGGCTCGATCACGTGCTTGATGTCCGGAAGAAGCGCTTCGAGGGAGCCGTTGCAAGGTTCGCGCCAAATGCGAAATCTGAAGAATCGGCAAACCTAGAGATGACGATTGAGGGGGCGATGGCCAGCTACTGGATCTTCCGAATAGTGAGGCACTTCATGCTCCTGGCAGAGAAGACGAAGAGCTACCAGCTCATCATGGTTTTACAGATGCAGATGCCGATCCTCAAGGAGTACGCGAGGGCCTACCTGGACGCCACGAAGGTGTTTGCCCAAGGAAAACCAATAGGCGATGGCATGGGTGCAATGGTGGCGACGAAGCTGATCGGAGAGGCCAAATGCAAGGAGCCGGTGGAGGATACTGTCTATGCCGAGACGAAGTTCGATGGACGTAAGCTGATCGTGGTGAAAGCCAAGGGCCCCGGAGGGAGGGTGGGTAAACCTGGTGAGTTGATCAAGAATCTGATGGAGCACAGGAAAGTTAATAGAATTATCATGATTGATGCCGCTCTAAAACTCGAGGGTGAGAAGAGCGGGGATATAATCGAGGGAGTTGGCGCGGCGATAGGAGGGCCACCAACCGAGAAGTACAAGATCGAGGAGATAACGGTCAAGAAGCGAGTGTCCGTAGACGCGATTGTCGTGAAAGAATCCTTCAAGGAGGCCATCGGTCCATTTAGCAATCGACTCGCGAAGGCCGCAGATGCTACGGTCGAAAGAGTGAAGCAGGGAATACGCGAGCGGACTAAGCCCGGAGATGTCGTGATCGTGGCAGGGATAGGAAACACCATCGGGATAGGTCAGAGCGTCAAAGATCTACCCAAGGAATTCCCAGCGCCCAAAGAAGAAAAAGGGATAGAATCTGATAGACTCTTCTTCCGTTGAAAAATCCTAGGCTTAATAATTTTTCAAGCCGGAAATGTTACAGCTGCCGACTCAAATATTGGGGCATGTTTCTTCTTTAAAGAGGTCTGAGGGAATACAAAAGTTTTAATTGAAACCCCCGGCATTAGGTTTGAGACCATGAAGATAGAATGGTACCATGAGTTCATAGACACCAAATACAGGCCGTCAAAGACCGACATCAAGGTGCTTTTCTACTACGAACCCGCCTCAGGCATAACCGAGCAGGATGCTATCGGCAGAATAGCCTCTGAAAGCTCATCCGGCACTTGGACCACACTACCCCAGTTGCCGAAACTTTTACCAAAAGTAAAAGCGTACGCATATTTTTACAGAAAAAACCATTTGAAGGTCGCTTATCCCCTTCTGATCTTTGAAAAGGGTTCCATCCCCGGAATGATGAGTGGATTTGGCGGCAATATCTTTGGCATGAAAGCATTGGAAAATCTGAAGCTGCTTGACGCCGAACTACCGCTGGAATACATAAAACACTTCAAGGGCCCGTTTTACGGAAAAGACGTTATAAAAAGAATATTCAAGAGGAAATCTGGACCAATCACCTCGGTGGTTCCAAAACCCAAGATCGGATACACTGCCCTCGAGCACGCTTCAAAGGTCGGATACGCGATTTGGAAGGGTGGGATGGACTGCCTCAAGGACGATGAAAACCTTACGAGCCAAAAATTCAACAGGTTTGAAAGAAGGGTAGCGCTAGTAGCGAAGTACAGGGACAAGGCCGAAAAGGAGACCGGAGACGTAAAGGACGCGTTTCTTAACGTCACTGCGCCGGATCTGAAGGAGCTCGAGAGAAGGATAAAACTCGTTCACGATAACGGGTTCAAATATTTCATGCTGGACGTTGTGGTCAGCGGCTTCACGGCTGTGCAGACCGCGGCTGAACTCGCCCACGATTATCAAATGGCCATACATGGTCACAGGGCCATGCACGCGATGATGACCAGAAATCCCAAGCACGGTGTGTCGATGCTTTACCTCGCAAAGTTGATGAGGTTGATAGGTGTGGACCAACTCCATATAGGCACGGTTATTGGGAAACTTGCTGGCGGGGAGGAGGAAATAATCGCCACTAAGGAGATGGTAACGCAGCAAGAAGTGGGCGAGATACCTAATCTTAGGATGCCTCAAAAATGGGGGAGAATAAAGCCCATGCTCCCAGTTGCTTCCGGTGGCCTTCACCCAGGAATTCTGCCAGAGCTATTCAACATTTACGGGACAGTGGATATCGTCATCCAAGTTGGCGGAGGAACGCAGGGCCATCCTATGGGGATAGAGGCTGGGGCAAGAGCGGTCATGCAGGCCATCGAAGCATGCAGGGAAGGCGTTGATTTGGATGAACATGCAAAAACGCACAAAGAACTGAAAGTTGCCCTCGAGAAATGGGGGTACATTAAACCCCGGTAGTCATCTACCAAGGTTTCAGAATTTCAAGGTGCGCCGACGACTTCTCTGATTTTCTTCAACCTTTTTTCCTTGTCCCCTAACTTTCCGCTTACGATGGAGAGCTGTCTTCTCTTTACAGCGAGTTGATTCACAGCGGTCGTAACTTGCCTTCTCGCGGTTATTAGCTCCCTCCTCCTGGTTGCCAGCTCATTTCTGGCAGTCACTAGTTCCCCCCTCTCCGCCTCGAGCCTTTGGGAGAGATCCCTCAACTCTCTTCGCTTTTCTTCTATCCTCTCTGTCAGGGAGGTTATTCGTAAAGTGTACTTTTCCTCAGCCAACGCGAACCCTACCGCGTAAGCGACTAAAGCCAGCCCTGCGCTGCACAAAATCCCCGACCCGAACAGAATATATGGGCGCAATTTTGCGTAATCCGCCCACTGGGTCAGCCAATTGGGTTCCCAATAAACAAGGGTAATTATCAGCACTCCAACCACGAGGAGTAGAGCTCCTTGAGCTAATCGCCCCATGTTATCCAATAAAAGTTAAGCTAGCGCTCATAAAAAGATTGAGTAATAAGAAAAGTTGAAAGCTTTCACAAAATCCTAAAAATTTATAACCTTTTCGAAAACATCTGATTTTTTGAAATTTTTTAATACCCAACGAAAAATAAAATTTGTAGAATTCTATCAGCGCTTGAACTTCATTATCTCATCCATCAAGTCTATGCTCGTGAGCATCATGCTGCGACAGCAATATCGCTTCAGGCCAAGCGAGTCCAGCACCTGCTTCGGGTCCTCCCCCTTCGCTACGCGTTTCTCGAATTCCTCGTACTTGTCGCCTAGCAGCTTACCACAAGTCCAGCATCTAACGGGTCTCGTATAATTCACCTGTACGACTTCTGGAACTTACTTCTCGCCCCACGTCCCCCGGGCTTCTTGGGCTCCTTGAATCTAACGTCGCTCTTGACCATCGCCCAATCGTACTGCTTGAATGTCTCGCGCATCTTGGCATCGCCAGACCACTCTATTAGCCCTTTAGCTATTCCAGTGCGAACTGCATCTGCTTGCCCCATGAACCCGCCGCCCTCAACGTCCACATAGATGTCCACCTTTTGCGCGAGTTCAGGTGCGAGAGTGAGCGGCTCGGATATCCTGAGCCGAGCGAGTTCAGGCTCGTAAACATCGAGGAGGCGTCCGTTTATGTAAACACGACCACTGCCATCCTTTACAGTTACTCTGGCGATCGCGGCCTTCCTTCTGCCAACTGCAAGAACGACCTTCATACCGACACCTAAAATCTTACTCCCAGATGTCTGCTTAACTCCCCAATACTTATAAAACGCCTAGTGCCCAACTTCTCGACCTTGGCGCCCGGCAGGCTCTCAAGATTCTTGTCCTTGAACTCGGCCGGTACCCCGATGTAGACCTTCAGGCGGCGATAGGCTACCTTCCCACGGGGCTTGTCAAAGGGCAGCATTCCCCGAACTGTGAGCCTTACTAGATCGTTCGGCTTTCGTGGGTGGTACGGTCCTTTCAGAGGGTTGGTTATGCTACCGATATCTCTCCAAGCTGAGTAAGCATCGAACGTCGCCTCCCGCCTTCCGGATATGACTGCCTGCTCCGCGTTCACGATTGCCACGATCTCTCCCTCGAGCAATCGTTTGGCCACGAAGCTCGCCATCCGCCCTAAGATCAGGTCCTTAGCGTCGATTATCATCATAGTATCATTCCATCAGGATTGTACCACTGCCGCGCGGGTTCTGCTCCAGCAGCTGTGGTATCGTTAAGGCCTTGCCCCCAGATCCAATTATCTTTCTCCTCGCCGTTCCGGAGAATTTGAACGCGGCAACCGAGAGCGGGCGGTCGAGCTTCCCAGCCCCCAATACCTTTCCAGGGACAATCAGAGTACTGTCACCGCTCGAGTAGCGGCTTATGTGGCTCAGGTTGACCTCGGCCCTAACCCTTCGCGGCTGCATGAGACGCTCCGCTAGGTCAAGCCAGATCGCCACCTTTTGCTCCTTCCCCTTATCGCGGAGCTGGCGCACGAGCTTTCGAAGGACCGGGTTCATGGGACCTGTAGGCCTTGGCATTCTTAACACCATTTCAACCAATTTTACCACCTTATTACATAAACCTGTCCTTTTTAGGCTTGCGGACGTCATCAATCGAGTGATGGGTATGGATGTGCTCGAGGCAATAAGAACTAGGAGGAGCATCCGGAAGTACAAGAAGGAGCCGGTGCCCGAAGAGATGTTGAACAAGGTGTTGGAAGCCGGAAGGTGGGCGCCATCTGCCAACAACAGCCAACCGTGGAACTTCATCGTCCTGCGGGATGAAAAGTTGAGGAAGAAAATCGCTGAAGTTACTAAATACGGGAAGTTCTTGGCTGACGCGCCTTTTGGAATAGTTGTTGTGGTCGACCCAGATGTTTCAACGCACCCGGCTGAGGATGGAGCGATAGCGACGCAGAACATGCTGCTAGCTGCTCACGCTTTGGGGCTCGGGACGTGCTGGATTGGCTCCTATGGCTCTGCCCATGAAGACAGAGTGAAGGAAATCCTAAAGATACCGGAGAAAAAGCGGCTGCTGTCAATCTTCGCTCTTGGATTTCCGGCGGAGGTAAGGGAAAGCAAACGCAAGGGCCTCGAAGAAATAGTCTTTACTGATGCTTATGAGAAGTGAAAGGCTCGAAAAGTCTAGCAATTGTGGTGGTGAAGAGGCTAATTACGTGCTACTTCGATTCCTTCTTTTTTCTTTTACGTATAATGGAGTTCAAAACTGTTCGAAATGATTCATACGACGACGTCTCACCGGTCAGCCTCGTAGGACATGTGACTTCGCCATTAGGGCCAAAAACATGAAACCTGCCATCAGGGACCCAAGCTCCGCAGTAGGGACAGCGTTCGAGCCGGTCGGAAGATTCCTTATCCACCTCTTCACCAGTTAATAGGCAGAAAGACGATTTAAGCCGATTGTGAAATTATCTTCCATAACTATCATTCATGTTGGACGAGAGCGGTTCTATGCCTCCAAGCGGACCTGCGCGGTTTTTGCATCAAGGTTAATAACAGCGGCTCGAGACTGTAATTGGGGTTAAAAATGAGGAAAGGTAGGAATGAAAAAATTGATGAAAAACCCGCGCCGACCTCCACTTTTATGACAGACCTGAAGTTCGGAATTTCTTTCATTGTGGTCGGGTTTCTGATATGGTTGATTATAACTTATGTGGCTGAAGCGGGTAATTATGCTAACAAAGAAAACGTTATTTCAATTGCCAACTGGATATTCGTTCTTTTCGCCGTTATCGGGATCTTTTTGATCGGCTACGGTGCGGCTGAATATTCCTACGCCAAGAGGAGGCGCCCGCAACGAGGGCAATAGTAGCCGTTTTAATTCAAAGTCAAACTTGATTTGTTCTATAGCATCTTTAGAAATTCTTCCACTTTTCTGGTGTTGACAATATCTTTAGCAGTTGCCCAACCTCTCCTAGCCTGAGCAATACCGAGCTCCAGATAGTGTAGTTGAACCACACTGTGGGCATCTGAACTCACGCCGAGCTTTGCTCCGATCTCCACCGCTTTCCTGATGTATTCATCCTTTAGATCCAGCCTGTCAGGATAGGAGTCTATGTCTAGAATCGTGCCATTATCTTTTGCCGCTTCAATTATTTTTTCGACGTCCAGTTGAATTGGTTCTCTTCTTTGGATTTGCCTTGTGGTCGGGTGGCAAAGAAAATCAACATTTGGGTTCTCAATGGCTTTTAGAACTCTCTTCGTCATTTCTTCCTTGCTTAAATTAAAATGAGAGTGAACAGCCGCACCAACAAAATCCAGCTTTTCAAGGACTTCATCGATTATATCCAAACTACCGTCCTTCAAAATATTTAATTCAACGCCCCTTAGGATTCTTATCCCGTCTATCTGCTCGTTCAACTTATTTATTTCCCTCCCTTGTTTTAACAGCATTTTTTCGTCCAGCCCGCCAGTCATGGCTAGGGATTTGGAGTGGTCGGTTATCACAATGTACTGCAAGCCAATTTTCCTAGCTTCTTCAGCCATCTCCTTTATCGAGTTGGCGCCATCGGTCCAATTTGAGTTAGCCTGTAGATCGCCTTTCAAGTCCTTGTAATCGATCAATTTCGGTAAATTGTTATTCATCGCGGCTTCGATCTCTCCGGTATTTTCTCTTAACTCCGGAGGAATCCATTGTAACCCCAATTTTTCGTAGACTTCTTCTTCAGTTTTGGCATCTATTTGTTCGCTCCCTTGAAACAATCCGTACTCGCTCAACTTCCAGCCTTTCTCTTGAGCGATCCTTCTCATGGCGATGTTGTGATCTATGTTCCCAGTAAAATACTGCAAGGCAGCGCCGAAGCTCTCTTCCTGCAATACTCTAACGTCAGCGTCCATCCCTGTTTTAAGTTTAACAGTGGATTTGGTTCCACCTTTACCTATGACATCTATAACCTCGGGCATGGAGGTGAAAAAATCCATCACTTTTTTTGGTTTATCCGATATTACAAGAAAATCAGCATCACCTATTGTTTCCTTCATTCTCCTCACAGAACCTGCGACTAAAACCTTCTTTACCTCAGGCAGGTTTCTTAATCGGCTTTCTATATCTCGAATTAAAGGTAGAGCAAATCCAAGGACGTACCTACCTTTGCTTTTTTTGGCGAACTCGATTCCTTTAATGATGTTCTGCTCGGTTTTTTCTTTAAACCCTGGAAGCTTTGATATCTTATGGGCGAGCGCGGCTTTCTCCAAGTCATCGATATTTTTGATTTTCAATTTTTGCCAAAGTATTTTAATTTTTTTTGGCCCTAAGCCCTCTATTCTCGAGAGGTTTTCCAAATCAACAGGAACTTTCTTTTTCAATTCTTCATAATATTTGAGCTTTCCAGTTTTAATCAATTCCTCTATCTTTCCAGCTATATTCCGACCAACCCCGGGAATCTCCATCAAAGCTTTTATTCCACCCTTTTTGTAGATTTCTTCCACATCCTCCTCTAGGGCCTCTATAGATCTGGCCGCTTTTTCGTAAGCTCTTGGCTTAAACTGGACTTCGTCCATTTCTAGGAAAATTGCAATCTCTGAAAGAACTTTGACAACGTCAAAATTTGACATGCCAATCCTCCACATTACATTTCAAAACTTGCGTTAGAAACTTATATAATTTTTACAATAATTGAGGCACTACCGGACGGCGCGCAAAGGGCTTTTTTGTTTTTTAAAGGAACTGTTCAAGAGTAAAACACGCATACACTTATATTCTCAATCAGCCAAATTTTAATGGCGTTGGAGGATGACGACTCAGGAGTGTTTGGAGGCGAATGGCACCAAGCTGAATGGGTCCTGCAAAAATTGCCCTGCAGTTAATCATTGCCTTTCCCTCTTACTCTCTAATTCTCAAATAATCTAGCTGGACTGAAGGAAGTTATAATCTAGCGAGTTTTGTTTTTTCATCCAAGCTCCCGGGCGACGCCCAAAGGGCTTTCACTCACTAATTGCCACGATTGATTGTACAGTATCTAACTGGTGCGGGGGAGTAGGTTCAAGCAACCGTTTAAATCTACCGAAATTTTCATGCCTAAAAACTGCCCAAATACTGCGTCTTTAGCATGTTGAGATTGGTGCGGGGGCAGGAACCCGCTCGGTGCCGTTAACTTATCCCCCTTTTTTATTTTTTTAGAGCATGCAACTTTTGATAGATCGACACGGGCGGCGCGCAAAGGGCTTTTTTAGGATGGGCAGCGAGAGTGGCAATCCGCGTCCTTTCAGCCTACTACGTCCGCATTATTGATTGTTCGTAAAATAGCTTCCTAGATTAATAAAAAAAGAAAGAGACTGGGTCATGATAGAACGTTTAACCCAGCCTTATCGTGCCTTCACTTTGGCCCTTTGACTTTTTCCCAAAGCCGCCAACTGCCGCTCGTGAGCGAAACAGTGCCTTCGACCGTTACAGTATTCCCAGTTGAGATGGCATCAACATAGAAGGTTGCTTTCCCATTCCCATACGCGTCTACATAGATTGTACCGATTTCGGTAGCGTCGAGAAACACGGTTACCGTGTTATCAGCTAACGCGGAGCATTCCTCTATCTCAACCTCTAGCTCGTAGGTTCCATTGTCTTCAGGGTTGGTGTTGAAAATCGCTTGACCGTACCTGACGCCTCCGTATTCAAGAGAGGCTACATACTTGGCGTATTTAGGACCATTTCCTTTTGCTTGTACAAGTGCAGGTGTCACCAAAATGGCAGCTGCTACGAAACCCAGCATTATTGGCGCAATATACCCTAACTTCACTTTTTTACACCTGGCTGCTGGTTGAGCTTTGCCTTCCAACAGCCGCACCACGTTATGCAATGTATTGCTATTTTAAGTTTTACAAGTAGATTTATGTTACAACTAACACGTATTACAAATAGACATTCGAATCATGAAAAAATCCACGTAAAATCTGTAAGATTTGATTTGGTTCCTATTAATTTTTACCTCCGACATGGGTTTGTCGTAACTGTTCACCTTTCCGGCAAGCCGGAACCTTCTAACCTCGCTCCTAGATAGCTCCTCCCGAAGTCCATGAAGTTCATCCCGCGCATCCTGCAAGTC
>Ga0315268_10002985_pt1 | contig 18793 bp, 19 predicted proteins | sample C1_top_MG_FD_204535 | JGI IMG/M metagenome (GOLD analysis project Ga0315268, IMG submission 204535) | Sediment microbial communities from Yellowstone Lake, YNP, Wyoming, USA - C1_top | ecosystem: Environmental > Aquatic > Freshwater > Lake > Sediment | place: USA: Wyoming | collected 2017-08-01
TGACCCACGATCGTTTTGGCAATCCCTTGGACGTTATTTCCAGCGTCAGAGGAAAGCCCGCGCGCTGTGGTTGGCTCGTGAGCGCCACCGCTATCACGGTCTGTGATCGATCGTTGAACACATCGTGACTGAGCACGAGAACGGGCCGCGTACCCGACTGCTCGCGACCCATGATGGGATTCAAGTCCGCCCAACGGATATCGCCCCTCAATATTCTGGCCATCTGGACAGCTCCGCGGCGATACCCTCTTCGGCGAGCGCCTTTTCGAATTTGGAATCCAGTTTCGCGCACTCGCGCGCAAGCCGTCCCCTTTCGATCCGGTCGAGCTTTTCCGAGATCGCGTCTTGAACGGCCTGGCTTCGATTGGGGTACAGCTTCGCTTCGACCATCTCGTCAAGTCGCTTGAGAGTGGACCGGTCAATCGTGATCGCGATCTTCGCTCTGCCCATGCTGCGCCTCCAGTATGATATTATGTCATACCGGGTCGACCGTCAACGATTTCGCGGTGGCTACCCGATGCTATCGACGGCGAGCGCGTGGCCATGGCGAGGCTCCTGTGGCGTGCCTCGCCGTCAAGGCGCTGGCTGCGAATTTGGTCTGAGGTGCGTAAACCGCCGGCGATTCAACTCGCCTGCTTGAAGACGATGACTTCCTTTTCGAGTCGTCCCTTCAATCGGTCTTTCTCGACCTCGAGATCGTAGCGGTTCTGGAGATTGAGCCAAAACTTGTCGGATGTCCCGAAGTAGCGAGCCAGACGCAATGCCGTGTCAGCACTGATGCCGCGCAGGCCGTGGACGATCTCGTTGATCCGCCGCGCTGGCACACTGATATCCTTCGCGAGTCGATACTGGCTGATTTCCATCGGGACCAAGAATTCTTCGAGAAGTATTTCTCCCGGATGAATCGGCGCAATCTGTTTTGCGGTCATGGCGAACCGCTCAATGGTAATCCGTGATCTCTACACCGGTCGCGAAATCCCTTGATCACCATCCTATATTAACGCTTTCCGTTATTATGCCAAGCTGCCAGACAGGCGGGAAGCCAATGCTCCATGATGCTCGCGTTGATCGGTTGCCTGAGCTGAAAATGGCCTTGGCGTGAGTGAACGGTGTTCTTGCGCCGGCGGTCGCTTCCTCCCGCGCGTCTTCTTTTTCGTCAAACCTCGGTACTTGCATTTATGTCGTAATTGACATATATTGAAAAGGTGAGCCCGAAAGACAAACCGCTCGTCTGGCTCCATGGCGAGGTCAGATCGCCCCCGCTCTCGAAATCCGCACGGATCGAAGCGGGATACCTTTTGCGGCTATTGCAAAGGGGCGAACCGCTGTCGCTTCCACACTCCCGCCGGATGCCTTCGATTGGAAGACGGTGTCACGAGTTGCGAATCGAGGACGCGGTCGCGACTTGGCGGAAAATTTGTCGAATTGACGAGGATGCGATCGTGATCATCGAAATGTTTACGAAGAAAACCCAGCAGACGCCGACCACGGTCATTGAAGCGTGCCGACGTCGATTGAGAGACTACGACGATGCTTAAAGCGAAAAAAAAGCGTCTTGAGTCCAAAGGTTGGAAGGTCGGCACCGTTGCCGACTTTCTCAACCTCTCCGAATCGGAAGCTATGTATGTCGAGTTGAAGGTCGTGCTCAGCCGGCTTCTGAAAAAGCAGCGCATCAAGTCGAAGTTGACTCAGATTGAACTCGCAAAGATCGTCAAGTCGAGCCAATCGCGAGTCGCGAAAATGGAAGCCGGCGATCCGTCGGTGTCGCTTGATCTGCTCGTCCGCTCGCTGCTTACGCTCAAGACGACGAAGAGTGAGCTCGCACGAGCCATCTCTTTCCCGCAAGACATCTAGCACCAGCAAAGGCTGAGTCCGCAGGCAACGCCTTAGGCGAGCAGGCTAGCTACTGCCCAACGCTCTCGACAACCGGCGCGCTGGCGGAGAGTTGAATGACGCGGAAATCGTCAGCGTGTTTTCCAGGGTCCGCCAGGCCGCCAATTCTTTGCGAACGTACCTCCCTCTCGGATCGCGACGAGCACTGGGACGAGAAAAACTCTCAAGTCGTCGACGATGTGCTCGAGGGTGATCGTGCTGTCTAGCAGGCTGCTTTTCGAAATGAATCCTTTGTTCGACGATTGGCACCGTTGGTGGCGCTCGCGTTGCGCTGGAAGAAGCTCCTGCGGAGTTGTCCGCGGTCTCAGGCACGGGTGTATTCTCTTCGCCTGGTTGGCTGGCGGGCGAGGATGCCGTCTCCGACTGCGGCTGAGCATCGGACTGCGATGCAAGCGACAGCAACGCAAACATCACCGCGATCGTCATCGGGCCTCCCTCCTGCCGGCCGGGATTTCCTTGCGCCGGCACACGGGCTCAATGATGCGATCGAGGTGCGTCAAACGGCGTCGCAGCGTACAACAGCGGGATTGGCCGGTAAGATCGACCCACGAATGGCGTTCTGGCCCTCTCGCCGCTGAGCTATGTCCCCGCGATGTCGTGGACGGCCTGCACCTTGTTGGGCCACATGCCCGGCAAATCCACCGGCGGCATGGCGCGCAGCCGCGCGCGCAGCGTCGACGGCCTGGTGTCGTCGGCCGCCGTGTATAAACCGCCCGACTGCTTGAGCCACTGCTCCAGCGTGTCCGCGGTCAGCCACTCCTGCAGCGTCTCGGGCCGATGAAACGAAAAAACCTCGCGCGTGCGCGGCAGCGGATCGAGCTGGTTGATGAACGCCGTCTCCTCGCCGGTCGAGATGTACGCAAACGGCAACGGCTTGTGCGGCGCGTCCAGCGACGGCGGCAAACCCTCGACGTACTTTTTGGTCTGCACCTCGACATTACGCAGCGGCACGCCCGCAGGCTTGGCTTCGCACACCCCGATCGCCCTGGCGTCGACGAACAGCAGGTAGTCGGCAAAGCCATGGCCCGCGGCCAGCTTGAACTCGCGCACCGCCACGCCCAGGCCAGCGGCCAGGTTCATGTCGTCGCGGTCCTGCACGATCCAGCCAGCCTGGTCGAGTAGCGCGTCGATCTTCTCGCGCGCCCTGGCTTCGGGCGCGTGCTTGCTGCCTGCTGGCGACATGGAGCGGACCCCTGCCCGGTGTGCCCTGATGGGTGACGACCATAACGCTGATCGGGCGGGGGCTCAACGGCACTTGGGCCCTCGTCGACGAGGCGACGGGATGTGACGCTTGCGATTCGCGTGGGGCGAGGGCAGACCCAGCTTGCACCCGGGGCTGCCTTCATTGAACAATCATCAGCGACCTGAGGCGCACATTCGCAGGGGAGGCGATCCTGCCATGACCGACAAGCCTGCCACCGGTTCCGAGCTGATCCTCTACCAGACCGAGGACGGCCGGACCCGCATCCAGTGCCGGTTCGAGGACCAGACGCTGTGGCTCACTCAGGCGCAGATGGCCAAACTCTTCCAGACCACGGTGCCCAACGTCAATCTGCACCTGACGGCCATCTACGAAGAGGGCGAACTCGCTGAAGAGGCAACTATTAAGTCCCACTTAATAGTTCGCCAGGAGGGAACCAGACAGGTTTCCCGTCCGGTTCTTCACTACAACCTGGCAGCGATCATCGCCATCGGGTTCCGCGTTCGAAGCCAGCGCGGCACCCAGTTTCGCCAGTGGGCGCTCGAGCGCCTCGACGAGTACCTCGTCAAGGGCTTCACCATGGACGACGAGCGGCTCAAGAACCCGCCCGGTCCCGGCCACACCGACTATTTCGATGAACTGCTCGGGCGGATCAGGGAGATCCGCGCTTCCGAGCGCCGCTTCTACCAGAAGGTGCTCGACATCTACGCCACGAGCGTCGACTACAAACTCGACGCCGAGCTCACGCAGCAATTCTTCGCGACTGTTCAGAACAAGATGCACTGGGCGACGCATGGCCACACCGCCGCCGAGATCGTCGCCGAGCGTGCCGATGGGACCAGGTCGTTCATGGGCATGCAGACCACCCGGCCAGGCGGCATCATCCGCAAGGAAGATGCAACGGTCGCCAAGAACTACCTGACCGACAAGGAGCTGCAGGTCCTGCACCGCATCGTGACCATCTACATCGACTACGCCGAGCTCCAGGCCATGGAGCGCAAGCCCATGACCATGCAGGACTGGATCGACAAGCTGGACGAGTTTTTGAAAACTTCGGGTCGGGAGCTGCTCGATCACGCTGGCAAGGTCACGGCTGAGGCGGCCAAGGCGAAGGCGGAGCTGGAGTACGACCGGTATCACTCCCTTCAAGACGCCCGGCCGCGCGCCATCGACGCCGAGTTCGACAAGGTCGTCAAGCAGCTTCCGACTCCAGCGCCAGAAAGAAAGAAGCGCCGAAGCAAGAAATGACGGCATTCAGTCGCACAGTGACCGGGGGACCAAGTCGATGTCACCATTTCTTGTAGCTCTTTTCCTCCCCATCATCCTCTCCACCACCCCGGAAAAATCGACCGAACGCCTCGAGGATTTGGTCGCGAGGTACCAGCAGGACGACGCCCCCATCATCCTGTTCTTCTCGGCCGAGTGGTGCACGCCCTGCAAGCAGTTCAAGCAACAAGTCCTGACCAAGCCCGCCGTGGTCGAAGCGCTCAAGAGCGCCCACTTCATCTACTACGACATCGATACCGACGTCGGTCGCGCGGCTTCGGAGAAATACGACATCCGCGGCATCCCGGCGGTCATCTCCATCGCCAAGGACGCCACGCTGCAGAGCATGCTCTCCGACCACTCGGAAAAAAGGCGTCGAGCACTTTGTGCAGTTCGTGGCCGAGGCGCGCTTCTTCTCGATGACCGAGCCTCAGCTCATGGAAAAGGTGAAAAAGGAGATAGACGACGCAACGACCTTGTTCAGAGCCGCCAGTGGTTTCAACGCCGTGCTCGCTTTGCCGAAGCTTATGCCATGTACGGCCGTATCGACCCCAAGCGCATCAAGGTCGACAGCGACACTGAACAGCGCGCAGCGTGGGGCAAGGCCATCACCCTGCAGATACTGCAGCGCCGCGAGCTCGCCAGAAACTTTGCCATCAACTACCTGGAAAAATATCCAGCCTCCAGCCACGCCCGCCAGTGCCTGCTGACCCTGGTCCTCGATCCCACTGTATCCGGGCCACAGCTCGAGGAGATCGCGCGCAAATATCTCGCGAGCCACCGGTACTGCGACAACCGCATGCGCGACGTGGTCTACTTCTATCTGGCCGGCAACCGCCCCAACCTGGCGCTCAATGCGGCCCAGACCTACAAGCTCGAGAGCAGCCACAGTGCGGCAGCGTGGGCGCTGCTGGCCGAGGTCTTTCACTGGCGTGGCGAGCACCGGCCAGCGCTCGACGCGGCCAAGCACGCCATCGACAGCGCCAAGGAGCCGCACGAGAAGCGAGTCTACGAGAGCAACTACGAGCGTTACCAGAAAGGCGGCGGCCCCAGCCCCGAGATCACCATCATCCAGAAAAACGTCAAAGAGTATCTGGCGCAGCTCGACGGACCCGACGCCAGCATCGTGTTCCCGGCCTCATACGACCCGACCGCGTTCTACCTCTCGGGCAGTGAGGACAACGACACCCGCCTCACACCGTTGGATCCTCGCTGCAACCCGCTCCCGCCCCCGACCGTGCCGCTTGATCCTCTCCGCGCGAAGCGCAATGGTCTGCCCCGTCAACTCTGGGGAGTTCGGAGGTCGAGCCGTCGTGGCGGACCGCGCTTGGCGAAGGTGGGGACGCTACCTCGTGCGCGCTGCGCTCGTCCTCGTGGGCGTGGCCGTGCTCGCCGCCATCCCCGCGGTCTCGGTCGCGCGCGGCTGGCGGGACCAGTCGATCCACGCCGCCGACGAGCATGTGCAATACCACCTGGCCCACCCGGGCTGGAGCTTTCCTGCGCGCATCTTCTCCCCGGCAACGCCGCAGGCCGAGCCCAAGCTGCTCGGCTGGCTGGTTGGCCCGGACGCCGAGATCCGCGTCCACCTGCCGCTCGCTGACGCGCCCAAACATCTGATCGACGCGATCATCGTGGCCGAGGATCGCGACTTTCGCGCGCACCGCGGCGTGCACCTGTGGGCCGCGCTGCGCGCTGCGTTTGCCGACGCGCGCGAGCGCAGCTGGTCGCAGGGTGGCTCCACCATCACCATGCAGGTCGTGCGCGACATGCTCGGCGCCAAGGAGAAGACGCTGGCGCGCAAGGTGCGCGAGGCCGTGATGGCCATGGCCGTCGACGCCCACCTGGGCAAGGATGGCGTGCTGCAGATGTACCTGGACGCGCCCTACCTGGGCCAGCGCGGCGGCCTTTCGATCTGCGGCTTCGAGGCGGCCAGCCAGCACTACTTCGGACGCAGCGCCCGCGAGCTCTCGCTGGCGCAGGCCGCGACGCTGGCCGCGATCTTGCCCGCGCCGGCGAAGTTCGCGCCCGATCGGTTTGCCGAGCGCGCGCGCGAGCGCCGCGACCGCGTGCTCAAGGCCATGGCCGAGGTCTACGGCTACGACGTGGCGGCCGCGCTCGCCGAGCCCATGATCGTGGTCCCGGCCGCGCCGCTGCCCGAGTTGCATCCGGCTTACCTGGCGGTGACGCGCAGCTGGCTCGAGTCGCGGCTCAGCCCGCAGGTGCTCTACGGCACGGGTCTGGTCGTGACCGCTGCCATCGACCTCGCGGCGCAGGAGACGACCGAGCGACTGTTCGAGACCAAGACCCGCTTTCTCCAGACCATGATCGTGCCGCGGCCCGAGCCGCTGCAGTCCGCGGCCGTGCTGCTCGACGTCGACAGCGGCCGGCTGCGCGCGGTGTGGGGCGGCTTTGGCGAGACTTCCACCGGGTTCAACCGCGCGACCCAGGCGCGGCGCCAGCCGGGCAGCGCCTTCAAGCCGCTGGTCTATGCGCTGGCGCTGAGCCAGCCGCCGGGCGCGGACGGGCGGCCGCGCTACACGGCCTCGAGCACCGTCTCCAACGAGTACCACCTGTTCAAGACCCCGCAGGGCGACTGGAGCCCGCGCAACGTCACCGGCGAGTACACCCCCACGGCCGCGCTCGCCTGGGGCATCGCCTGGTCGCAGAACGTCGCCACGGCCTCGTTGCTGCAGGACGTCGGCGGTCCGTTCCTGCTGATCGACCTCGCCAAGAAGCTCGGGTTCGACACCTCGCGCTTCGCGCCCGAGATGGGGCTCGCGCTCGGCCAGGCCGAGGTCACGCCGCTGGAGATGGCGCAGTTCGCGGGCACGGTGGCCAACGGCGGCCGCCGCATCGTCGGCACGCCGGTGCTGCGCGCAGTGGACGCCGCTGGCATCGAGCGGATCGGGCCGCCGCGGGCGCTCGAGCAGGCGCTCAACCCCGAGGTGGCGGCGCTCACCCGCGAGCTGATGCGCCTGGTCATCGACTCTGGCACCGGCGGCATGGTGCGCGGCGTGGGCGGCGAGGCTGGCTACAACGGCCAGGCCCTGGGCAAGACCGGCACCACCGACAACGACGTCTGGTTCGTGGGCGCCACGCCGCGCTGGGCGGCAGTGGTGTGGATGGGCTACGACCAGCCGCAGCGCCTGGGCGGCTCGGCCGCGGATCTTGCCGCGCCGCTGTGGGGCTGGTGGCTGGGTCAGCTCACCCGTGGCCAATCGGCGCTGCCCACCTTTGCAACCGAGCCCGCGCTGACGCGGCGCTGGATCTGCACGGTCACCGGCAAGCTCGCGGGTCCGAAGTGCACCGGCATCGCTGCCCCGTTCTTGCCAGGCACCGAGCCGGTTGCCGTCTGCGACGACGAGCACCTGGTCCCCGAGTCGTTGCCGGGCGATGCGGACAAGCCCAAGTGGGAGAGCCTGTGGCAAAAGGCGGCGCGCGAGAAGGCCGAGCGCGAGGCTGACGCCGGGGCCGATCGCTGACAAAGAGCGCCAGGCCTGATTACCGGGGCTCTCATTGCTCGCGCTCTTCAAGAAAATAGCCGCGGGTTACCATTGGTGCTACCGATGTCCGCATGACTGGTTTTGCTGTCCTGCCACTCAGTCCGCCACTGGCGCAGGCCATCGACGTGCTCGGCTTTACTCAGCTGACGCCGGTGCAGGAGCATGCGCTGCCGCCGATCCTGGCCGGCAAGGACGTCATCGCGCAGGCCCGCACCGGCAGCGGCAAGACCGTGGCGTTCGGGCTCGGCGCCCTGTCCCTGATCGACCTGTCCGTGCGGCGCGTGCAGGCGCTGGTCCTGTGCCCGACGCGTGAGCTGGCGGACCAGGTGAGCACCGAACTTCGGCGGTTCGCGCGCTTTTTGCCAAACCTCAAGGTCGTCACTCTCTGCGGCGGCGTGCCGGTGCGCACGCAGACGCCGTCGCTGGCGCACCCGGTCCACATGGTCGTGGGCACCCCTGGCCGCATCCTCGACCACTTGCGCCGCGAGAATCTCGAGCTGGGTGGCCTGCGCGTGCTGGTCCTCGACGAGGCCGATCGCATGCTCGACATGGGCTTTGCCGAATCGATCCTGGCCGTGGTGGCACAGACCCCGCGCCAGCGCCAGACGCTGCTCTTCTCGGCGACCTATCCCGACGCGATTCGCACCATGAGCCACAGCGTGCAGCGGGCGCCGGTCGAGATCACCGTCGATGCCACCCACAGCGCCGAGGAGATCGAGCAGATCTTTTTCGAGGTCGACCCGGCCTGCAAGCTGGATGCGCTGACCGTGCTGCTGGCCGAGCACAAGCCCGAGTCCGCGCTCGTGTTCTGCCACACCCGCAACGACGTCCGCGACGTCGCGGCCCGGCTCGCCGCGCGCGGCTTTTCGGTGCTCGCGCTGCATGGCGAGCTCGAACAGCGCGAGCGCGACGAGGTGCTCGTGCGCTTTAGCAACCGGAGCGCCGCGGTGCTCGTGGCAACCGATGTCGCGGCGCGCGGGCTCGATATCAAAGGTCTGCCGGCGGTCATCGCCTGGGAGCTCCCCACCGATCCCGACGTGCACGTGCATCGCATTGGCCGGACCGGGCGCGCCGGCCAGCGCGGCCTGGCGCTCAGCCTCTGTGCGCCCGGCGAGCGCAAGCGCGCAATGGCGGTGCTGGCGCAGCTGGGTCACCAGGTCCGCTGGGGTCGACTCGACCTCTCAGCGGTCGCTGGCCTGGCGAAGCCGTCTCCAGCGCCCATGGTCACGCTGATGATCGAGGGCGGACGCCAGAACAAGCTGCGCGCCGGTGACCTGCTCGGCGCGCTGACTGGCGACGTTGGCCTGGCGGCTGATGACGTCGGCAAGATCGATATCCAGCCGAGCCGCAGCTACGTCGCCATCCGGCGCCAGCACGCCCAGCGCGCGTTGCGCTGTTTGCGCGACGGCAAGATCAAGGGCAAGCGCTTTCGCGCGTGGGCCCTCGCCTGAGCCTGGCCAGGAGGGCGGCGCTCACTGCCGCGGCTGATGCTGGGAATTCTGAGCGGGCTTGCGTCGGCGCCGACGCCGTCGGTGCGCAGCCGGTTGCCCTGAAGGTCCGCCCGGGGTAGCCCCGGTGCGCCTGCTGTCAGCCGTCGCACTTGCCTGGGCGGCTTGAGGCGCTCGCCGTGGCATGGGGCCGGCATGGCCACTCTTTGGCTGGTGCCGGTGCGAACCGCTGGGAGCCGGCATCGTTTCGACTTTGCGCTCCGGAGCCGGCAGGCCTCGCATGTTGAGCCCCGACGTCTGTCGCCGGCGGCGCTCGTCGTACTCGGCGTCTTTGATCACGGCCAGGACAGTACCGGCTCCGGCGTATTTAGCGCTGTCTGTATACTCTCCCGTCAGCGTTGTGTGGCGCGTGAGCTCGCCTCGCTCGAACAGCTGCCACGCCTCCTGCGCATAAAGTCGGGCTGGCCGGCCCGGCGCGAAACGGTTGACAAAGCGCTGCAGGTTGTCGACGTCGCGCACGAGCAGGGTGCGTGCGTTTTGATTGCCAGCGGCAGTCACCGCTTGCGGAAAGTCGATGATGACCGGCCCTTGGGCCCCCATCAGCACGTTGAAATCGGAGAGATCGCCATGCACGACCCCAGCGCAGAGCATGCGCACCACTTCGGCCAGGAGCTGCTCGAACAAGTGCGTCGCATCCTTGCGCGAAAACTCGAGCTCGCCGAGGCGCGGTGCGGGCTGGCCGTCGGCTCCTCGCACCAGCTCCATGATCAGTACGCCATCGATGAAGTGATATGGCGTGGGCACTGAAACCCCCGCGTCGCGCAGGCGGTAGATCATGTCCACTTCGGTCGAGCGCCACGCTGCCTCGTCCTGGGCACGTCCGTAGCGCGAGCGCTTGTCCATGGCGCGCTGGTCGCGGCTGTTGCGTACTTTTCGCCCCTCGGTGTATTCAGCGCGATTCTTGAAGGTGCGGTTCTGCGCCTCCTTGTACACCTTGGCGACGCGCTCTTCGCCGCCAGACATCACCAGATAGATCTGCGCCTCTTTGCCACTCTGCAGCGGACGGATCACCTCGTCCACGACACCCTGCTGGACGAGTGGAACCAGACTCTCGGGAATTTGCATGATGCTTTCACTAGCAGCATTTTCCGCTGCCGGTAAGGCGCTTGTTTGCCGGGCACAGCCAATCACCATCTCATGGCGTGACGACTTCAGTAGACCCAGGGAACGATTCGCCGCGGCACGCGCCGCTCGTACTCTTTCCACAGGTCGCCGTACTTCGCCGCGCAGCGCCGCTCGTCGGCGCGCTCCCGCGTGCCGAGCAGCGCGACGTAGTACAGCGGATAGAGCCACACGACCCACAGCCCAGGCTGGCCCAGCACCAGGGTCAACCCCGTCGCCATCAAGATTTCTCCGAGGTAGTTGACATGGCGTGAGACGGCCCAGAATCCACCGCACAACAGAGTGTTGGTCCCATCGCTCACGGTTGTCGGTTTGAGCAGGCCCAAGAACGCGCGCTCGGGTTGGGTCTTGAAGAAGTACTTCTGCATGTTGGCGCCCCGCGCCAGGCTCCAACCGACGAAGAAGACGCTGGCGAATATCGCGAGCGGCCAACCGGGCGTGCCGGGATCGGGCAGGTCGGCCGTCACCCACAGCCCCACCGCGTAGAAGTATGGGTAAAAGGTCAGGCAGCCCCAGCCGAGCTTGAAGCCCACGCGCTCGGCAAAGATGTCATAGGTGTAGAGATGCACCTTCTCGAGCAGGAGATAGTCCACGACAAACCACAGGAACAGAAAGCCGTAGAGGAGGACCCCGGGAGATCCGCGCCAGCCGAAGGTCAGGACGTGATGCGCCGAAAAAGAGAGCAGGTTGAGCGCGAGCATGGTGGCGCCCACCATGTAGAGAAACATCTTCGCGTCCAGCCTGTTTGCAAAAAACTGCCGGTTCAGTTCGCGACCGAAGTAAAGGTCAGCGAGCAGCGAGCGGCCCGTGCTCGGAGTGACGAGGACCACGGCGAGGCTGAAGCTCAACCCGAGCACGGCCGCGCCTGCCAGACCTGACCAGCGGTGCACATAGAGCCAGTCCCAGGCGAGCAGGTTCGAGTAACCCAGTGCGATCCACACGAGCACCAGGGTCGCCAGCACCAGCGGCCCGTTGACCCGGTACTGCAAAAGCTCGCTGGTGTGAACATCGCGGACGTAGCCCACCACCTTGCGCGCCGGCAGCCCGAGATGGAGCGCCAGCATCAGGGCATAGATGATCCAGGGCGCGAAGAAACCCGCGACCAAGTCCAGCAGAGTCACTCTGTCATCTCCTTGGTCCGGCCGAGGCTGCGCGTGTTGCTGGCCATGATGGCAATGGCTGCGCGGCGTGGCAGAAATCGGCCCAGCAACACCGCGGCTACTCGATTGACGAACCCTGGGATCACCACCGGCCCGCGGCACAGGGCTTTCAAGGTCTGCTCGACGACGTCCTCGGGATCGAGCGTCCCGGGAGCATCCTTGCCAGCCGCCGCAGCGTAACCGGGCGTGCGCACCGCCCCCGCGCAGCAGGCCACCACGTCGATCCCCTGGTCCTTCAGCTCGTGCCACACGCTTTCGGCGAGCACCCGCGCAAACGCCTTGCTCGCCGCGTAGGCCGCGATCCGCGGCGCACCCTGGTTGCCCGCGAGCGAGGTCATCAGGACGACGGCGCCCCGGCTGCGCAGCGTCATCGCCGGCAGCAACCCTCGCAACAGCGCCAGCGGTGCCCGCACGTTGACGTCGACCACGCGCATCAGGTCTTGGACAGGCGTGGAGACGAACCCGCCGACGGGTGCTTGCGTGGCATTGAACACGACGACGCCGACATCGAGGCTCGAACACGCAGCCTGCAGCGTCTCCAGAAATTCGGGGAGCGCGAGATCGCCGGCATGGCAGTGCACTTCGACGCCGAAGGTGCCGTGCACGTCTGCTGCGAGCTCGTCCAGCAAAGGCTGCCGTCGAGCCGCGAGGATCAGGTTAAGGCCGCGCTGTGCCAGCGCACGGGCGTAGGCGGCGCCAAGTCCCTCGGACGCACCGGCCACCAGCGCCCATTTGCCGTAGCGCTCGGTGAACTCGCGGCGGCGCGGTCCGGCAATCTGTCGAGGTTTCGTCATTCAGTCTGGCAGGGCCACGAGGTCACTTGAGAGGACGCAGCAGACTCGCACGACGCCAACATAAAAGAAGCAAGAATATGCCAAGAAACTCGTTGCCGGTTCCGGCAGCGGCGCATTGACAGCCGGCTCCTGCCGGTGAGCCGGTATCGGCTCCGTCGTCACTTGCAGCATCGGAGCTGGACCCGCCGTCTATCGCGCCCCCGTCATCCCTTGCTGCGTCGCTGGCTGCATCGTTTGCTGGTAGGCTGCCGCCATCTCCACTCGGGAAAGCGCCGGCATCCGAGTAGTCTGCCGGCAGCCACTGGCCGATGCATTCGTCGTCGACGCCGGCGGGATTCGACTGACATCCCCCGGGACAATATGCATAACCTTCTGCCTGGTTGTTGCGGCAATAGGCGCGGTGACCTTGAAAACAGTGACCGCCTGTTTTGCCCACACAGAACTCGTCTTCTGGCCCACGTGCGCCTCCATTGCAGGCCCATTTCAGCTGGGAAAATCCGATGTCTGCGCCAAAGTTGTAGCGCAAGATATCGTGATAATTCCAGCCGCGACTGGCTAGACAGGTCTGGCCGTTCTGCATGGCCGAACCGCGGTTGTAGACATAGGCATAGTCCACGCAGTCTTCAGGCGGGTCGGGCGGCAGGCCGCCATACCAGTGGATGTTGCATCCACTCAGACCCCAGTTCACGGTGCCGCCGGCGAGCGCACAGTGGCTGATGTCGTCGTCGATGCCAGGTTGGTCTTCGACCTCTGGCACCACGGTGCCGGCATAAAAGTCAGCCCAGGTCACAAAGCCGTGCCAGGTCATGACTTCGCCCCTGGTATCCAGCACGGCTTGCCGGACCAGAGCGTTCTGCTCGGCGGTGTCGGTTCGCCCACAAGCGTAGACTTGAAATCCGGTTCCCGAACCAACTTCCAAAATGCCGTCGGGATAGAGGTCGATGTAACGATAGAATCGATAGAACACGAGCGAGCGAGACATGACAGCTTGCGCCTTGAGCGCCTCCAGCGGCGCTCCGCCGTTCTCGCAGAACACGACCCGCATCACGTAGCTCACGTCAGCGTCGAACGAAAGCGCTGGGTCGGGCTCCAGATCGACGAGACTGGGCACGTCATTGACGAGAACCCTCACCTGGCAAGAAGCAGCTTCCAGCGCGGCCTGATCGCGAAACGAAGCAGCCGCGAGCGGTTCTCCTGGTCCGCTGCAACTGCTGAGCAGCACGGCCAGCACGACCAACCTGGATTCGGTCCGCATGCGTCACCTGATGTGCGGCTTGGGCCGCAACACGATCGCCAGGAGCATCAGCAGCGCGAGCGCGCGCGCCTGGCCAGAGAGCGTGGCGCCACTGGCGGCGCGACAGCCGCAGCCGGACATCATCACGAGGTCTTGCGGGTGACTGTCGGAGGTCGAACCGACATCGCGGGTCGACGCACCCCCGTCCTCGGGGTTGCTGGTCCCACTGTCCAAAGCGGCGACCGCGTCGGACTGCGTTCCCGCATCGCGCTGGACACCCGTGTCCCGCGTGCGCGCATCCGGCGTACTGGTATCCGGCATCCTGGTGTCTGGATGGCCGGCATCGGGCGCCGGCCCGGCGACGACCACGATCTCGATCCAGACCTTGGTGCCGAACCGCCCGGCGCCGCTGTGGTTCATCCGCCAGTAGCCACGGTAGGTGCCCGGCGACGACGGCGCGGTCATGGCAACGTTCCAGCCATGGGTGGTACCGGGCGCGACGGACTCGCTCCCGGACAGCTCGGTTTGCGCGGCCGCGCCGAATTGCTCGTCACTCACGTAGTCCCACGTGTACCCGTCCCCGTTGGTCCACGTGGTGTTACCCGTGTTGCGCATCGTCCATTGCTTGACGAACGATTCGCCCGCATGGAGCTGCGTGCCGTCCGGGATCGTCTCCGACACGAACACCGCATTGTCGATGTCGGGCGGAATGACGTCGCCATGGTGGATGTACGAATCCGCGAAGCCGGCCGCGTGCACTCGATCGAACGTGCCGCAGTTGGTGGACGAACAGAACTGCTCCGTGGTGTTCGACGAGCCGTCCGCGTTGACGGACACGATCCAGCCCACGTGCCCCCACGACCCGCCGCCGGCACACGTCGTGTACGACTCGCAGACGAAGATCGACGAGTCCGTCGCCGTGGTGTCGACGGTGTACCCGGACTGCCCCTGGGCGTAATCGTTCCAGAGGTTGGCGTCGGTGCAAGCCCACGGGATGGCGACGCCCCAGCCGTTACAGGCCATGTGCCAGGCGTGCCACACGCAGTTGCCGCAGGTGCCGTCCGGCCAGGTCTCCCCGGGCCTTTCGCAGCAACCGCACGGGTTCGCGGCGCCGCAGGCCAGGGTGTCGGCCTCGTTGCCGCAGGGGCTCGCGGCCTCGGCCCGGCCGGTCCAGCCCACGAGCGCGACGAGCGCAAGTACGCTGCAGCCAAGCGGGCCTCTCACCTGGCACCTCCGGTCTCCGCGAAACGCGCGAGCAAGAGGCGGCCGGTCTTCCAGTCGGAGAACGCGATCCGATCACCTTGCGGCGAGATCGCCGGCTCCATCTCCACGACGTCGGGCGTGTCGGTGAGCCGGACCGGCGTCCAGGACGGAGCGCCGATCGCGTACAGCTCGCTGGCGTTCAACTCGGTCGCGCCTGCTGGCGATACCGCGGGTTGCGGCACCGCGTAGACGAGGCCGGCCCGATCGGGCAGCCAGGCGGGCTGAACGCCGGCGCCCTCGAACAGTGGCGCGCCGCTCACGTCCACGATCCGGAGCCGGCCAAAGGCCAGGTGGCCCGTGCAGAAGGCGACGTACTCGCCAGCCGGCGACACCCGAGGTCCCCAGGCCCCGCCGTCGAAAAGCAGCGCGCGCTTGCCGAGCGCGAGCGCTTCGATCGCGCCGTCGTACGGCCGATACAGGATGCGGAGACCATCCCGATCGTGGAGCACCAACTCACCGCTCTCCGCGGGCGGGTTGTCCGGCACGACCTGTCCGGCCGTGTCCCAGCGGGCCGCCCCGCGGTGCTGCGCATCGAGATCCTGCAAGTCTCCGGTCCCGAGGTCGAGCGCGTGCAGACCGATACCGTGCCAGCCCGAAAGCAGCAGGCGGTCTCCCGTCGGCGACCAGCGCGGCGTGACCAGAAATCGTCCCTTCACCGGAACCGTCCGGACGTCGGTGAGGGCAGGCGAGGAGCCACCCGCGCCGCATGACAGCGCGATGGCGATCCAGGAACCGACCGCAAGTTCGACGCAGCACCTGCGCATGACCGACCTCCTGGTGTTCGCAGGAATCATTAGCGGCATTCTCCGCTTTTTGTCGTCGACTCCACCTCGACTGCGCGACCGGTGTCGCTAGTGCTTCCCTGCCTCTTCCGGGTGGAATAGCATCTTCATGATTGGGGGTCGGTATTCTGGAGCTGGTGAATCAGCACAACCAAGGAGCGCGCCATGGCAGAAGTCGAAGTGGGCCACGTCAACAAGTATTTCGACAAGATCGGGGTGGGAATGATTCAGGTGACCCAGGGCGAACTCTCCCAGGGAGACACGATCCACATCAAGGGTAACACCACAGATATCACCGCCACCATCAGCTCGATGCAGGTGAATCGCCAGCCCGCCCAGACCGCCAAGCCCGGCGAAGAGGCCGGCATCAAGCTGGACACCAAAGTCCGGCAAAACGACAAGGTCTACAAGGTCACCGCTTAGTTGGCGGCGTGGGTATCGCGCGCCTCAGGCAACTTCCCAGGTCAGCTTGCGGACGTCGGACGCGATCGACTTGACCAGCGTGGCCAGCGCGTCTGGTGTCTGGCTCGCCTGATCCAGCGCCTGGTCGTCGCGCTCGATGGCGCGGCAGCGCAGGCGGCCCGCGACGTCGGCCGGGTCGAGATGCTCGAGCCGGCGCAGCTCGCGATCGGACGGACCGCGCTCGGCGAGATGGAACAGTTCGCCGGCCGTAAACACTTCCAGGACCGCGGCGTCGATGTCGTCGTTGACGCGGATTCCGAGCGCTGCTGCCTCTGTCCTCGTCATGGCTGCCCTCCTGCTCGCTTGCGCGACGCGCGCCATTAGATCGAAGTGCCGTGGTCCGGGCAACAAAAAAAAGCCCGCGTTGCCGCGGGCTTTTTTGGTGGAGATGAACGGGATCGAACCGTCGGCCTCCTGAATGCCATTCAGACGGCCTCATGGGGGCCTCCTGATTCTTTGCGTTGACGTGTTGTGCATCTATATGGTAAATAAAAGATATGAGTTGTGATCGGCTGTGACCCGCTGTTCTGCGCTCCTGTGACCATGCTGTGACCAGAGGCTCTGCTGTGACCGGGCTGTTACCGCACCGCGGACAGGAGGCCAGGTGAAAGACAACATCACAAAGCGGCTCATCGACGCGCTCAAGCCGCCAACCGAGGGCACGCGCACTCTGGTGTGGGACGAGAAATTGGCGGGCTTTGGCGTGGTCGTCCATCCGAGCGGCCGCCGCGCCTTTGTGCTTTCGTACGGCCCTGAGACCCGCCGTCGCCGCATGAAATTGGGCGACTGCAGTTCGATGCCGGTGGAGCAAGCGCGCGTAAAGGCGCAGCGGTTGCTGGCGAAGATCGCGGACGGTGTCGATCCGCTTCATGAGCGCGCGGCCAGGCGCGCCGTGCCCACTTTTGAGCAGTGGGTGGACGAGTACTTGAAGGGCGCCGAGCTGCGGAAGAGCAGGCGCGCGGTCTACGAGGATCGCCGCTATCTGTTAAAGCTCAGCGATCGCTGGGCCAAGCGGCCGCTCGACAGCATCACCACCGATGACGTGCAACGCCTGTTCGACGACGTCGCGGATCGGGGCAAGACAACCGCCAACCGCTGGCTGGCCAGCGTGCGGGCTTGCTTTGCCTGCGCCTGGCGACGGGAATTGATCCCGCGCAATCCGGTGGCGCTCGTGCGGTCGCTTCCGGAGAACCAGCCGCGCGAGCGGGTGCTCACCAACGACGAGCTGCAGCGCCTCTATAAGGCACTTGACGGCGTGACGGACCTGCACTTGCGCGCGGCCTTTCGGATGCTCATCGAGACCGGATGCCGAAAGTCGGAGCTACTGCGGGCGAAATGGTGCGATCTTGATCTCGACAAGGCGATCTGGCGTCTGCCCGAGACCAAGGCGGGGCGTTCCCAGGTCATTCCGCTAGCCAAGACGACGACGGCCATGCTGCGAACCTTGCCTCGCATCGGTGAATATTTGCTCCCTGGCCGATTCGACCAGGAGCAGGACGCCTATCTGCAGCGCGAAGATCTCAAGCGCCCGTGGCAGAAGCTGAGCGTCGAGGCAAAACTTGAGGGCGTCACGATTCATGACCTGCGCAGGACCTACGGTCTGCTCGTCGCGCGGACGGCTGGCATCCGGGCGGCGTCGAAGTTGCTGCGCCACAGCGATCTGCGCATGACTGACCGGGTATACGCGCCCTTTGACCTGGACGAGGCGCGCGCCGCGGCAGAGAAGACCGCCCGTGCCCGCAATGCCGTGGTTCTGCCGCTGAAAAAGGCGAGACGATAGGCGTCGAGCTGGCCACTTGATGCTGTTGACGTTATATAACGAAAAGGTTATATTATGAAACAGGTGGAGATCGTTGTAACCGACGAGTTCGAGGCGTGGTTCATGGCGCTGGACGAAAAAGAGACCGAGGCAGTTGATCGCAGCATCGGTCTGCTTGAGCGCATGGGCGTTGCGCTCGGGTTCCCGTATTCGTCGAGCATCGAGGGAGCGAACTTTGCCCTGCGGGAACTACGCGTGCAATCGAGCGGTCGACCGCTGCGCGTGCTCTACGCCTTCGATCCCAAGCGCCAGGCCGTGTTGTTGCTGGGCGGTGACAAGACGGGTGACGATCGGTTTTACGAAGTCAACGTGCCGAAGGCCGAGAAGCTGTGGTCGCAGTATCTCGATGATCTGGAGCGCGAACCGGAGGCGGACAAATGAAAACGCATCGCTGGCAAGATGTGCGGCGTCGCAAGCTGGCGGCCGCCCAGATCGAGGCAAATGACCGGGCTATTGACGCCGAGGTGTTCGAAATTAACCTGCGCGCGCTGCGGGAGCTGGCCGGCAAGACGCAGGCCGAAGTGGCCGAGGCCACGCAGATGTATCAGGCAGCGCTGTCGCGCCTGGAGCGCGGCGATGATCATCGGCTATCGACCTTGCGCAAGTACGTCGAGGCGCTCGGCGGCGAGCTGGAAGTGAGCGCGGTGCTGGGCGGCAAGCGGATGAAGTTGAGCGGAGTTTGAGCGCTGTGCGGTACCACGAAGTAGAATCAATCAATAGCGATACGACATAACGACAAAACCAAGAATCTGCGCGAGTCGACCCAACACAGCCCAGAAAAACGCC
>Ga0315268_10002986_pt1 | contig 18787 bp, 14 predicted proteins | sample C1_top_MG_FD_204535 | JGI IMG/M metagenome (GOLD analysis project Ga0315268, IMG submission 204535) | Sediment microbial communities from Yellowstone Lake, YNP, Wyoming, USA - C1_top | ecosystem: Environmental > Aquatic > Freshwater > Lake > Sediment | place: USA: Wyoming | collected 2017-08-01
GGCGAGGCCGCGGAGGATTTCCAGGGCTTCGCGGGTGGCGGGGCCGCCGACTTCGGGAGTGCCGGTGCCGGGTGCGCAGGCGGGGTCGAGGAAGTCCACGTCGAAGGTGAGGTAGGTTTTGCGGGCGCCGACGCGGGCGAGGATGCGCTCGATGAGCTTGGGAATGCCAAGGGCGAACATCTGGTGGGCTTCGATGACCTCGAAGCCGAGTTCGCGGGGGCCGTCGGCTTCGGTGGCGGTGACGGTGGAGCCGCGAATGCCGATCTGGATGGAGTGCTGGGGATCGATGAGACCTTCGTCGAGGGCGCGGCGGAAGGGAGTGCCGTGGGAAATTTTGGAGCCGAAGAGAGTGTCATCGGTGTCGGAGTGGGAATCGAAATGGACGAGGGCGAGTTTGCCGTGCGTGGCGGAGACGGCGCGCAACAAAGGGAGGGAGACGGTATGGTCACCGCCGAACGAAACCGGAACGGCGCCGCCCGCAACGATGGGGCGGACGAACTCTTCGATGGAGGCGATACTTTTTTCGAGGTCGGCGGGAAAGATGGGCGTATCGCCATAGTCGCCGCCGGAGAGATGTTCGTAGACGTTGATGCGGTGGAAGGGATTGGATTGGCGCACGAGGCGGGAGGCTTCGCGGACGGCTTGCGGGCCGAAACGCTGGCCGGTGCGGAAGCTGGCGCCGAGATCGAAGGGGACGCCGATGATGGCGAAGTCGGCGCGGTCTTCGGGAGCGAGCTGGGGGAGGCGGGAATAGGTGCCGATGCCGCGGAAGCGCGGGGAACCGGGAGATTGCGGAGGGGCGTGGCGTGTCATGGTTGGGATAGACTTTACCTTATTCCGGCACGGAATAGAAAAGGGCGGCTCGCGACGCGAACCGCCCCGCCCGTTCAGGCTGGAGATCAGAACGAATGGCGTCAGGGTTTCTTGCGCGGGCCGCGGGACCACGCCGGAATGCCCTGCTCATTGCGCAGCGTCAGCGATTGCTCCCCTTTCTTGATGAGGCGAGCCAGAAGAGCCTCTTTCTCGCCAAGCTTCAGCCGTGAGCCGGTGATCTCCACCACATCGCCCTTGGCCAGAATCATTTTTCTTTTTTCAAGAAACCAGGAAGGGCCAAGGTGGACGTCCAGAGTTTCCGTTTCCGTCTTGAGGGTGAGATGAATACCGGCCCAGCCTTTGCGGCCTTCTTGCCGAAGTACGGCTTCAATCGCGCCCTTGACGGTCACCTCTGTGGCCGGATTGTAGCGCCGGCCAGGTGGGCCGTTTTTTTCCGGCGCTTGCGCGATAACCGGCGGCAGGAGGATCGCGAGCGCGGCGAAAGTCAGCAGGAGCGGAAGACAGATACGGCGGATGAATCGTATTTTCATGGCGATGCTCCTCGATTTAGGTCTTGAGTCCAAGATCGTCGCCGGCGCGGCGATGATGTTTCTGCCATTCCTTCATTTCACGTTCGACGGAGCGGAGATGCTCCCGGACGCGGTTCTTATCGGGTGAGTCCTTGGCCAGTTCCTCGTCGAGGGCGCGGAGATGAGTGTTCACACGGCCGCGAATCTGCTCCATATCGCGGCTCCTCGTCTGGATGGCGGCCTGTTGCTCCTCATTGAGTCCCTGCATCATGCGCTCGTGTTCCTGTTCCATGGCGCGCACGTGTTCGCGAAGTTGATCGCGCTGCTGGCGGCTTTGTTCGGACTGAAAAGCCTTACCCTGAGCGGAGCGGCCCATGTCGCGGGCGTGAGTGCGCACGCGCTCCATCGATTGATCGCAGCTACGAAACTGAGCGCGCTGCTGGGTGGTAGCGAGAGAGTGCAAGCGGTCGCGCTGTCTGGTGCGATCGCGGTCCCTGTCCTGATCCGTCGCGCCTTGCTGACCTCTGCCAGCTTGCGGACCCTGTTGTTGAGGCTGCCCCTGACCCTGTCCGGCGGGCCGCCCGCCCTGGCCGCTGCCTCCGGGCCTTTGGGCAAAAGCAGCGACCGGTGCTAGCGCCAGGATAGCCGCGATATAGATGATGTGTTTCCGCATCTTTCCTCCTTGGTGCGGCCTCATCTTCGAGGGCGCACGCCCTTTCGAAATTTCATCTTCCTACTGGAGCCGGAAACATGATGGAGGCTGAACTCGAGCGGTGGTCCAGCGCAGGAGAGGTGCGCCGGCGGGAAACAGACTTACATCAGTCCGAGCAAAAAATAGGGGGCAACTGGAATGCCAGCCGGGGGAGGAATTTGCCGGATTGTAAGTAATTGCAAACACAATGTTTATACTTCATAAGGCTTTGTGAGAATGAGGTTCGTTGCGCATTCTCACCCGCCAGTCCCGGCAAGTGCGGGAGAAGACTCAATTAGAACAAAATGTAGGAAGAACAATGCGCGGGGGGAAAAGCAAGAAATTGTTCGCCTATGCTAAAGTCGCGGTTTCGGAATGGACGGGGAGGTGGGCGATGCGTGAGAGACGATTCAGCTGGGTTTTACTTTTGCTTTTCGCGGGGGCGTGCGGATGGGCAGGAGAAAGCGCGGGACAGACGGCTGCGCCGCTGGCGACGCAAGAGGGCGATTACAGCGCGAAGAATTTTACATTCCGTTCGGGCGAAAAGATGGCGGAGGTGCGGCTGCACTACACGACGCTTGGAAAACCGGCGCGGGACGCATCGGGGCGGGTGACGAATGCGGTGCTGATTCTGCACGGGACGGGGGGAACGGGGCGGCAGTTTCTTGTGCCGCAGTTTGCCGGGGAACTCTTCGGGCCGGGGCAGCCGCTGGATGCGGCGAAGTACTACATCATTCTGCCGGACGGAATCGGGCACGGAAAATCGTCGAAGCCCAGCGACGGGCTGCATGCGCGGTTTCCGCAGTACGACTACGACGACATGGTCGAGGGGCAGTACCGGCTGCTGACGGAAGGACTGGGGGTGAACCATTTGCGGCTGGTGATGGGGACGTCGATGGGCTGCATGCACTCGTTCGTGTGGGGGGAGACGCACGCGGAGTTCATGGATGCGCTGATGCCGCTGGCGTGCCTGCCGGTGCAGATCGCGGGGCGCAACCGGCTCTGGCGCAAGATGGTGATGGACGGGATACGCAACGACCCGGCGTGGAAGGGCGGGGAGTACACGGAGGAGCCGCAAGGGGGGCTGCGCGTGGCGCTGGATTTTCTGGTCATCGCCGGGAGCGCGCCGATGCGCATGCAGAAGGAGCTGGTCACGCGGGATGCAGCCGATCAATACCTGGACGAATTTTTCAGCCATCGTATGGCGGGAATGGACGCCAACGATTTTCTGTATCAGGTGAACGCTTCGCGGAATTACGATCCTTCGGGGAAACTGGGGGAGATCCGCGCGCGTCTGACACAAGTGAACTCGGCGGACGATTTTATCAATCCGCCGGAGATGGGAATCGCGGAGCGGGAAATCCGGAAGGTGAAGAACGGGAAGTTCGTGCTGATCCCGGCAAGCGAACAGACGCACGGGCACGGCACGCACACCTGGGCGGTGTTCTGGAAGCAGCACTTGGCGGAGTTGCTGGAGAAAAGCGAAGAGAAGGCACGCTGAAAGAGCGGAGGAGAGGGGACTCATGCGAAAAACAGGATTGGCGGTACTGGCATTTTTTCTTGCGGCGGGAGTTTCCCTGGCGGGGCAGCAGCAGACGCCGGATTACAGCAAAGTGGTGATGAAGGTGGAGAAAGTTTCCGGGACGGTGTACATGCTGCAAGGCATGGGCGGAAACATCGGGGCGTCGGTGGGCGAGGACGGCATCGTGGTGGTGGACGATGAGTTCCTGCCGCTGGCGGAGAAGATCGAGGCGGCGCTCAAGGGCATCAGCGACAAGCCCGTTAGATTCGTGCTGAATACGCACTGGCACGGGGACCACACCGGGAGCAACGAGCATTTCGGAGAGAAGGCGCCGATCATCGCGCAAGAAAACGTGCGCAAGCGGCTGGCCAACGGCGGGAAGACGCGCTTCAGCGAATCGAAGCCGGCGCCGAAGGAGGCGCTGCCGGTGATTACCTTTACGGAGGACGTCACGGTGCACTTGAACGGGGAGGACATCCGCGCGATTCACGTCCCGCACGGACATACCGACGGAGACAGCATGATCTTTTTTCCGCAGTCAAACGTCGTGCACATGGGCGACGATTTTTTCAACACCGGCGGATTTCCCTTCATTGACCTGGACAGCGGCGGCAGCGTGCTGGGGATGATCGCGGGAGCGGAAAAGGTGCTGGCGGAGACGCCGGAGAACGTGAAGATTATTCCCGGTCACGGCCCGCTGGCCAGCAAGGACGACCTGCGGAAATTTCTGACGCTACTGAAGGAAACGACGGCGGCGGTGCAGGCGGGGATTGCTCAGGGCAAGACGCCGGAACAACTGAAGCAGGAAAAGGTTCTGGCCAAGTGGGATTCCTTCGGCAAGAGCTTCATCAATACGGATGTGTACACGGAAGTGCTCTACGACAGCCTGACCAGGAAGAGCACCGGGCCCAAGGATTCCCACGGGCACCTGACGCAGTAACGCGCGAGCGATCAGCGCAGCGAAGAGCCGAGCAGGTCGAGGAGCAGGCGCACGGCGGTCTGCGCGGTTCTGCCGCTGTGGTCGCGGTCATCCACTTCGACGACGTCCACGCCGACGAGGCGGCCTTTGTCCTTCAATCCGGTGAGGAGATCATCGAGCTGGAAGAAGCTGAGGCCACCGGGTTCGAGCGTGCCGGTGCCCGGAGCCACGGCCGGGTCGAGGACGTCGATGTCGAGGGAAACGTAAATATTTTCGCTGACGGGAATTTGCGAGAGGGCCCATTCGACGCCGCGGCGATGAATCTGCTCCGCAGTAATCAGGGTGCTATGAATCTTGCGGTAGTTGGCGATGGCCTCGGCATCGTTGGCCAAACCGCGCATGCCGATCTGCACAAATTTCTTCACGTGGGAAAGCTGAACGGCGCGATTGACCCAGGAGGCGTGATCGAGATTGCCGGGGGCGCCGGTCCAGGTGTCCAGGTGGGCGTCGAAGTGGATGACGGTTACGGGAACGTCGAAGGCGCGCAGGACGGGAAAGGTGATGCTGTGGTCGCCGCCGAGAACCACGGGAAAGGCTTTCTTGGCGAGGATGGCGCGGAGGGAGCGGGTGATGCTGTCGTTGGTCTGCACGGGGACGGTGGGCCAGGTTTCCACGTCACCGAGGTCGGCCCAATGCTTGCCCTTGAGGGTCACGCGGTCGCCGTCAATATAATAAAAACCCTGGGTGAGGTCGCACATTTTATACATGGCGGTGCCTTCGCGGAGTTCGCGCGGGCCGTAGCGCGTTCCCGCGGCATTCCAGGTGCCCTCATCGAAGGGCACGCCGATGACGGCGATATCCGCTTTTAAATCCTCGATGCGCGTGACGTAGGGGGCGCTGAGGAAGGTGCGGATGCCGGCGAAATTGACGGGGCTGGCGCAGGGCGGGTCCTGGGCGAATACGGCGGGGGAAGCGAGAAGCAGGAGCAGGGCGATGGCGGCGAGCATTTGTTTCTTGCGCATTTTTCCTCCAGACACAGCCATGAAGAAATTTCTTTATAGCATGGTTTCAGAAAAAATAGGCGCCGCGACTGGCGGCCGGGTTTAGGCGGAAGAGAGGACGCCGGCGGTGAGCGCGGCGACGACTTCGGCGGCGGAGTAGGAAGAAGCTCCGGGGCGGAGGAAGCGGGCGACTTCGGTCAGGTCATTGCCGCTGGTGACGATGCCGGCTTCGATGTATTTGCCGGCGCGAATTTGGGGGTGGCCGATGGTGGCGACGAGCGCGTTGCACAGGCACTTCTTGCCGACGGTCTCCTCGACCGTGCCGCCTTTCGAAACATACAGGCTGACCGGCTCGGAGGCGCAGCGGAAACCGACTTGGCCTTCGGGGGTGCGGTAGGGCTCGCGCAAATAGCCCAGGTCGCAGATGCGCGGGCGCGCCGCATAGACTTCTTCGGAAGCGATGGTGCCTTCGAGCTGGGCGACTTTGAAAGGAAAGCCGGTGGGGGAAGCGACGCAATCGGTGACCACGCGAACCTGACGGGCGGCGGATTTGGCAATGAGGGCCTGCTTGTAATCCGGGCGCAGGCCGGACTCATTGCAGAAGGCGAAAGCGGTGCCCACTTGAATGCCCGCTGCGCCCGCGGCCAGGGCTTCGCGCAATTTTTCCGAAGTGCCATAGCCGCCGGCCAGCCAGAAGGGCAGGCCCAGCTGGAGAATTTTATCGAGATCGACGTGATCGCGCTCGCCGTAGATGGCTTCGCCTTCGGCGTCAAATTTCAGCGGACCGCGCGGAGGCGCGTTATGGCCGCCGGCGGTGGGGCCTTCGATGATGAAGCCGTCGACGCGGCCATTGGCGCGCTTGATCATCGTGGTGGCCAGGGTGTTGGAGGCGATGATGGCCAGGAATTTGGGACGCACAAGAGGAGGAAGATCGCGCTCCATGTACTCGCGCGGGACGAAGTGCATCAGCGTGTCGTCGCCCTCCTGCGCGCCGGTAACGTGCAGGGGATAGGTGGCCGGCTGGTGATTGGCCAGGAGATCGATGGCGCCGGGAATCTTCAAGGGAACGCCCGCGCCCATGAGCACGAAGGCGACGCCGGCGAGCATGGCGCCATAAAGCGAAGGAAGATGCGGGATCTGAATTTTCTCGAGGTAGTTGATGCCCACCGGATGGGCGTGGCCTTCGCGCGCCAGAAAGACCTCGGTGAAGTTGGCGGCGATGCACAGCTCCTGCAGTTCGCGGGGATTATCCTTTTCGGCCTGCGGCAGGCGCAGATAGGAAACAGCCGGGGCTTTGCCGCCGGGTATGTAAAATTTTTTCCAGATGCGTTCGGCCATGGCCGGGAACGGAAAGCGATCGAGGGCGCGGCGGAGGTTGCCGCCGGGGTCGCCATCTTGCAGGCGGCGAACGAGGATCTGGTCGAGAGCGGTGCCGGAGACGACGCCCAGTTGTCCGAGGCTAGAGACGGCGTTGGCCAGGCGCCAATTGGAAACAGCGGCGCCCATGCCGCCCTGAATCAGGATAGGAAGTTCCGACATTCTCTTATTCTCCCACGAAGCCCTTCTACCACCTACCCCCCATTCTAACCTTTTCCGGGAGCCGCGTTGCTAGCGCGAATTTCCTGCCATCGGCGGGGACGGCGATTGGCCTGCAAAACCTTCTTGCGCAAGCGGATGGACTTGGGAGTGATTTCAACGAATTCGTCGTCGGCAATGAATTCGATGGCCTGTTCGAGGCTGAGCTGGCGGTGCGGAATCAGGCGGATGGCTTCGTCGGCGCTCGAGGAACGCATGTTGGTCTGCTTCTTTTCCTTGGTGACGTTGACGTCCATGTCCTGTTCGCGGGAGTTTTCGCCCACGATCATGCCTTCATAGACTTCCTCGGCGGGGCCGATGAAGAGTTCGCCGCGCTCCTGGGTGTTCCAGAGAGCGAAAGCGGTGGAGGGTCCGGAACGGTCGGCGACGAGAGCGCCGGTGGGGCGCAGGGCCATTTCGCCGCCATAGTCCACCCAGCCTTCGAAGATGGAATGGATGAGGGCGGTGCCGCGGGTGTCGGTGAGCAGCTGGCTGCGCAGGCCGATGAGACCGCGGGAGGGGATTTTGAAGTCCAGGCGCACGCGGCCGGAGCCGTGATTGGACATTTTCATCATTTCGCCGCGGCGGCTGCCGACGGTTTCCAGAATGATGCCGATGAAGCTCTCGGGAACGTCGATGACCAGACGCTCGAGAGGCTCGAGGCGCTTGCCGTTTTCGGTGCGCACGACGATTTCGGGTTTGCCGACCATCAACTCGAAGCCTTCGCGGCGCATGGTTTCGATGAGGATGGCGAGCTGGAGTTCGCCGCGGCCGAGAACGCGGAAGGATTCCGGAGTGTCGGTATCCTCGACGCGGATGGAAACGTTGGTGAGGAGTTCCTTGGCGAGGCGGTCGCGCAGGTCGCGGGAGGTGAGGTAGCTGCCTTCGCGGCCGGAGAGGGGGCTGCTGTTGACGGTGAAGATCATGGCCAGGGTCGGCTCGTCAATCAGGAGCGGCTCAAATTCGCAGGGAGCGTCGTTGCTGGTGATGCCTTCGCCGATCTGAATGCCTTCGACGCCGGCAATGGCCACGAGGTCGCCCGCGCCGACAGCTTCGGCTTCGTCGCGTTCAAGGCCGCGGAAGGTGTAGAGCTTGGTGATGCGCGTGGAAACGAGCTTGCCGTCGAGTTTGCGGATGCTGACGGTTTCGCCGCGGCGCATGGTGCCGTTGAAGACGCGGCCGATGGCGATGCGTCCGAGGAATTCGCTGTAGTCCAGGTTCATGACCTGGATCTTCAGATTTCCTTCGGGGTCGCCCGGGGGAGCGGCAATCTTATTGACGATGGCTTCAAAGAGCGGGAGCAGGTCCTTCGAAGAGTCGCCGGGCTCACGATGGGCGATGCCTTCGCGGGCGTTGGTATAGATGACGGGAAAATCGAGCTGGTCCTCGGTGGCGTCGAGGTCGATGAAGAGGTCGTAGATTTCGTCGAGGACTTCCTTGGGGCGCGCGTCGGGGCGGTCGATTTTATTGAGCACGACGATGGGGGGCAGCTTGGAGGCCAGGGCCTTTTGCAGGACGTAGCGGGTCTGCGGGAGGGGGCCTTCGCTGGCGTCGACGAGCATGACCACGCCGTCGACCATGCGCAGGGCGCGTTCGACTTCGCCGCCGAAATCGCTGTGGCCGGGGGTGTCCACGATGTTGATCTTGGTGTCGTGGAAAAAGAGGGCGGTGTTCTTGGCCAGAATGGTGATGCCGCGCTCGCGCTCCAAGTCGTTCGAGTCCATGACCCGTTCGATGACGGCCTGATTGGAGCGGAAGATGCCGCTCTGTTTGAGCATGGCGTCGACGAGGGTGGTTTTGCCGTGGTCGACGTGGGCGATAATGGCGATATTGCGAATGTCTTGACTCATTTTCCTCAACTTGTCTCGGAACAATAAAAAAGGCTGCCGCAGCAGCAAGCAGCCCGATCCCAACTCCTGGATGTTATCGGAGAACAGCGTGCGAACAGTCTTTATTCTAACAGAGATGAGCGGGCAGAGCCAGCGGAGGGCTATGCCCGGGGGAAGCAGCATCTAGCAGTTCCCGGACCGCCAAGCCTCTGGTATGCTCGCAACAATTGAGGCAGGATTTGCTGCCGCGGGCGGCATCGAGGTGAACCATGAGGGGCAAATTGCGGACAATGGCACGCTGCTATGCGGCAGTGGGTCTGGGGGTGCTGCTGATTGCAGCCGGACCTCTGGCGGCACAGCAGGCAGCGCCGCCGGACCATTCGCAGATCTTCGACAAGACCGACGTGATGATCGCCGCGCGCGACGGGGTAAAGCTGCACACGGAGATTTATGCGCCGAAGAACGCCGCGGGGCCGCTGCCGCTGCTGATCGAGCGCACGCCGTACGGGCTCGACGACGACGAAAAGGGGTTCAGCAAGAAACTCAGCCGCTACGAGGAGATGATTCCCGAGGGCTACATTTTTGTTTTTCAGGATATTCGCGGGCGCTTCGGCTCGGAGGGAAAGTTCGTGATGCAGCGGCCGGTGCGCAATCCCGGCGACAGCAAGGCGATTGACGAAGGCACGGACACCTACGACACGATCGACTGGCTGGTGAAGAACGTGCCCAACAACAACGGGCGAGCGGGCCTGGTGGGGATTTCTTATGGCGGGTGGCTGACGGTGATGGGGATGCTCGAGCCGCACCCGGCGCTGAAGGCGGTTTCCGAGCAGGCTTCTCCGGCGGATATGTTTCTGGGCGACGATTTTCATCACCAGGGGGCGTTTCGGCTGAGCTACGGCTTCGAATACGCGACGATGATGGAAACGGACAAGGAAAACTACTCGTTTCCCTTCGACCGCTACGACACGTATGACTGGTACCTGCGGCTGGGTGTGCTTTCGAACGCCAATAAAAATTACGTGCACGGCAAGCTGCCCACCTGGAACGATTTCGCGGCGCACCCGAATTACGACGGGTTCTGGAAGAAGCAGTCCATGGACTACATTTTGAAGCGGCCCACGGTGCCCAATCTGAACGTGGCGGGGTGGTGGGATCAGGAAGATTTCTACGGGCCGATGCGGATTTACGAATTGATGGAGGAGCACGATCCCGATCATCTGAACTACCTGGCGGTGGGGCCGTGGAATCACGGGGGCTGGGGGAGGAGTCCGGGAGCGTCGCTGGGGGCGATTTCGTTCGGGAGCGAGACGGGCGTTTATTTCCGGCGGGAGATCGAGGCGGCGTGGTTCGCCTACTGGCTGAAGAACAAAGGAAAACTGCCGCTGCAGGAAGCCCTTCTCTTTCAGACGGGCAGCGACAAATGGACGGCGTTTGATTCCTGGCCGCCGAAGAAGGCGCAGGCGAAAAAGCTGTATTTCCGGGAAGACGGGAAGCTGGATTTCGAGGCGCCCAAGAGCGGAGCGGCGCAGGCCGCGGACAGTTACGTCTCCGACCCGGCGCATCCGGTGCCCTACCGCCACCGACCGGTGGAGATGACTTATCCGCCGGAATACAAGAGCGGATGGCCGGTATGGCAGACGGAGGACCAGCGCTTTGTGGATCACGACGCGGGGGTGCTGAGCTGGGAAACGGAAGAGTTAAAAGAGGACGTGGCGCTGGCCGGGCGAGTGAAGGCGCATCTTTATGCGGCGACGACGGGAAGCGACGCGGACTGGATCGTGAAGCTGATTGACGTGTATCCGGAAAAGTATCCGCAGGATTGGAAGCTGGCGGGATATGAACTGATGATCACGGGGGACGTGCTGCGGGGGCGGTTCCGCAACTCGTTCGAAAATCCGGAGGCCATCGTGCCGGGGCAGGTGACTCCCTACACGGTGGATTTGCACACGGCCAATCACCTTTTCAAAAAGGGGCACCGCATCCTGGTGCAGGTGCAGAGCACGTGGTTCCCGCTGATTGACCGCAACCCGCAGAAATTCGTGCCCAATATTTTCGAGGCGCGCGAAGCGGATTATCAGAAGGCCACGCAGCGGATTTTCCGGTCGCGGGAATATCCTTCTTACGTGGAGATTGCCGTGCTGCCCGCGGAGGCGGCGCAGGCAGAGGCGTCCGGCAAACCGTAAATAAACTTTATATTTGCCGCCGCAACTTTCGCCTTGCCGGCTTATTGCGCTTTGGCGGAGGTCTGCCCGGCGCGGAAGGAAGTCCACGGGCCCGCTTTCATGTCCCGCAGATAGGGCGCCATCCAGGAATATTCCGGATGGGCGGCGAGGAAAGGGGCGGCGAGGAAATCCTCTCCGCAAGGATGGCCCATGCGCGCGGAGAGCTCCATGCGCGAAACCATGGCGCTGTCCGCGGCCTTGGCCTGCACGGCACCGCCGGGATAGGCCGGAGCCCATTCCCAAATGCCAATGCCGCGGCGGGAAGCATCCACATGTCCGCAGAGAGTGCGCTCGTTGGCCTGTTCTTTTTTCTCGAAACTGTCGGCATGGTCGGCGAGCATGGCCTGCGCCAGGGGGACGTCAATCTTGCCCCAATTCTGCCGCAAAAGTTCTTCCCAGCGGACGCGGCGGGCGTTCGGGGAGCTGGAGAGATCCGCGGGATCAAATTGCGGGGTGTCCAGCTTGATGACTTTGGGATCGCGGGCCCAGTTGGAGCCGGAGAGGACGCCGTCTTTGGTGCGCCAGACGCGAGTGGCCTTCAGGCCCAGTTCGAGCTGGGCGATTTCGCCGGTCTTGTTGTCGCCGATGAGCCAGTCGTTGGCGTAGCCGCCGTTGTTGCCTTCGAGCATGATGCGGATGTAATCGTCAATGGAATTGGAATATTGCAGGGCCTTGCGGGCGCGGACGAATTCGGCCTTGCCATTGGGGTCCCAGCCTTCGAACTGGGTGATGGTGGTTTCGGTGACCACCAGGCCGCTGCTGGTGATGCCGAAATCGTCGTCGCTGGCGATGACGCCGGGAAAACCGTCCATGAGCATGCGGTAGCCGTGGACCGGGACGATATCAAAGACGATGCGCCAGCGTTCCCCGGCCATGTAACTGGTCCAGTTGTTGTGGGCGATGACGATGCCGTGGTCTTTGGTGGATTTTCCTGTGGCGATGAAGGCGCTGCAGTTACCGGGGCTTTTCAGGGCGGGCGCGGCGGGATTTTTTTCCTGCTTATCGAGCCAGGGAACGTAATAGTCGGGCAATTCCTCGAAGGCGTTGAAGGCCACGATGTCGTCAATGTCCAGCTTGGATTCGGTGCGCGCGCGGAGACCTTCGACGATGCCCTGAAGCTCCTGCTGGTATTCGGGATCGATTTTGGGCCAGAGCATTTCGCGGGCGGCCTTGCGGAAAAACTCCCAGTCGCGCCTGGTGGAATGGGTCATGCGCGTTTGGATCATGGAGAAGGCGTCTTCGATCTCCGGGGCCAGCAGATAGCCGTGCTGAAAACCGATGGCGCCGGGCTGGCCTTCCAGATGCACGTAGATCCAGCCGTCTTGCTCAAAGCGGTAACTGCCCGCGAGGCGGGGATCGCCGGCGGCGGCGCGCGCGCGGGCGGTGGCCATGGCGGAGCGGAGGGAATCCTGAGCGTCCGCGGAGGCGCCGCTCTCCTTCGCGCCGCCGGCGCAATACCAGAGCAGCGCGGCGCCCGCGAGCGCCGCCAGAATCGCCGTCGTCCTGCGTATCGTATTGGTCATGGCCTCTTCATCCTCTCTCGAATCTTCTCCTGGAAACGTCCGGCGCGCATCAGCGGTCGTTTCGAAGGAAGGTCATTCCTTTGGTTCGCCCGGCGTCCAGAGTAAAACCGGTTACCGCGCCCGCGGCGCTGCGCGAAAAATGAAAAGCCAGCGGAGCCTCCGCGTTCATTTCGAATTCACCGGGCGCGACGGCGCGCAGCGCGGCGCCGGGGAGCGGCGCGGTGCGGGGAATTCCCGCGAGGTCCAGAATTTCCTGGAGCCTTGCTTTATTTTGTACGACCGCCAGGCGGTAGAGAACGCCCAGTTCGGCGCTCGCATAGTCACCGGCGTAAGCGTCCAGCTCTTGCGCGGACAGCGTGATTTCCGGTTTGAGCGGCTCCTTGGCTTCTTCCTGGGGCTCTTTTTCCGCCGCCTTCATCAAGCCGCGGAGATAAACCTCGGCCACCTGGAGGGCGCGCTTATCCGGATTGGCGGTGGCCAGGTTGCAAAGGCAGGCCACGGAAAAATGCCGGTCCGGGAAGCGCAGCAACTGCGCGCGGTAGCCGCCCCAGGAGCCGGCGTGACTGACCGTGCGCAGGCCGCGGTATACGCCGATGACCAGCCCCTTGGCGTAGGGGAGCGTCTTGCCGCTGTTGAGCACGGCCTGGGTCTGGATCTCCGCCAGAAATTCCTGGCCGCCGATTTGCGCGGTATAGAAATTTTCGTCCCATTTCAGCAGGTCCTCGACGCTGGTATGCACGGCGCCGTCCCCGGTCTGTTCGAAATAGGAGACATCGAGTTTGTAGCCTTCCTTCCCGGCCGGGTCGTAGGCCAGCGCGCGGTTGGGAACGAGCGCGGTGTGGTCTTCGCGATAGGCCGTGTGCATCATGCCCAGAGGCTGAAAGATATTTTCCGCGGCGAACTCGCGGAGCGTTTTCCCGCTCACCCGCTTCACCACCAGCGAAAGCAGGAAGAAGCCGGAGTTGCTGTAGAGGTAGTCGCTGCCGGGAGCAAAATTCAGGGCCTTCTGCCGGGAAATAACCCCCAGAGCGTCCTGATCGGTGGTCACGCTGTCGGTGTTGATACCGGCGAGCTGGAACAGCGTGAGGTAATCGCGGAGGCCGCTGGTGTGGTTCATCAGATGCAACAGAGTGATTTTGGGTCCGTAAGCGGGCACTTCAGGAATGAATTTGCGGATGTCATCGTGAATGGAAAGCTGGCCCCGGCGTTCGAGCAGCAGGATGCTGGCGACGGTGAACTGCTTGGAAGTGGAGCCGATATCGAAAACCGACTGCGGCGTGATGGGGGCATTCAGCTCGATGCTGGCGAGGCCATATCCCTTGGCGTAGAGAATCTTGGCGTCCTGGTAGACGCCCAGGGCGCAGCCGGGCGAGCCGGGCCTGGCCACATCGGCGAAAACCGCGTCCACCTCGGTCCGCACGTCCTGCTGGGCCGCCGCGGGAAGGAGGAAGAACAGGCTCAGAAGTGCTGTTCGGCTTGCGCGCTGCAGGATTCGTGGATGCATTGCCCTGATCCTCTTATTTGTCTTATTTGCGATATGCCGGTTAATCCAAGCAGGAAGTCTACATTTGATTTTCGCGGCGGGCAATGCGGAGAAACGGATGTTCAGACCAGAGGGCGCGGCATCTGCTACAGTAGCGGGCATTATGCTGACCGCCATCACACGGCAGGTGAGTCCGGCGCTGGCCCGGTGCGAATTGACGTTTGTCGAGCGGCGTCCGCTGGACCTGGAAAAAGCGCGTGCGCAGCACCGCGCCTACGAGGAACTGCTGGAAAGGCTGGGAGCGCGGGTCATTTCCCTGCCCGCCGAGCCGGGGCTGCCCGATTCCATGTTCGTCGAGGACCCCGCGCTGGCGCTCGATGAACTGGCCGTGATTTTTCCTCTGGGGACGGAATCGCGGCGGCCGGAGGCGGCTTCGCTGGCGGCGGCACTGGGAAAATATCGCAAACTGGAATACGTGCAAGCGCCCGGGAGCATGGAAGGCGGCGACCTGCTGCGCGCAGGACGGAGGATTTTCGCGGGGCTTTCGAGCCGCACGAATGAAGAAGGAGTGAGGCAGTTGCGGGCGCTGTTAGAGCCTTATGGATATGAAGTGACGGGCGTGGCGGTGACAGGGTGCCTGCATCTGAAATCGGCGGTGACGCTGCTGGGAGGGAAGACGCTGCTGGGCAACCGGGAGTGGTTCGACAGCGGGAACTTTTCGGGCTATGAGTGGGTGGACGTGGACCCCGGCGAAGCGCACGCGGGGAATGCGCTGGCGCTCGGAGGCACGGTGATTTTTCCGGCTTCGTTTCCGAGAACGCGCGCGCGCATCGAAGCGGCGGGATTTTCCGTTGCGGCGCTGGATATCTCGGAATTACAGAAGGCGGAATCCGGGCTGACCTGCTCGAGCCTGATTTTCGAAACGTAAGAATTCAAGATAAGGCGAAACAGGGTGGCAGCGAGGGGAAAACGGCGAGAGGTGTGCGGAGCCCGCCCGGGACAAGCTCCGCGCGATTTCTACGGGTGAAAATCGAATTCGAGAATCTGCGTGGATTCGGCGCTGGCGGGCGAGAACTTGTAGCGTTTGGCGGCATCCAGGGCGGCCTGGGCCAGCACCGGGTGCCCGCCAATCACGGTGGCGTTTTTCACCGCGCCGCTGGGCAGGATAATCACTTCGATCTTGACCGTGCCAGAGAGGCGCAGGCGGCGGGCCAACTCCGGGTATTCGGGCGAAGGTTTGCTGATGGCGCGGCGGCCTTCCTCGGCCGAGAGGGTCGTGACGGAAAGTCCGAGGCCGATCAAAAGCGCGCCTTTCAGCCAAACACTGCGTGAACGGGAACTGCGATTTTTTTTCGTCATGGTCATATCTCAAGTCTTGCTTCAGCGTCCCGGAGGACCGAAAACTCCGACGGGCAGCTTGCGGAGCCAAAGCACAGCTTCTTTTCTTTCGTACAGCAATTTTACCGGGGGATGGAGAATCCCGGCGGAGTTTTGAAGCGAACGTGCGCGGAGCGGTAACTGGCCGGAAGTACAGTCGTGGAAAAAGCCAAGTACAGGTGGAAAAATAGCGGTTGTTGACGCATTGGAAGCACGCGTGACAGTGGCGCCGATTCCCGAGTTGAAGCCCGCGCAGGCTCGTGGTAGAGTTACTCTCGATATGATTTCTACCTCGGCCAAGCGAATTACCACCGCCACGACGACGTCGAAGACGCCGACGACGTGGATGTGCACTATTTGCGCTTCCGGCCCGGGGAGAAACAGCTAGCCAACTAGCCAAAAAAGTTTCGAACCCGCCGCCGGAAGCAAATCTGGCGGCGGGTTTTTCGTTTTACCCCCCCCCCCCAGAGTCGCTCCGGCGGAACCACACAGAGGGAAAAGGAGCGGCAGTCATGCAACGGGAAAGAGCGGAGCAAGCAGAGGCGGCGGAACGAAGCCTCGCGCCGGGGCGGCGGGAATTTCAGGAAACGGTCCGGCGCGGGGTTGCGCAGATTCACTATGGAGCCGGCCAGGCAGGATTGCGGACCGGCGAAAGATCCGGCGAGGTAATCGTTTTCAAGTTCGGCGGAACGTCGCTGGCCGGGGCGGAACGCCTGCGCCACGCTGCGCAATTGGTGCTCGACGCGGCGGAAGAGGCCGCCGTGGCCGTGGTGGCTTCGGCGATGAAAGGAGTCACGGACCAGCTTCTGCGATTGGACCGGCTGCGCCAGGGCGGAGAGTTCGCGCGAGCGGCGCGGGAAGCCGAAGCCTTGTTGCAGCTGCATCGCGACGTGCTGGGCGAATTGCGGCTCTCGCGCGAGGAACGGGAACGCGTGGAGCACGACATTCAGCTTCTGGGCCGCGATCTGCTGCACGAAGCGGCGCGCAGCGGCGGAGGCGAGGCCGAGCGGGCCGACCGCCTGGCGTCGTTCGGAGAGCGCTTCAGCGTGCGGCTGTTCGCGGCGGCACTGGAGGCGGCGGGGGTGCGGGCGGTGCCCGTGGCGTCTTCGGATTTCGTTCTGACCTGCGACACGTTTCGCGATGCGCGCCCGCAATTGCAGGAAACGCGGCGGCGCGGCCGGGAACTTCTGCTCCCGCTGCTGGACGCGGGAGTGACGCCGGTGGTGACCGGATTTATCGGAGCGACGGCGGACGGGCGGATCACCACGCTGGGGCGGAACAGTTCGGACTATTCCGGGGCGCTCGTGGCCCACGTGGTGGACGCGGACGAACTGGTGATCTGGACGGACGTGGACGGAATTTACACGGAGAACCCCAGCGAAGTGGCCGAAGCGAAGCTGCTGCACGAATTGAGTTACGCGGAGGCGCACGCGCTGGCCGCAGGCGGAGCCAAGGTGCTGCACCCGCGGGTATTGCCGCTGGCGGCGGAAACGCAGATGACCGTGTGGGTGCGCAACACGTTTCGTCCGCAATTGAATGGCACGAGAATTGGACCGCGCGCCTCAGGCGCAGCGGAGCACACAGGAGGAGTGGCATGAGCGGAGCAAACGAAAAAGGAAAGAAGCGCTGGCGGGCCGGAGTGCTGGGCGCGACGGGGATGGTCGGTCAGAGAATCGTGCACATGCTGGCGCGCCATCCGTGGTTTGAGCTGACCGCGGTGGCGGCTTCGGAGCGCTCGGCGGGCAAACGCTACGCCGATGCCCTGCGCTGGCATCTGAACGAGCCTATGCCGGAAGGGGCGCGGGCGCTGGTGGTGCAGGACGCGGCGCCTCCGCTGGACTGCGATTTTGTTTTCTCCGGGCTGGATTCGTCGGTGGCGGGACCGGTGGAAGCGGCCTTTGCCGCGGCGGGCTATCCGGTGGTAAGCAATTCGAAAAATCACCGCATGGAGCCGGACGTGCCGCTGCTGATTCCGGAAGTGAACGCGGAGCATCTGGAGTGCATCGCGGCGCAGAAGAGAAATCACAGCTACGGACGCGGATTCATCGTGACCAATCCGAACTGTTCGACGGCGGGGCTGGTGCTGGCGCTGAAGCCGCTGGCGGATGCATTCGGCCTCGAGCAGGCCCACGTGGTGACCATGCAGGCAGTTTCCGGCGCCGGTTATCCGGGCGTGCCCGCGATGGATATTCTAGGCAACGTGATTCCCTTCATCAGCGGCGAAGAGGAAAAAATGGAAACGGAGCCGCAAAAGCTGCTGGGACGCTGGGACGGCAAGCGCTTCGTGGACCTGGGCGTGCGCCTGAGCGCGCATTGCAATCGCGTGCAGGTGCTCGACGGGCACATGGAAAGCGTTTCGGTGAAGCTGAGGAAAAGACCCAAGGTGGAAGAGGTGCGCGAGGCCCTGCGCGCGTTTGCAGTCTCGGACGAACTCGCCGCGCTGCCCACCGCCCTGCGGCATCCGATTGTCCTTGCCGAAGCAGCCGACCGCCCACAACCGCGCCGCGATTCCGATGCGGGCGCGGGCATGGCCGCGGTCGTGGGACGCGTGCGCCCCTGCCCGCTGCTGGATTTCAAGTTCACCGTGCTCTCGCACAATCTGGTGCGCGGCGCCGCGGGCGCGGCCCTGCTCAATGCGGAGTTGCTGGCCGCGCGAGGATTGCTGGACGGGGGGAAGACGGCCAAGACTTAAACGCTCAGCTAACGATTTCCGTCCGGCACTCGCGTGCGGCGGCGTATTTTTCGAAAAGTTCGCTCAGGCGCTGCGCCCAGCGTTCCAGCCCCTCGGGACCGCCGAAAGAAACGATCACGGCGAGCACCTGCGTCGTCTGCGCGGTGACCATGGTGCGTTCGGAATCGCTGGTGGGGCTGCCGTGCGGGCCTTGCGCATCGGCGAAGAGCGGCAGGCTTTCCAGGTTGAGGTTGTACTTGCCGATGCCCTTGTAGGTTTCCCCGGCCCGGCCCGCGCGGAAGACAATGGCGCCTTCGACCTGCGGCAGATCGTAGAGGCCGATCGAATAGCGGCTTTCCACCGAAACCAGATTGATGATGTCCACGACGGCGTGAATGCGCGGCAGTCCTTTTCCCGCAATCACCCGCCGCAGCAGCGCTTCCGCCGAACCGCGATAACGCGCCGGGTCCTTGCCCAGCGCCTTGTAGCCCGCGCGCGTGGCGGTGATGGCCGCGGCTTCCAGGACGGCGCGAGGCTCGGGCAGGGCGGCGATTTTTTCCTCCATGCCGCGGAGTTCCTCGAGCAGCGCCGCGGGTGAATCACCGGCGGTGACCTGCGCGGTGACGCA
>Ga0315268_10002987_pt1 | contig 18786 bp, 11 predicted proteins | sample C1_top_MG_FD_204535 | JGI IMG/M metagenome (GOLD analysis project Ga0315268, IMG submission 204535) | Sediment microbial communities from Yellowstone Lake, YNP, Wyoming, USA - C1_top | ecosystem: Environmental > Aquatic > Freshwater > Lake > Sediment | place: USA: Wyoming | collected 2017-08-01
GCGGTCGCCGGCCAAGGTGGTGCTGGCGATCGGACCGCAGTCGGCCGACTTTGCGCTGGCCGATGCGGCCAAGCGGCCGGTCGTCCACTGTCTGCTCCCAAATGCCCAGCGCCGCGGCATGGACCAGCCCGGTGTGCGCGGCGTGCCGCTGACGGTCGAGGTGAAGCAGGTGGTGGCAGCAATCCGCGGCGCTCTGCCCAGGGCGCGGCGCGCCACCGTGGTCTTCGATCCAGCCGAGAGCGGGGCGGCTGCGATCAAGGCTGAGCTCGAGGCTCGGGGCGCCGGCATCACCCTGCGCAAGCAGGAGATCAGCCGCGGCACCGAAGTCAGTGCGGCGCTGACCGCGGCCTTCACCGATAGCGACGTTGTCTGGCTGCTACCGGACCGCGCAGTGTCGTCGAGCGAGGCGCTGCGCTTCGTGATACTGCAGTCGTTTGAGCGCAAGATTCCGGTGGTCGTGTCGTTCGAGGCACACGCCCGTCAGGGCGCGCTGATGGCCGTGGTACCCGACCCGGTGGCTCACGGCCGCGCTGCAGCTCGGCTGGCGCGGGTCATCGCAGACGGCACGCCGCCGGCCAAGATCGCCGCCCCGGAGACCGGCGCGCTGGTCATCGTCAACCTGCGCACGGCGCGGCGCCTGAGCATCGACATACCGGACGACTTCACCAGCAAGGCCGCGTCCGTCATCAAGTAGGAGGAGTTGCGCCGTGAACCGGATGAGCCTGCGCGGGCGGTTTTTCTTGATCAGCTTGCCGCTCACCGCCCTGGTGGTCGCATTCGTGATCGTGGCCAGTTACTACCTGTTTCGTCGGCAGGCCGAAGCCGAGACGACCGTCCGCGCCAGCATCCTGGCGCGCGCCATGGCCGACAGCAACAACGTGCGGTTGGCCCTGTTCAGCCGCGACGAACAGCTGGCGCGAACCGAGGTCGAGCGCTTTTCCAAGATCGATCCCGAGATCGACTACCTGATCCTGCTCGATGACAGTGGCCGGCCGCTGGCGTTTCAGGCTGGAAACAGTACGCTGATCGAGGCCGGCAAGAGCGCGTCGGACGTCGCCTCGCGCCACAGCACGCTGTCCGACCAGACCTGGCAGGTCGTGGTCCACCGCGCCGAGGCGATCACCGCCGAGGAAACGCCGGATGTGGCGCCCGAAAGCGAGTGGCTCGGCAGTCCCGGCGACAAGGGCAAGAAGAAACAGCTGCGAACCGTGGGCCAGGTGCTGGTCAGCGTCAACGGCACCGCGGTCTTCATCCGCACCTTCACCCCGCTGGCCGTGGCCGGCGTGGCGTTGCCGGTCATCTTTTTCCTGGCCATCAGCCTGCTGTTCACCCAGCTGTTCGGCCGTATCACACACATGGTCGACTTTGCCAGCACGGTCGCCACCGGCGACCTCGCGCAGCAGCTGCACATCGTCGACAACGACGAGATCGGCGCGCTGGCGGCCGCGCTCAACCGGATGGCGCAGAACCTGTCGCGGGTGCTGGCGCGGGTGGCCAAGGTGGCGGCCGAGCTGGGGCTGATCACGGCCCGCATCACCGAGAGCGCCAACGGGCTCAGCCGCGGCTCGCAGCGGCAGTGGGCCTCGCTCGAGCAGACGCGGGCCGAGCTGGACGTGATGTCCAGCTCGCTCAACGAGACCGCCCGCAATGTCGAGGCGATCAGCCAGTGGGCGCACCAGTCGGCCGATGACGCCAAGGCGATCGGCGACCGCAACACCGCCGTGCGCACCGACGTCGATCGGCTGGCCGGTGCCATCGAATCGATGACCTCCAGCGTCGAGCAGGTGGCCCACAACATCACCGCCATGGCGCAGCACGTCGAGGTGCTATCGCAGGCGGCCGGCGAGACCGAGTCCGCGATCACCCGCACCGAGAGCGCGGTGCAATCGGTCCGCCGCCTGGCCGACAACTCGTCGGCGCTGGTCGAGCGGGTGGCGGTCGAGGCCCAGGGTGGAGCCGGCGCGCTGACGGGTGCGATCGGCGCCATCACCCGGCTCGAAGGCGTGATGGCCGACGTGCGCGCCGCTACCTCGACGCTGACCGAGCGGCTCAACCTGGTGGCAGCGCTGCTGCAGGCGATCGTCGACGTCGCCCGGCGCACCAATCTGCTCTCGCTCAACGCCGCGATCATCGCCTCGCAGGCGGGCGAACACGGCCGGCAGTTTCACGTCGTGGCCGACGAGGTCAAGGCGCTGGCCGGGCAGACCGCTGGCCTCACCCGAGACATCGAGCAGGTGCTCAAGGAGGTCGGCCGCGCCAGCCTGGCCGCGAACAACACGGTGGCCGGCGCGAGCGAGACCGTGGCCGAGGGCGCCAGCCAGGCGCAGCAGGTCGGCAACGTGCTCGACCGCATCGTCGACGCGGCCAGCCAGGCCTCGCGACTCAGCCACGAGATCGCCACTGCCATGGCCGAGCGCGAGACCGACCTGCAGCGCGTCAATCGCGCCATGGAACGGGTGGTGGCGGTGACCAACGACATCCGCAGCGTCACCAACACGCAGGTGCGCGCGGCCGAGCTGATGCGCGAGTCGTCGCGCACCATCAGCGCGGTCGGCGAGGCGGTCGGTCAGTCGAGCCAGCAACAGCTGGCTGGCAGCGCGCGCATCAGCCGCGCGCTGGGCGACGTCTCCGATAGCGTGACCAAGCTGTCGCGCACCCAGGCGCTGCAAGCGCAGGGCGGCGAGCGCATCCTCGGCGCGGTCGAGGAGGTGCGCCAGGTGGCCGACAAGAATCGCGCCGAGGCGCGCGCAGTCGAGCAGTCGCTCGAGGTGTTGTCGACCCAGACCAGCGAGCTGCGCAGCGAGCTCGATCGGTTCGTGCTCGACCCCAACGCGCTCGGCAGCGATACCGCGGTGCCGTGGCCAGTCGGCCGCAAGCGCAACGACAACGCAGACTACGATATTTCCCCGACGCTGCCGCCGACGTCGGTCTGACCGGGCGCCTGGACGGCCGGGCTAGCGACTCAGTTCTTCGATGGCTCTTTTGGCGATCTCGGCTTCTGGACCGCCGAGCTCGACATATTTTTTGTACTCGGCGACCGCCTTCTGCTTGTTCTGGCGGGCGCGCCACGCCTCGGCCAGCCCCATGTGAGCGTCGGCGTAGTTGGCGTTGGCGTCGAGAGCCGCCTGGAACGAGCTGAGCGCCATCGCGTTCTGGCTCTTGTCGAGGTAGCACCAGCCCTGGCCGGCCAGCGCCTCGGGCCCGCCCGGGTTGAGCTCGACCGCGCGGTTATAGAGTTTAATCGCGGCCGCGGTATTGCCGTTCTCGCGCAACCGATCGGCCTTGGCGATCAACCCATCGTAGCCGCCGCCCGCCGCAACCACCGGCTCGCCGCCCTCGCCCGCCGGTTTGTCGACTGCCGGCTTGGTCACTGGCCCGACCGGTCTTTCGCCCGCCGGCTTTTCGACCAGCGGCTGCTCGCCGCCTGGCTGGTCGATCGGCGGCTTGGTCGCGACCGGCGTGGCCGGCGCCGACGCCGGCGCAGATGCCGCGACCGCTGGCTGCGACCCGGCCACAGCGTGCGCGGCGAGCCACAGCCTGGCGCGCTCGTGGCCCGGGATCGCGCTCAGCAACTCGTTGGCCGCAGTCTGCCCTCCAGCCAGATCGCCGCTCGCCTCGCGCAGCTGCACCAGGGCCCAGCGCGCACGGCCGAGCTTGGAATCGCCGGCCACCAGCGCCACCAGCGCCGGCGCAGCGGCAGCGCGCAGCTCGGGCTGCGTGGCCTGGGCCAGCGCCTCGATCAGCTTGCTCCGGTCGTCGCCAGGCTTGATCTGCGGCTGCGCCCGCGTCAGCAGCTGCTGCACCTGGTCGAAGCGGTTGTTCAGCCGGTAGTAGTCGGCCGCCGCCAGCACCGCGGTGACATCGTCGGCGCTCAGCGTGAGCGCCTTTTGCATGGCCTCGAAGCCGGCCTTGAAGTGCAGCGCCGCTGCGTCGCTGGCGCGATTGGCCAGCGCCTTGAGTTCGGTCGCATCCGCGCCGCCGGCAGCCGCGAGCTGGGCGATCTGCAATTTGTACAGGTCGTACAGATCGCGCTGCGCCGCAGCGAGCGCGATCTCGACTGACGCCTGGGCGGCCAGCAGCGCCGCCTCGTCCGGAGCCTGGCCGATCGCGCCGCGACAAACGCTGGCCGACTGCTCGAGATCGGCGATGACGTCGAGCCGAGTGGCGGCCCGCGCGCCGGCGATGGCCTGGGTCACCGCCGGCGGCAACTCGCCCTTGAGCAACTTCTCGGCGCGCGCCAGCAGCTCCTGATAGGCGTCGGGCGCCGCAAAATAGAGTCCGGCCACGCCGCCACCGAGCAACACCAGCAGCAGCAGCACCAGCCACGGCCAGCGTCTCTTTTTTTGCCAGTCGCGCACCGGGTCCTCGTCGTCAAGCTCGAGATCGATGCGCGGCGGCGCCACCGGCTGCTGCCAGGGCGCGACCGGTGCAGCCACGGGTGCCACGGCGGGCTGCGGAGGCAGCGCAGCCGCTGGTCCATAGCCAGCCACCACCGGAACCGCGTCCGGTTGCGTCGGCGTGGCCAGGTCAAACGGCAGCGCGGCCGCAGAATAGGCCGGCGGCGCGGCCACCGGCGCATAGGTGTAGCCGGGGGAGACGCCGCCCGGCGTTGCGATCATGACGTTGGGCGGCAGCGTGGCTGCGGCGTGGATGTCGACGTTGGTGCGCGCCGCGTCGTCGACCACCTGGAAAAAGCTGGCCAGCTCGGCGATGTCGCCCAGCCGCTTCCAGGTCTTGCCGGTCTTGGAGATCTCGTCGTTGCGAGCCACCTTGCGCTCGACGATCCAGCGCTGCAGGGTGGTCAGCTCCTTGAACGTGAAGACGTTGCCCGACGCCTGCCTCACCATCCAGTCACCGCTGATGGCACCCGGCTCGATCACCGGCTCGGTGACGACGCGGACCTCGCGCTTGACCTTGAAGATGTGGCCGCAATTGGTGCACTTGACGGTGACGCCGTCCTCATTGACGCGCTCGTCGTCGAACTCATACTCGACCCCGCACTGCTGGCACTTCACATCCATGGATCGCCTCGCGGTTGCGCCGCCGAGTATACGGGTGGGGCGGCCACCGCTCAAGAAGCACACTCGCACCCGTCAGCGCTGGCAGCTGGTGCACCAGTAGGTGGTGCGCTGGCCCTGCCGCGCACTGCGGATCGGACGGCCGCAGCAGCGGCACGGCGCGCCCGCGCGGCCGTAGACCATCAGCTCGATCTGAAAATAGCCCGCTGCGCCATCGGCCGAGGCGTAGCCATCGTCGGCCAGGGTAGTGCCACCGCAGGCGACCGCCGCGCTCAGCACGTTTCGGATCGCCGCCGCCAGCCGATCGCAACGCGCCACCGACAGGCTGCCGGCGCGTACGCCCGGCCGGACGCCGGCCGCAAACAAGGCCTCGCTGGCGTAGATGTTGCCGACACCCGCGACCAGCGACTGGTCCATGATCGCCAGCTTGATGGCGCAGCTGCGCCGAGCCAGCGCCTGCCGCAACACCTGGCCGTCGAAACCGCGCGCCAGGGGCTCGGGCCCCAGGTCGCGCAGCAGCACGTGGTCGAGCGGGTCGCGCCGGGTCCAGTGCCACGAGCCAAAGCGCCGCGGATCGTTGAAGCGCAGTGCCAGGCCGCCGTCCAGCTGCAGTTCGATCCGGTCGTGGGGCTCGAGCGGTGTGCTGGCCGTGGCCAGCTGCAGTGTGCCCGACATGCCCAGGTGGACGATGGCGGTGCCAGTGGCCGTGCGCAGCAGCAGGTACTTGGCGCGGCGCTCGACCGCCGCGATGTGCTGTCCGGGCAGGTCGCGCAGCAGGCCACGCGGCACCGGCCAGCGCAGCTTGCCGTCGTGCACGACCACCCCGCGCACCTGCCTGCCGACCAGGTGCGGCTCGATGCAGCGGCGGATGGTCTCGACCTCGGGCAGCTCGGGCATCGTCGATTCCTGCGCGCGCTAAGCGGCGCAAGCACTGGTATGCCACAGCTTCTCCCCTGTCGTACAATTTGCTAAAAGCGGGTAGAAATTATTTTGAGTCGCGATCGCAATTTTTTTTATCGCGGTATATAGCTTTGGCGACGGGTGGGGAGAAGGTACGAGCATGTATCGGATCGTCAATCAGCAGACTTTTTCTCCGGTCACTTTTCTGTGGGAGGTCGAAGCGCCCGACGTGGCGGCGGCGGCCATGCCCGGCCACTTCGTGATCCTGCGGCTGCACGCCGGCGGCGAACGGGTGCCGCTGACCGTGGCCGACTTCGATCGCCAGCGCGGCACCATCACGCTGGTGGTCCAGGCGCTGGGCAAGACCACGCGCGAGATGATGAAGCTCAAGACGGGCGACACTTTTGAGGACTTCGTCGGCCCACTTGGCATCCCGTCGCACCTCGAAAAGCTCGGCCACGTGGCGCTGGTCGGTGGCGGCCTCGGCGTGGCGCCGGTCTACCCGCAGCTGCGCGGCTTGAAACAAGCTGGCTGTCGCACCACCGGCATCATCGGCTTTCGCAACAAGGATCTCATTTTCTGGGAGGACAAGTTCAAGCAGTACTGCGACGACCTGATCGTCTGCACCGACGACGGCAGCTACGGCAAGCCAGGCTTCGTCTCGGTCGCGCTCGACGAGCTGTGCAAGTCGGCCAACAAGCCCGACCTGGTGATCGCGATCGGTCCGCTGCCGATGATGAAGTCGTGCGCCGAGGTGACCCGACCCTACGGCGTCAAGACCATCGTCTCGCTCAACTCGATCATGGTCGACGGCACCGGCATGTGCGGCAGCTGCCGCGTCACGGTCGGCGGCGCCATGAAGTTTGCCTGCGTCGACGGCCCGGACTTTGACGGCCACAAGGTCGATTTCCAGGAGCTGATGATGCGGCAGAACCGCTTTGCCGCACTCGAAAAACAGGCCTCGGACGGCTTCGAGCACGTCTGCAAGCTGTACCAGACGCTGGAGGTCGAGGGCAAACGCAACATCAAGAAGATCAAGGCGCTGCCGCCCCACCAGACGCACATGCCCGAGCGCGACGCCAAGCAGCGGGCGCGCACCTTTGACGAGGTCAACCTGGGCTGGACCATGACGATGGCGCTGCAGGAGGCCGAGCGCTGCATCCAGTGCAAGAACCCCAAGTGCATCGAGGGCTGCCCGGTCAAGATCGACATCCCGCGCTTCATCCGCCACGTGATGTACCGCGACATCACGGCGGCGCGCAACGTCATCCTCGAGGACAACATCTTCCCGGCCATCTGCGGCCGCGTCTGCCCGCAAGAGGTGCAATGCGAGAAAGTGTGCCTGGTCGGCGAGGTCAAGGGCTGGGAGCCGGTGGCGATCGGCCGGCTCGAGCGCTTCGTCGCTGACAACGCACCGCCGCCGATCTTCACCAAGCCGGTCGTCGAGCAGCCGCTGGGCAAGATCGCCATCGTCGGTTCGGGCCCGGGTGGCCTCTCGTGCGCGGGCGACCTGGCGCAGGCCGGCGCCGACGTCACCATCTTCGAGGCGCTGCACGTGGCGGGCGGCGTGCTGCGCTACGGCATCCCATCGTTCCGTCTGCCGCGCAACATCATCACCCGCGAGATCGGCTCGCTGCTCGAGCTGGGCGTCAAGATCGAGACCAACAAGATCATCGGCCGCATCTTCACCATCCACGACCTGATCGACAAGAAGGGCTACGATGCGGTCTTCGTCGCCACCGGCGCTGGCTCGCCGACCTTCATGGGCATCGCGGGCGAAAGCGCCAAGCAGGTCTACTCGGCCAACGAGTTCTTGACCCGCATCAACCTGATGGAGAGCAACGTCTTCCCGGTGTCCGACACGCCCGTGGTGTTTGGCAAGCGGGTGGCCATCATCGGCGCCGGCAACACCGCCATGGATTGCTGCCGCATCTCGATGCGCATCGGCGCCGACGAGGTCTGGTGCATCTACCGCCGCACCCGCGCCGAGGCGCCGGCCCGGATCGAGGAGGTGCGCCACGCCGAGGAAGAGGGCATCATCTTCCACTGGCTGACCGCTCCGACCGAGATCCAGACCGACAAGGACGGCAACGTCACCGGCATGCGCTGCCAGCGCATGAAACTGGGCGAGCCCGACAGCTCGGGCCGGCCGCGGCCGGTGCCGATCGACGAGTTCATCGACCTGCCGGTCGACACCGTGATCTACGCGCTGGGCACCAAGGCCAACCCGATCATCTCGCAGACCACACCCGACCTGAAGCTCAACAAGCGCGGTTATATCGAGGCCGACGACAACCAGCGCACCTCGATCAAGGGGGTCTGGGCAGGCGGCGACATCGTCACCGGCGGCGCCACCGTGATCCTGGCGCTGGGTGCTGGCCGCAAAGCCGCGGCCGACATGATCCAGTACCTCAAGCAGAAGCAGGGGCTGGCGCCGACCACGCCGTGGGTCGCTGAAAAGCCCTCTGCCTGATTCCGCGTCAGAGTTATAATCGCTGCAGCATGAAGTCGACCACGTCCTCGATCGCGCGCGCGATCGCGCTGGCCATGACCCTGGTGCTCGCGGCACCGGTTGCCGCCATTACCTACTACGTTGCACCGCTGGGCGCCGACTCCGGCGCCTGCGACTCCACGGTCAATGCCTGCGCCACCATCGCCTACGCCGTTGCCCTCGCCACCGGCCCGGGCGACGTGATCAGCCTCGCCAGCGGCACTTACCCACTGGCGGCAGAAACCCTAGTGACCAAGAGCGGCAGCGCCGGGTCGCTGTTGACGATTCGCGGTGCTGGCCAGAGCAGCACCATCCTCGACGGTAGCGCGCTGGCGCAGAACCGGGCCGTGCTCAAGGTGCAGGCGAACTACGTCGCCATCGAGGACTTGACCGCAACCGCCTCGACCGATCCGCCGCTCTGGATCGAGGGCAGCGGCCACGCCATCCGGCGCGTCCGCGCCAGCACCTCGCGCTCGGCCAACGCGGCTTGCGTATACCTGTTGACCGCTGACCACGTCGGTATCGACCAGCTCACCACCGACGGCTGCGCCAAGCAGGGCATCCAGATCGCCCAGAGCAGTAACCTGACTCTCGATCGGGTGACGTCGACCAGTGCTCAGAACCATGGCATTCAAATCAACAACTCGACCGACGTCGTCGTCAGCGGTGCCACCATCGCTGGCAACGGGCTTACCTGTGCCGGCTGCAACGGTATCGCGCTGTCGACGGTTGATCGGGTTGCCATTGGCGCCTACCAGCACCAACAGCCGACGCTGATCGATGGCCACCCAGGTGCCGGGCTGAGTGCCACCAACTGCGGTCAGATCGATCTGACCAACACCATCCTGGTCGGCAACAGCGCCGGTGTCGACGTCACCACCAACAGCGGCACGCTGGTGCCAATGGTGACGCTCAACCACACGGTCATCGCGCAGAGCACCAGCGCCACAGCTCCCGTCGTCAACTTCACCTCGACCAGTGGGATGCTGACGGTGAAGAACAGCATTTTGGCCTTCAACCCGGCCACGGATATCCCGGCGACCGCCATCGGACACAGCGACAACGTGCGCTTTCAAAACGGCATGGGCGGCGCCGCACTGGGCGGCGGCGAGCAGGCAGTCGATCCGCTTTTCGCCAACGTCGCCAGCAAGGACTTTCACCTCAAGTCGACGGCCGGCCGTTTTTTCAACAGCAGCTGGGTCTTTGACGCCGTGACCAGCCCGGCCATCGACGCCGCTGACCCGACCGCGCCCTATGCGTACGAGACCTCTCCCAATGGCGCCCGTGCCAATGCCGGTGCCTACGGAAACACGGTCGAGGCATCGCACTCGGCGCCGCGGCCAGATGCGGGCATGCCTGACACGCGCCTGCCCGATGCCAATCGCCCCGATGCCGCACCAGTTGATGCCCGGCGCAACGACCTCAGCGCGGCCGACACCGCTGCGCGGGCGGATGCGACGCGGCCCGATCTCGCGGGCCACGATCTGACAGACCAGGACCTGGTGATACCGGACACGGCGCTGGCAGACGCCGGTAGCCTCATCGCGCGCGCCGGACCCGACCTGGTGGTCGACGTGCCGGCCGACGTTGTGCTCGACGGCACGCACAGCCAGGCGCCGGCCGGCGCCAGCTTCAACTGGACGCGCAAGGTCGCGCCCGCCGGGCTCGGTGACGAGCCCAGCGGTGCAACGCCGCAGGCCACCGTGCGCATCGACCAGCCAGGCCTGTGGGTGTTCGAGTTGGTGGTCGAGGTCGGCGGTCAACGCAGCAGCGATCTGGTGCAGGTGGACGCGCGCGGCGAAGCCACCCACGACAGTTGTGGCTGTCGCAGCAACGACCGCGCCCCGATCGCGCTTGGCGCGCTGCTGCTGCTGGGGCCGCTGAGACGGCGAGCACTGCGCGCCGCGAAATGATCTACAATCGGTGGGAATGGCCAGCTGCGTTCGACGGGGTCGCCCATCCGATGAATGCCAGGCGTGGTTACCTTGCCTTGCTCGCCCTGCTCGTTCTCACCGCGCTGGGTGATGCGGCACGGGCGCAGCGCATCGACCTCTATGACCCGCCGACCTGCCAGCCGGCCAACGCGTTTATCTCGTCCAGCGGAGGCATGGGACCGCTGTTCGGGTTTTACAGCCAGCCGTCCGGCACCGTCACGGCGCAGATCTCCAGCATCGATGTCGCGGTCGCGCTCACCGGTATTGCCCCTGGATCGCTGACCGGCTACCTGTATGGAAGTTCCTACTTCTACTTCTACGGACCGGTGAGCGAAACGGCCGGCCATTTCGTTTTCGCCATCGCGCCGCCGCTGGCGGCCAGCGTCGTCCAGCAATTCACGCTCTACAGCTGGACGTTACCCGCGCTGGACCCGGGCGACCGCCTCGATATCACCGGCGTGACGCTCGGGCTCAGCGACAGCACACCGGTTGTCGACAACACCTCGGACGTCACCCACATCCGTCCAACCGGCATGCTTGCGCAGTCGATCACCTGCCGTGCCGGAGACAACACCTCCCTGTGGTATCAAAACGCCGACCCGGTCTCGACGACGACGCCGGTCCAACTTTCTGACGAGGGTAACCAGTCCAAGTTCCTGCGCCTGGACCTGGGATCGGGATTAGCGACGACCGATCGCATCTTGCTGATGGTCAGCACGTCCCAGTTCAATGGTGTCGATTGCAACGATCGCGCCTCGCTCAATCTCGCGACTGCGATCTATCTCTACAACTACAGCAACGGCACGGCCAACGTGGTCGCGGCCTCCCAACAAGTGCTCTCGCCGGGAGCAAGCTTTGCCACCGAGGCGCTGCCTGCCGACAACGGCTGCGCGGCGTGGCGCGGCGTGCTCGACCTGACCGCGCTGCGCAGCGCAACCGGGGCCGGCGACCCGTGGCTGGTGCGGTTGTTGATCGACCTGAACAGCGACCTGGCCACCGGGCCCAACCCCAACCAACCCGTGCGCACCACCATCCCGAAGATCACCGAAGTCAGCTTCGTCACTTCGACGACGGCGCACTGCACCCCGCGCGACGCAGGTTGGGTCGATGCCGCACGCCCGGACACGGCCCGTCCCGACACCACGGTACGCGATGCATTGGGTACTGATACAGCACTGCGAGACAGCACCCTACCCGACCGTGCTGGCCAGGATCTGCTGGGCGTCGATCTGGCGGTCCCGGACACGGCGCAGCCGGTGGATGCCGCAGGCCTGCCGGTGATCGCGCGGGCCGGGCCCGACCAGCTGGTCGAGGTCCCGGCGAGCGTGGTGCTCGATGGCACGGCCAGCCGGGTGCCAAGCGGCGCGGTGTTCACCTGGACTGAGAAAATGACGCCTGCCGGTGCCGCCGACAGCGTGGTCGGCAGCGCCGGGCAAACCACGGTCACCATCGACCAGCCCGGGCTCTGGGTCTACGAATTGCGCGTCGAGCACGCTGCCGTGGTCAGCAGCGACCTGGTGCAGATCGAGGCGCGCGCTCCTGCCACCACGACTGGTTGCGATTGCCAGCAACTGCCAGGGGTCAACAGCCTGTTCACAGCTGTCTCGATTGCGTTCGCGTTGTTCTGGCGCCGCCGGCGGAGCGACTCGATTTACTGAGCCTGGCGCCAGCCCAGCATGGTCAAACGCTCGGCGTCGGCTGCAGTGACGTACAGGTAGATCACATCGCCGCGGGTGCACTGGCACGAACTGCACGTCGCCGTGTCGTACGCGTGCTCGACCCGATAGGCCAGGATCTTGATCGGCGGCTGTTGGGTCGACACGTAGTAGGCACGGATCAACTCGCCCTCGCGCTGCGCCACCGGCTGCGACTCGTTGGGGTACAGCTCTTGCCACCAGCGCTGCCACGGGTTGCTGGCGCATTGCAGCGGCTCCATGCTGACCCACAGGTTGCCGCAGGCATCGACCCTGCTGCTGACCGTTGGATCCGGCGGTGCAACGCCGGTGGACGCTGGGCAAACGGCCGCCATATCGCAGGCCAGGCTGGCCATCAACTCACCACGATTGCAGATCTGGCAAGCAACCAGCGCGGCATTGGTCGAGTCGGCAAGAATCGGCTGCACCGCGGTCTCGCTGCAGACCAGATCCTGGCAGGTCGTGTACGCCACCTGCCCGCTCGGATCGCGGCACACCTCGCAGTTTTGACCGCCGGTGGTGCTAACCACCTCGCAGGTCAGTGGCGGCGCCGGATTTTGCGAGCACTCCTCGGTCCGGCCCGCGGTCGCGGACTCGCAGACGCGACAGATCACGGCGCCACCGTTGGCGTCGGTACGCTGTTCCTCCCAGCACCGGACCGGATCCGTCGGTGTCTCGAAGCAGTTGGCGTCCAGCTCATCGACCAGACCATCGTTGTTGCGGTCGCCGCAGATCTCGCACAGCACACCGTTGGTGGTCATGAACAGATCGCAAGGGGGGGACGGTGGACAGGTGCAGACGCCGCTGGTGCAGACCATGCCGCCGGTGCACTCGTTGTCGTTACCGCAGCGCTGGTCGACGGCAGTGCCCGCGCAAGGCACATAGCATTCGCGGCGCGTGATGTTGTTGTTGGCGTCCAGACAGATCAGGCAGATATTGATCTCGGACCGGTACTCGCGGCAGGTGTCAGGGGGTGGCGCGGGCGAACACTGCTGGCTCGAAACCGCGCCGTTGTTATCGTAACAGGTCTCGCAGAGCGTACCGTCCTGGCTGTAGTAGGTCTCGCAGCGGATCGCTGTGGTCGACGAACAGTTGTGGTCGACCACGACGCCGCTGGAATCAGTGCAGGTGTAGCAGCGGTAGCCGGTCTGGTCATCGATGACCGAACACGAGGTTGGATCCGTGGTCGAGCCGGAGCAGGTCTCGCTGACCAGGTTGGATTGGTCGTAGCAGCGCTTGCAGACCTGGTTGCCCTCGATAAATTCCGCGCAGGTGTAACCGGCCGGGGCGCAGTCACGGCTGACGACAGTGCCACTGGCGTCGTAGCAGATGCTGCACTGCTGGTTGTCGGCATCGACGAACCGCTCGCAACTATAGATATCTGTTGGCTGTTGATGGCACGAATCAAAGACGATGGTGCCGTCCGTGGTCTGGCAGATGGTGCAGGTGGCCCCGGCCGGATCCTCGGAGCGGGCACAGACTGCCTCTTGCGACGCACCGCAATGCTGCTCGAGCACGTTGCCAGCGACGCCGTAGCAGACTTCGCAGGTGTCGCCGGTGACGGGATCGGTTTCGATGGTGATCGAGGTGCAACCCTGGGGATTGGACACACAAGGTGCATCGCCTTGAGCCGAGGAGCGCAGGCAGCCATCCTGCGCGATCATGCTGACGCGCCCGGCCTCGTTCTTGGGTTCGGTTTCCAGCGTCGCGCCATCCGAGGCCGCGAACATCGGGAGGCAGCTGCTCGCCAGCAGCAACCCAGACAACAACACGAGTGCACAACGAAGCTTCATGACAGCTCTATTCAGTCGCAAGCAGCGTGCCGACCCGACGGTACGCGGTCGAGGCCTTGTTGTAAATTTAACATCTTGAAATTAAAGAACTATTTTTGTCGCATCGGCTCCCACTGTCGCCTACCCCCGACAGCCGGGCTAAAAGTGATTAGCGCTCGCATCACAACGACATTGGATCCCTGATAACTGCGCACATCTATTATGCACAGACCGGATGGCTGGTTGGCTCAGTCGCGCACGTTGGTGATCTGATATTTGTTGATCAGCTTGTGCAGGCTCATCCGGTCGATGCCGGCCTGGCGCGCCGCAGCGCTGACGTTGCCCTTATGGTGCTCGAGCAGCAACTTGGTATAGCCGCGCTCGAACTTTTCGATCAGCTCGGCCTTTTGCTCCTTGAACGGAATCTGCAAATTGCAGGCTGCGGTCAGATCCTCGCCCCCGACCGCGATCGCCGCAGCGCGCGACGGAGCCATCAGCTCGCCCAGGACCACGCTGCGTTCGACGGCATTCTTCAGCTCGCGCACATTGCCGGGCCAGTCGTGATCCATGAACCGCTGCAGAGCGCCAGCCGGCAGATCCGACCGGGTCTTGCCAAACTGGGCCAGAAACGTATCGACCAGCAACTCGATATCCTCGCGCCGATCTCGTAGCGGTGGGATCGCGATGTTGACCACCGCGAGGCGGTAATAGAGATCCTCGCGAAACTCGCCGCGCGCCACCATGGATCTGAGATCGCGGTTGGTCGCTGCGATGATCCGGGCGTCGGTCGTCACCGTGCTGGTGCCGCCCACCCGCTGGACCTCGCGCCGCTCGAGCGCGCGCAGCAGCTTGGGTTGCAGGCTCATCTCGAGCTCGCCGACTTCGTCCAGAAACAGGGTGCCGTTGTTGGCGCGCTCGAAAGCGCCCACGCGCTTGGCCACGGCGCCGGTAAAGGCGCCCTTTTCGTGGCCAAACAACTCGCTCTCGATCAGGGTCGGCGCAATGGCGCCGCAGTCGACCACGACAAACGGACCACCGCGGCGACCCGAGGCCTCGAACACCGAATAGGCAATGACCTCTTTGCCGCAGCCGGTCTCGCCCGTGATCAGCACCGTGACGTCGGTCTTGGCGACCCGCTCGACGCGGGCGAAGATCTCGCGCATCAGCGGGCTGCGGCCGACGGCCGTACCACAATTCTCGTTGGCCGACAGCGGCGACTCGACCGTCTCGCTGGCCGCCTTGAACTGCAGCTTCACCTCGCCCGCCGTGATCTCTGCCTCGGAGGGCAGATAGGCCTCGACGATGCGCACGCCGGCCAGGGTGGTGCCGTTGGTCGAGCCCAGGTCGCGCAGCAGAAAGCCGCGCTCGACCACCGCGATCTCGAAGTGCGCCGACGACACGGTCGGGTCGGCCAGCACCATGTCGTTGCCCGGACCAGCGCCGACGCGCACGCAGTCGCTGTCGAAGTTGCGGCGCAACCCCTCGGCGGCCCCGCTTTTGACCGACAGCGAAAAGGTCTGCCGCTCCAATTTTTGACCGTGCGCACCCGGCACCAGACGGGTTGGACGGTTGAAGACGCTTTCGCCCATGCTGAAACTCCTGTCGCCCTGGAAGAATCTTGTGCACGTCGCCACTGGCCGCGCAACTTCAGGCCGGCATCAAGACCGGCCGCCCCGCGACCTCGGCCCGCACCAACTCGACGCCGAGCAGCGGGGAGAGCCGTTGCGGCGTCAACGCCAGCGCGATCGGCGCATCGATGGCGACGCGGCCGCGGTGCAGGAACAACGCGCGGTCGGCGAAGCGCGGCGCCAGGTTGAGGTCGTGCAGGGCGCTGATCACCGCCACGCCCTGCCCGGCCAATTGCTCGACGATGGCCGCCACGATCAATGTGTGGCGCAGGTCGAGCGCCGCGGTCGGCTCGTCGAGCAGCAGCAGCCGCGGCTGTTGCACCAGGGCGCGCGCGATCAACACGCGCTGTCGCTCGCCGCCGGACAGCGTGCCCAGCTGCCGTTGCTCAAAGTCCACCAGGTTGACCCGCAGCAGCGCCTGCCGGCACAGCTCGACGTCGGTGTCGCTGGCCAACCCAAAGCCGCGCTGATGCGGCGCCCGTCCCATCAGCACGGCCGCCAGCACGCTCAGGTCGTACGGCAACACCTCGCCCTGCGGCACGCTGGCGATGATGCGCGCGACGTCGCTGCGGGCGACGCCAGCCAGCGGCTGGCCATCGAGCATCACCCGGCCAGCGCTCGGCAGCCGAACCCCGCACAGGAGGTCGAGCAGCGTCGACTTGCCCGCGCCGTTGACGCCGAGCAGTGCCACGCGCTCGCCGGCGGCCACGGCCAGCTCGACCTGGTCGAGGATCGCGTGGCCACCCGCACTGTGACCCAGGCCGCTGGCCGCGATCAGTGCGGTCACGCCTTGCTCCCGCGCAGGTGGCGCCTGAGCAACACGACAAAGATCGGAGCGCCGATCGCCGCGCACAGTGCGCCGACCGGAGTCTCGCTATAAAAGATCGGGAACAGCGCGCGGGTCAGCGCGTCGGTCAGACAGAGCGTGGCGCCGCCGAACAGCGCTGCCACCGGCAGCAGCAGGCGCGGGTCCGGGCCGAGCATCAGACGCAGCGCGTGCGGCACCACCAGACCGATAAAGCCGATCAGCCCGGTCTCGGCCACCACTGCGCCGGTGGCCAGCGACGCCGCCAGCAGCGCGATGATGCGGGTGCGCTCGACGTCGACACCGAGGCGCGCGGCCGCGGCATCACCCAGCGCCATCAGGTGCAGCCGTGGCGACAGCCAGATCAGCACACCGAGCGCACTCAGCACGAACAGCGCGACGATGGCGACGGTCACGGGCCGTGGGTAGCCGACAAAGCCGACCAGCCAGAACAGTACTTCCTGCGCCTTGTGTGCCTCGACCATGGTCTTGAGAAAGGTGATGACCGCCGAGGCAAATGAATTGAGAACCACACCGACCAGCAGGATCGAGACGTCGGGAGGCTGCGAGCCGACTCGCGCCGCGGCCAATGTGAAAAAGGTGGCGCCCGCAGCGCCGGCAAACGCTGCGGCCGGCACCCAGGGTCCAGCGCCGAGAAACAGGATGGCCAGACTGCCAAAAAGAGCCGCTCCGCCCGAGACGCCCACGACGTAGGGATCAGCCAGCGGGTTGCGCAACAAGAGTTGCAACACCACGCCCACTGCAGCGAGCGCCGAACCGGCCAGTGCACCGAGCAGCACGCGCAGCGCGCGCATCTGGAGCACCGAGATCGACGACGGGTCGGCATTGCTGGAGAGCACGGTCGACAGCGTGTCGGTGAGGCCGGGCGGCCCGCTGCCGATGCTGACGGACAGCAGCAGGGCGGCGACGAGCGCGGCCGCGCCAAGCGCGATCGCGCCGATCAGCCGGCGTCGCGTCAGCACTCCCGTCTGGCTCGCTTGCCCACTCATGGCATGTCCCTTGGCGCCATTTTACAGCGCGAGCCCGGGGTGCAACAGCGCAGCGACGATGCGTGCATCTGTGCCGACGCGCGGCCCCGGTCGCAGCGCTGCGTTGTCGGTCAAGTGGTACACCTGGCGCTGCTTGACCGCTGGTAGATTGGCCAACCGTTCGAGGTCGAGCGGCGTCGGCGCTGCGCCATGGCCGGCGGTGTAGGCGTCGATGACGACGTCAGGCGCGAGCACCACAACGTTTTCGAGAGAGATGGTGGCGTAGCGCGGAAACGCGGACCCCAGGGCGTTGCGGCCACCCGCGATCTCGATCAGGGCATCGGCATAGCTGCCCGGGCCGGCCGCGACCATGGGCTGGCGGCCGTAGAGAAACAGCACCGTTGGCCGATCCTGGCCGGCGACGGCAGCACGGACCGCAGCGCTGTCGGCGTGCATGTGCTGCAGCAGCGCTTGCGCTTGATCGCGCTGGCCGATGGCGTCGCCGATCGCCGGGATCGCCCGGTCCAGATCCGCCAGGTCGTAATCATAGACCAGCAGCACCGGAATCCCCAGATCGGACAACCGTTCGACCACTTGCCGATTCGAACCGTTGGGCACGGTGACGACGAGGTCCGGCTTCAACCCGGCGATTGCTTCCAAGCTCGGGTCGAGAAAGCCGCCAATCTTGGTGCGCTGCTTGGCCGCCGCGGGATAATCACAGAACCGGGTCACGCCGATCACGCGCTCACCCGCGTCCAGCGCAAAGAGAATCTCGGTCATACTGGGCGCCAGCGAGACAATGCGCTGGCTGGTTTGCGGCCGGCGATCGAGCAGGAAGTGTGGCGGGCGTGCGTCGGCGGCCGGAGCCGCATTTGATGCTGGACCACTTGCTGACGACGCAGCCAGTGTCATACTCGGCTGGTTGTCCGCGCTACCCGCTGCTGTGGTGGCCGGCCGCGCACAGGCGTTGCCGAAGCCGATCGTCAACGCGATAGCGGCGGCTTGGCCCAGCGCGTAGTGCGACTGTTTCACGTCGTGGCTCCGCTCATTGCGGGGTCAGACTCGACCAGCCAAAGCCATTGCAACCGGCACCCAGATCGCTGCGGTTGGCGCTGGTGGTGCCGAGTGCAGCGGCCTCGGTCGCGGCGGCGTACGTGATCTGACAGAAGTGCAGGAGCGAGCTCGTGTCATAGGTCCAGTCGAAGCGGCTCCACTGGTTGGCCACGGTGTAGGGATTGGCCGGGTCGTTCTGGGCGATGATGTACTGACCCGGGTTGGAGAACTGCGAGATGTGAAAGACCGAGTCCGAGGGATCGCCGGGATCGGTCCAGGCGGTCTGGGTGACGACGTGCGCCAAGTCCCATTCGTCGACGTAGCTGCCGCGTATCGCGAGCGCGACGTGCAGCGGCGACCAGCCAAATCCACCGCAGCCGGTGGCCAGATTGCTGCGGTTGGCGCTGTTGTCAGCGAGCGCGGCGGCCTCGGTCGCGGCGCTGAAAGTGATCTGGCAGAAGTGCAGCAACGAATTCGAGTCATAGGTCCAATCGAAGCGGCT